>Ga0126342_10003618_pt1 | contig 25684 bp, 22 predicted proteins | sample Cyp1metagenome_FD_92528 | JGI IMG/M metagenome (GOLD analysis project Ga0126342, IMG submission 92528) | Coral microbial communities from Lord Howe Island, Old Settlement Bay, Australia - Cyphastrea 1 metagenome | ecosystem: Host-associated > Invertebrates > Cnidaria > Coral ... | reverse complement strand
TGCGCTGATTTTTGGTGTGCCGCGATTTGAACGTTGATATTTAAACAAATACTACAGATGCAAAACCCACCTTCCCTAGTCGTTGATTCCGGGGTCGGCGGCAGGGGCGGCAGCCCTTAAATTAGGCTGAGATTTCTTGATGTTTTTGGTTAAAGAAATTAAAGAGATATGTCAGATATGTTGATTTCACAAAGTTGGGAGGTTTCCCCTCCGAAAAATGGGCTTGGACTCAGCAGATGTTTTTTTTTTTGGATTGACTCGACCAGATTTTCACAGCCCAGCCCGCCCTTCACAGCTGAAACAAGCCAAGCATCTAAGCATGTGCCTCGTCGCAGCAAAGGCTCACCGTTCACATCTACCAACTGGTGTTCCTGCTGGATGCCCAACACATCCTGGGCATGACGACCCCAATGTCTTGTGCGAGAACGGGCTGGCTGAATTTTGAATCCCAAAGTGATAGAAAGTGATACACCAAAGAAATCTTCACCAGCTTCAGAATCTCCAAGTTGTTTCCAATTTTTTCAAACATATATATATATATGTGTGTGTGTTATATTATATACACAGCGATTTTCAAGCATCTGACCATATATTATCATTTCGGCGCATCGGCGTGGAACAATCCCCCCAACTAAGCAAGCAACAAGCTGGACAGCACCATCTTCCGTCACCTCAGGCGCGTGGAGAAGTACTGTCTACATGACTACCTAGTCCAATCATACACTTATGGGATGGTTTCCTAAAGCTGGGTAATTACCCAAAATGGATGGTTTGTAGGGGAAAATCCAATCCTGACATGGATGATTTGGGATAATTACAGTATATGTCTCTAATTGTCTCTAGATTGTGTTATTATCTCTACTAATTATTGTCTACTGTTACACCTATCAGTGCGATCACATGTATGGACCAAGTGTCTCTACGACCTGCCAAACATCACTGCTACTTGCTCAAAAATGAACATGACATGATCAGAACCTATTTCCTGGCAGCTAGACGAAATCCATAATCTGCTCCGTCGGCTTTCCAAGCCACCAAAGAATCTCTCAAATAATCTTCCCTTATTTTCCCCGTGATGAAGTAGCCATAAAATGCAATATGTTTTAACCATGATGTACCATGCAAGTCAAGACGCCGAATAACGAATACCTCAGCACGCGGCGGACACTTGGCAAAAACGCGTGGGACTGCTGGTCGTCACTGCTGTCCGCAGCCAAGAAAGATGTCCAAAACTTGATGATCTAGAAAGTTAAGTGATGAAAACTGCAGCTTTGTTTTGGGCAAAAAAAAACAGAAGCTGATTCTATGTCCCCCATGACGGCCCATAACTCCCAATTGGACCCACACAAGATGCCCTAAGCAATCGCAAAATCACCAACCATGATGTTGAAAGTCAACTTGGTTTCCATACCAAACAGATCCAAACAGTCCTGGTTACGGGTTTCAAGGAACTTAGGTTTCCAGATTTTACAGGAATGCAAATATCTGAAGAAAAAAACATTCGAAACATCAGTGATTTGGCTTCACAAGTTACATTGGATTGGTTTTTTCGGGAAATTTTCCATCAAAATCATGGGGGGGTCAATTTTTTGGGGTGTCCATGGGTTTCCGGTTTCAATTTTCCCATCCAATTCTATGATTCATTGGATTGGTTTAAGGGAAAATTTACAGGAAACCATGGTTTTTACCATTAAATATTGGGTTTTCCGGTTAAAATTTTCCCCTAAACCAATCCATTGAATATTCCATCCCTATCCATCCCTAGATGGTCAGCTCCTGTCCGTGCCCATCTCCCAGCTCCAGCTGCGGCAAGACTTCAGGAAGAAGGACGATGGGCTGCAGGCCCTGGGGCTCGAATCCTGGCATCGAAATCCGTAAAAAAAAAGTTGCAAAGATGATGACCAAGCCCTGTCACACCCAACATATATATATAATATAGGATATAGAATATGTATATATATATATAATATAATATAATATAATATAATATAATATAATATAATATAATATAATATAATATAATATATATATATATATATATATATGCATAAGTAACTATAATTATAAATGTATAATTACTTATATACATATGCATCCGTGCGTGTGTGCGTGCACGCATGTATGTATGTAATATGTCATTCTGTATCACATTTTTGATGGGCAGTTATGAAGGTCTTCATAGCCAGCCTCCGGCACATCATTGCCACCGCTGGAGTAGATGATGCACTGCTGGAAGTTGGCCTAGCACATGTCATTCGCCCTGTGATCGACTTGGAGATGAGATTTTCCATAAACAAAATCATTATTGGTATAAACTCCGTTTGTGAATATGCGTGTGTATATTGTATAGTAGTATAGAAAAATAGTGTGTATATATATATGTGTGTGTGTGCATATGTAAATATATATATATATGCGTGTGTAGTGTATACTTATCTATTTGCTTGTTTATTTGTGCTGTATGTGTTGATATTTATATATATATATATATTTTGTAGGCATTTTCAAGGTCCAGATTTGAATACTTAAAAGCTTACACTTTTTTTCGTTTTTTCCCATGGTGAGAACTCACCATGAAAAGGGGCCCCACCTTCCGCACAAAGAGTTCCAGCTCCCACGGGCCACCAGGAGCACATGGACCTGGTTTCATCGTCCAGGAAGGGACAATGATGGAAGATTTTTCTGGAGTTTCTGGTTTTTTGAAACATTTTGAAACCACCAAAAACTCATCAGTTTCTTGAAAATCCTGATAAAACTTTGCTTGTTGGGACGTCTTCTTGTGGGCTGAAAAAAAGTCTCACCATGAGGATGCCCATTCTCCTCACCATTCCTGGAAAACGTCTGAAAATCAAGGGAAAACGTCTACATCCCTGGCGTTTCATTTTCCCAGTTTCACATGGCCACTTTTTTTGCATGCCATGGGGGGGAAAAAACCCAGAGTCTCCTATGATTTGTCCTTTTTTGTATCCCATTTTTGTGGCATGGCAAAAAATCCCCAGTATTTCAGGACACGCCCATGTTTTCCTGCGATATTCCCCTTATAATCATCCCACTGCTGAAAATACCTTCAGCAAATTATTGCTTACATCGCCGTCCCATAAAATGTCCATCAATATCCCATCAAATCATCAAAAAAACGGATCCCATAAAATACCCTCTGGTAAACTAACAGTTTGCTATGGAAAATGGCCATGTTTCATGGGTAAATCCACTATTTCTATGGCCATTTTCCAGTTTGCAAACTGTTAGTTTACCAGGTGATTTTCCAAACATCTCCTCAAATCCTGGTGAAATATCTCAATTCTTCGCCGAGCTGCGCAGTTCAAACCTCACCTCTTGCTCGCCACCGCTGACCTCGAGGTCGGACTCGACCATCCAGGATGGGCTTGAAATATTCCAAGGTTCTTGGGGATATGGGATATAACAAGCAACATATACCCTCCAGGATAGGGGTTGGGACTAGTTTCCATTAAAAATTGGTGATTTTCAGGGTCAACAAGTTAATTTACCAGAGGGTAATGGATAATCCAACTATTGATACACTTTAATTGGGTTTTTTTTTAGAGGAACCAAACTATTGGTAATCCGTTCCTCAATACTCCATTTATAAGCATTGACCTTTGATTATCATGTAAATATATACACCATTGATTATCCATGATTATCCCAATATACCCCAAGTATCGTGTAAATTAACCGAATCAATGGGCTATTAATTATTGGGATAATCCAACGTGGTATACTATCCCCAATGCCATAAACTTACCTACCGTGATATGGGATGATGCGTGAATCACTTACCCTCTGGTAAACTAACATAGCTATTGAAAATGGCCATTTATAGATGATTTTCCCATTAAAAATTGTGATTTTCCATAGCTATGTTAAATTACCAGAGGGTACTTATGGTGATAAGCAGGGGATTGTTTGAATCACATTATAATACCTGTCTAACTGACAGGATTATCTATGAACTATTCAATATACCTGTTGTAAACCAATGCCTATTTTGTTGGTGGAGGTTGACTGTTTAACCAGCAAAATGTGGGGAGTCAACTGCTCAACAATTGTCAAAACATGGTGGTAAGCCAACTGGTGACGGATTGTACTAGTTTGATATACATCATCTACACCAACCAACTACAAGTATCAAAAACTATATGCCTTTGTGCAGGGCATCCAAGATTGGCCATGCTGATCCCTCACGGTGAACCAAGGTTTTGTCATAAAGGAACAGCGTCACCAAAACTACACAAACGCCCGAGAGAATGTCAACAGGATAACGATTCATGCAACCACCGCTTCTTGGAATATCAATGGCAAACAGCCTCAATGCAACCACCAACAATCGACACACTTCAACTTTCGACAATCTCACGACTCGACTCATGGCAAACCACCAATCATACTATTACAAATTCATCCCACCACTTTTACAAATAACCATGAATCATAGAAACCACTTAGAACATATTCACCAATAAATATATTCACCAAGATTGGTATATCACCCAAGTCAAATCATGTCGAAACATATAACTTAAACCATTTATAGAGTCACCAATAAAATTCCCATCGTACTATGAAAACAATGGTTGAATTCATCATTAAACATCATAGTTATAATGTATATACCAATATATACCATAGGTTAATATATTCATAATGTATATACCATTGGTTGAATTACCATTTGGTATATACATCAACGGCCGAGGGGCTGCCAGCTGCAAGGCCGCGCAGGCCTGTTCCAAATGGGCCAACCCGGACTGCGACAAGGCACTGGTCACCTTGGCGACAACGTCCAGTTTCAGAAATACCGTGGTTTTTTTTTAAACCTATATGGATCTATATATATATATATAGCTGGTTGGTGGTTTCAACCCCTCTGAAAAATATGCTCGTCAGTTGGGATTATTATTCCCAACTGAATGGAATTTAAAAAATGTTCCAGTCACCACCAACCAGATAGTCTATATGCCTTTCTAAAATATGTTTGCTCATGTTTGTTCAAAAAAACTATAGTTGGAGGTTTCACGGGAAAATAAACAAGTGGATTAATATAACCATAGTGATAGGGGTGATAGGGAGACCCCCACTTATGAGGGCTTAACAATAATGGTTTAAGCCATGTGTAACCTCAACTGCACCAGCGGATCTAAATGGATCTAAGTGGTTTTTAACCCACTTAAAAAGTTGATGCTTTGATAAAAACAGTTATCCACTTACATCACTTACCGAGATTTGTTCAATCCGCTTAGATTAAGTTGTGCCTTAACACCTACTTATTGATAAACCATGAATGGGGCCCTGGGGATAATCCATTCGACCATGCAAAGTTGACCTCAGAACTCTCCCGAGTTTGTTTAGCATTTTTGCACAAATCTTCAGCACCAAGAATTGTCCAATTTTTGGGGCTTACTAACCGTTACTAACCATCAGACTCAGACAACCCTGCCATGAGTCAGGGGTGAGAAGACAAGTCTTTCCCCAAAAAAATGGTGATTCTCCGATCGTCATATTAGATCATATTAGTAGGGCGGATGGTATATAAATGTATCTGTAACCCACGTAAAACATAAATGTACAGGTAAACATTGTAGCTGCCGCATAAATGGATCGACGATGGTAGAATTGCGACACATTTTGAGCGTTGTTTTTTGAGTCTCCAATAGTAGGAAATCCCAATTTGCATCGCCTAGGGCCTGATGAAAACTAAGTTCAGCGAAAATATGCCAAATCAATTGGGACTGTTGGTAATTCAAGATTTTGTTTGGGAAATATTGTCCTTTTTTTGGCCTGAAAACTGAATTGTGGGAAAACTGTGGCAAACATCTCGCGTCTCAAAAATGCCACGTTAATTTGTGTGCGCCATTTCTTTGGCCGTATATTTCGATAAAAATGTTGGAAGAAAATAGATCATGAACATCAAAATGGATAAGGTTGATTTGAGTCATCCAAACTGTCAGGGAGTGGTTCAAATGTTCTCCAACGCCAACACCCAGCAATAAATATTTGGGCCGATTGTGTTCGCCAAGGTTCTTCCTGCTAGTCCTGCCTAAAAAGCATGCAACCGTTACTCTGGTGGGAATCTCCTCGTGGCTCGGTTGTTTTTGTTAATCTGAATTCTTGAGATTAGAAAATTGGGTTATATCGACAGCATTAAATTAAACCAAATCATATCATATTTCAATGGATTGGTTTAAGGGAAAATCTACAGGAAACCATAGATTTTCCCATTAAATATGGGGCTTTCCTGTAAATTTTCCCTTAAACCAATCCATTGAATATTCCATTAATCCCGTGGCCCAGTCGCAGCCCTCATCAGCAGCACTGATGCCCTGGCTCCACTGGAGATGGCCGCGCGAATGGCAGCGACCACCCTATCCTGAAGGCACCGGGCACCGGGGGCACCACTGGAGAGTCCATGACTTCTCAACAGAAATGGGTCTCCCAACGTCTCCCATTTCTGTGGTCACCGTGTCTAACCCTATTATATAATTACTAAATAAGCGGGGAAAAGGATGTATCACTTTTTTATCAACATGAATCCACTTCTCAACTGGTTATACTGGTTGATTTTGGGAGGGCAGCGGCAGCGGCTGTGAACCCCGCTCTCCACCTTGACTCCCTGCCAAGGGGCTCCGAACTGCCGCTTTAGAATTTCCAGGTCGTTGCCTTCAAAGCTCCACAGCGCGGCAAATAGGAAGCACTTGGCTGTGCATCGTAACAAAAACGCAAGGCAATATCTATTAATATAAATATATAAGATATTTATTCATTTGTGTATTATATTTAATAAATACATATATATATATATAATATATATATATATATTATATATATAATATACATATAAAAAACGCTTTATAAATATATCCCGATCATCCTAAACACCACATGAAGGCCCACGGTCGCGCCATCCAAATGTGCTCCGTGCATTTCAGGGGCTTCACGCGCAAAGTGGAACTCTACACCGTCCTCAGTTGCGGCAGTTGGTTGTCCAAATCAACTGGTTCATCATAATTTCCTGTATCAAAATTGCCATAATTTGGGGCTATACAGCTATAAAACCATGTTTTGGCCAAAAAACTCAACCACTTTCGCTCCGAGCTTAGCAATGCCAAAGTCAAGTGGAATGAGTCCAGCAAAGGCTGCCGAAATCTGCCGGAGATTTTTCAGGAAAATCAGATGACAGGAGCTGCGAAACTGAGGCACGGAGTTTGCCAAGATTGGCACACCTACAATATATCTGTGCAACTATATTATATCATATGATCTTGTATTATATATGCGTATATTAAGCATAATATAGTATAATATAGTATAGTATAGTATATTATATTACATTATATATTATAGTATATTAGTATATTATATTAAATTATATTTTGTTTGGTTATATTATATTATATTATGTTATATTATACTATCTTATATTGTGTTATGTTACATTATATTATGTTATGTTATATTATGTTATATTATATCATATTCATATCATATTATCATACTGGCTTAGTGGGCTTAGTTATCATATTAAATCACAGTCATCCTGGTGGCCAAGATATCGGCACTCGCCTGAGCCTCCTGGGCCCGGGCCAACCTGGGCCAAGCTGCGATGACAAAGAGCTCCCGCGGGGCGTCCAGCAACAGTTGCTCACAGACAGCAGCGTCTTCACCTGTTTCAAACGTCACAGCTGGAGAAAATACCCTCTGGTAATTTAATAGTTTGCTATTGAAAATCACCATCTATAGTGAATTTTCCCATGAAAAATTGTGATTTTCCATAGTTGTGTTAAACTACCAGAGGGTATATGAACATATGAGGTCTTATAGATGTATCATGATGTATCTATAGTTAAATAATGATTTTTACTAACCAATGTGAGAAACATGAGCAAAACATAGCAAAACAATGCAAAACATCACTGCTGAGGAAAATGTGGGAATAACGACCAGATACGACCAGCAACATGGGAAAGTCCATGGAAAATCACTTCCAAATGGAGATTTTCCATGGGACACATCATTGTCCCAGCAATAACGAGTTGAGAATGGCATCTCCCCACCATATGGAAAATTTATATGATTCCCATAATTTCATCCCCGAAGGTGAGCATTCTATATTGGTCCAAGGTTGGTTGAAGTATTTATTGTCTATAAAGAAACGCTATTATCATCTATTATCTATTGGATGGTGTGTGTTTTTTTTACCAGCCATAGATTCAATAGATTCAATAGATCTTTCGGCAATCAAACATGGAAAGTTATGGCAAGTCCCCAAACTAGCCATGGAAGTTTGCTGGGGCGATGGAGCTACCATCTGGTTATTTAACATAGCCATGGAAAGATCCACCCATTTATAATAGGTAAACCATCTATAAATAGGCCATCTATACCATGGCTATGTTAGTCATAACCAGAGGGTAATTATTCAAGGTGCCTGTGAAGGCATCTTCACTACGACGTTCATCCGCTGGCAGCGATAGATCTTCCAAGTCGATCCAAAGAAGGTGCCTCGGGAGGAGATGATCGACCTGATTTCAAATTGAAAAATGCTAGGGAACTGCCATTTATAATCCATTTATATATGTATTTATGGACCAACAACCACGTTTTTTATGAGGGCTTTATTGTCAGGGCGCATCTTAATCATCTATTATCTCGGGGTCACCATTGGCTGCCAGCCAGGCTGGTTGAATCCCAAGGTTGTTTCCCTTGAAACATGGGATCCTATGGGCCTATGGGATGCCCAGGCAACTCCAACAAATCACCATCGTCCCATAATCCATATATTCATCATAAAACAAGGACAAAAAAGGACCTTCCAACACAAGGACCGCAAGAAAAAACCACCGCCAGTCTTTTTGGGATGACAGTCATGACCAGTCTCACTTGGACGGGGAATCAATCCAAGCAAGCGACTGAAGGGCAACGATCTCGAGCCTTGGTCAGAATCGCAGACTCGCAGACTCAAACACACTACTAATCACAAAGCACAAAACAATAATAATGGTAATGTATAGTAAAGTTATGTTATATTCTACGGGTAGACAATGGTAGACATATTTGAATAATATACCATGAGCATCCATTATGAGCCGCGGAAAAAAATTGTCGCATCACCTATACTCCGCTGAGTGTTCCTACCTCAATCTCCATTCCCGTACCGTTTTTGAAGGCCTGACCTCGTTCTCCAACGCTGCATTTGCTTGTTAATAGGTAAATACTACGCATTAAATGCCTACTGGGCCTGCCTCGTTCTTGGGGTGTTCATACCGTGTCTTGCAACCATGTTTACGGGAGTTTCTGACAAACCGGGGTATGCCCAAGACCCAAGACTACCCTTCACTTCACCACATGGGATACATAATCAGGGATCAGTCCACTTAGAACCGGGGTGAGCCAACCACTTACTAAATAGGATGAACCAACAAATATATATATACATACAAGGTCGGGCCCGCAGTTGTAAGTTAAGTTGCTCTTCAAACATCTTCAAACCCCATGAAGATTACTTCCAAATATATATAGATATGATCTGATATCTCGACCATAAACCATAGACTTCACCAGCCAGTCTCATATTTATTCGCCATGATCAGCGACAAATTTTGATCTCCAAATAGTAATCCCCAACTAATAAGTGACACTGATCCCGAACAGCTCCGAACAGCTCCCTCCATTACTGGACGATAGATATCGATTCATATCAACATGATGTTTTTGTACGATAAATATGCGTATACCTTGAGTCTCCCTTCACCTTTTTTATGCGCCTTTTCTTTTTTGCATTCAAGTTTTAGCCTTTTTAGATCTTTTTAGAATAAAAAAGGCGCAGGAACTTGAAAAAGGTGCAGGTACATTCCAACCACGCTATCATTGAGTGTCTTGCCCGATAACCCTGCGCAATAGATGCAATCATATCAATCCGTGCAAAGACATTGGTAGCACCGGTGCGTGAAAGAAAAGGCCCTCGGGGTTACAAACTATGGTGGCGTTTCCAATCCATTTGAAATGATTCGTGGCCATCACTTCCAAGGACTCTCAACATCCGAAATGGGTTGAAAAAGGATGGATTGGATGATGATGCCCCTCGAAACACTCCAAACACATCTTTTGGGAAAAAAAGGCGCAGGATTAGAAAGTGTCCGGATGCGTCCGTTTTGGATGCGAAAAGACGCCTTTTGGACGCTAGGACGCTCCCCTTCAATGCCAATCTTCGGAAAAAAGGCGCAGTGCTTTGGGATTAAAGGAGATTTGACAGGCTCTTGAAAAAGATTCGGCAAGGTTTCCGGTTTCAACTGATGCACGCCAATGAACATTGGTTTAAAACATTGGGACCCATTGGGATACTCACCAGTCCGATGCCGTGGAAATTTATATGGCAATGTCTTCGTAAAAATCAACTCCAGGTACGGGTACATGACAAGCTACCACGACATTGTCTCCGGGTATATGTATGTGTATATATAAGATATATATATATATAAGATATATCCTATGTATCCCTACGTATCTGCAATATCAACTTCGGAACAATCAAACTTTAGGCCTTCAGTTTTATATCTAAGTATTGCATATCCATATAATATACCATATATTCCCATATTTCCCCAAGTACTTGTGACATTCTAATATCAACTCAGAAACCATGGAATCATCAAACCTTAACCCTATTAATGTATATATCCCACATATATCCGTATATATATATATATATCCCATGAATTCCTCCCAGCTTACTGAATGTATATCCCATATATATATATGTGGGTAAATTATAATATTTCACTGACCTGGATTAAGGCCATTTGGGGATGATTTCCCTTACTAACCATGATTCCAGGGCTCGGTCGCAGTGAGGTCGTTATAATTATTCATTGACCCAGATACACACATATATATATGTATATATTTATATATATCCCATATATATGTATACATATCCCATGTATATATACACATGTATATATATACATACATAAAATCATATGTCAGATGACTCCCATGGCATACCACCAGCTACCCAGCAGCAATTCGTTGGAGCTCAAACGCCACAGCTCCGGATGGCGCTGCAGGTGCTGTTGACCTGGCCGAAACGTCCAACCACAACGGGTGGCTTTTTGAGAGGAACTGGCGACGTTTGAAACCGTGAAATATGTGAAATGCTGGATTTAACCACAAAATTCTTGGGTTTTACCAACAAAAATGGTGATTTAAGTTATCGATGATTTAAGATGATGCAACAAAAATGCTGGGTTTAACATGGTTTAACAGAACAAATGGATACACTTGGTGGATTCCAAGAAAAACTGGTGTATTCAACCGAACATTGAGATCTCCGAATGCAAAATGGGGAGTTGATAAGTTAATCATGAAACATGGAGCTAACGGCTAACGTTGAATTATGTGGAATTTATGGCTCCAATTTCAGTTGATGCTGGTTTGATGATTGGCTGATGGCTCATGTGGCAAACCCAACGGAAACTATTTATCCCCATGAGCTTACTACGTCTGACCACGGGGACTCTTGGAAATCAACTGGTTGGAATTCTGTGGTTCGAGGCAACATGAAAAACTGGTGGTTGAAGAAGTCTCAGCATATCATTTGGGGATAGATATGGTTCCAGGATAGATATCATATGATATCATGCAGAATGGGGATTTTTAATGTGCATCTGAGAAGCGTCAAATGAACACATATTGCCCTGGCTGTTGGGGGGGAATTTTGCACCACATCGTTAACCACATTCACATTTTGCCCACAGGAAACTGGGTCATGTGCACACTTCCAGTCCAATGTGTATGTGATGTACAGGAAATGTATGTACATCAGGCACATAGGCCACAGTAAGCAACATTACATAATCTAAGTATATACAAGTAAATGCTTATCAAAATCATGTCAGAATTAATTGTGCATTAACATGTGTATAGCCTGCAGTCGCAACCCATGGTCTTAGATTTTGAAATGCCTCATGTAATGTCAACAAGGCCAAGTGCAAACACACCTGATCTCGCGTCCAGGGAATAATGCCCCTCGACGATGCTTTAAAAAAAGGGGGAACTCAGGTGAACAAACAAACATACACATTCCAGGAATTACATAATAGTACGTCAAAACCTAGCTACAACACACATCAACACACACACACAATATATATATATATATATGTGTGTGCGTGTGTGTGTGTGTGTGTGCAAATGTGAACATTCTATATGAACTAAAAACATGTGCGTTACAGTATATGTATAATATATGTAATTATATAATATTAATTATATATATATAAACGTATATAATTATAACATTAGAGTCTTTATCTTCGGCCCTGGTTTCTGATTTTCCAAGTTTGTTTCCACTCGAACTCTGTGAGGATTTGTACTGCAGTTTCTTTGAGGCCCCCCACTGGCAGCTTTGGCACGTTCACGACTTTCCTCGTTGAGGTACAGCTCCTGGGCTTACACAGCGGGTCTGTAAACGCACGAATGGAATCGCCCAGCAGATGATCCCAGATGTCTCCTGCTTGTTCCATCTTGCGAAGCTCTTGGCTCCTTTACCTCTTTGCAAACCTGAGCGCCGAGATCGTAAGAGCAGCACGCCATGTCGGAGAAACCCTGTGAACTCAAGACAGTTGTTCAAAAAGGAAGAAAATCAACTAAAGTACTTCGAAACCGGACAGTGCCACACAAAAATAATAGGAAAACCTTTGATTTACATAAGAAGCTCATAACTTTCAATTGCACCCCGAACAAAAAGAACATCTGGAGGCTCAAAGTGACCATCAGTAAGCCAGCCCTAAAAATTATGAGCTACTTATGGTAAATTTCGGATCATTATCAAAATTAGTTATCCCCAAATTGGTTTGAAAAAGAAAAAGTGGTTGAACCCTCCAACCCGTTTCAATCGGTATCTTTGCCTGCGCATCCAAGAACTCCTGCTCTGACCCTGGTTTTCTCTGTGTTCTGCGCATCCAATGAGGCCGAACATGGGATCTTTGCCCTGCCCTCCGAAGCACTTTCGGCATAGTGGCGATCACCACGGCGCCAGGCCACCCTTGCAGCCGAGGCGTGGTCGCCGCTGCAAAAGTCGTGAGAACGTTGGGCAAGAAGCGCGGCACGCGATCTTTGGCGTGGCGCAGCAAGCATGGTTGTTGCATCAGTCGGAGCAACTTCAACACATAAGGCAAAATAATATGGGTGCTTCAAATATTTTCAAATCATCCATTTTTCCCTGCAAATAGGAGTGACAACCCACAAGTAGCGCAGAGGTAAAATGGGTAAGTGGTACTTTCTGGGTTAACTATCCCATAGCTGATTTCCATCTTCCGATTTCCTTCAACACCCTCTTGCGATTCTCTGGCATACTCAGCACTCGTTGTTCCTGCTTCTATCTTGAAAAAGGATTTACAGTAAAAAACATAGCCAGTTGTTTCTTGCGAAATGCGACCTCCACGTGTTTGGAATTCCAGATTCTGCATCAAACGCTGCAAATTTATGCAAATTTATGCGTACATTTGGTGATGTTGCTTTGAACCTGAAACCAGTGGCATCGATTGCATATTGCACATGTTCAAATGCAATTTCATCCCAGGTGAAACTTGACCGCAGCTAATACACCCAACACACTTTGAATCAAAACAAGAACCGATACATCTTGCATGCGATTATGATTGCATCGCCCGACAGCCGTGGGAGCATTCCAAGATTACCTGAAGAATATTTATTTCCGGGGCAGGGGCGGAGCAGGTCTTTTCTTCTTGCATTGAAAGCACAAATGGGTGAGTTGTTACCTAAGATCTATAGCTTGGACCTTGCCTTGAAGTCATTGCACGACATTTGCTCACCATGTCATCACATTGAAAGACAGCCATGTGGCATTGATCACAATAAATCCACCACAGAATGAAATGAGTGGTGTGAGGCTATACAACCAATGGCTGCACAGCAGAGATTCCAACTACTTGCCAAGCTCAATCTGGGTCCCAAACTGGTAGAAAGAGAAGCCACATGCAACCACAGATGTTCATCATTCTGGGAATATAATTTTTGGTTTCAGGATTCACATCTAATGCTGCCCAACTTTGGGGGGACCCAAGTTTGATCCATACCCTCTGGACCCCATGGTGTTGGGTGGCGCATCTTCATACAATAGGATGCACTCCAAAGTCTCCAAAGGCACCTTTGGCCCGAAAGTTGAAATATGTTGAAATCACCATAGCGAACCTGCAAAAATGAGAGGCGAAGCAGGTGACTGGAGATGTGTTCCCCAAAATCACATGCTGTCAGACACTCGCAGACATGTCCAGTATTTCTTGCACGAAGACAACTCGCAAGGGTGCTTGTTGCACAGGTATCTGGATGGAGACTTGCACTGGGGAGATCTTGCTGACAAGGACAACTGATTAAAAGGTGCCCAGCATGTTGTGATAAGCCCAGCATTTACAGCTGCGGTTTTTGAATGTTCATCAAGTGTCCCATGTTTGCTAATGAACAATGAAACAAAGCTCCCTGAGACCTGCTTGGCAGCCCCATAGTCATGCTTATCATTCCCCTGACCTTTCTTGATGATGGTTCCACTGCTTCATTAATCGTAATTATCAGCCCAAATTGACAGGCACATGAGACACCACAGAGCTGTTCCCGGTGCCAGGCCTGATATTTCATGCCTTGGGCGGAGCAAAGATGCAAACAACATCTGGGACTCAAAATTATTCAACCCCTAGAATCGATATGATCTGGGTAGAACAACATACTAGGGAACAAATGCCTACTCCTGTGTTATCGGTGTTCTTTAGGCTATGTCATATATGTCATGTTTTGCTGAAGATAGTCAAACGCATAACAACATACCTGTTCTGTCCGTGCTTAATCTAATAATCTGATTTGTTCTTGAAGGCCATAGAAATTGAATGGGTGGCACGGCGTCTCAACCGAAAGAATTCCATGTCGGGTCCCGGGTCAATTCTGCTGATCTAATCAGATTCGTGGTTGATCGGTGCTCAGTTGTTGGCCAGTGGCTTGCGATGATGATGTGGCAATGGGTTTCATGATTCATGTGTCCAAAATCGGATGTGTAAACATCCCTTGTATGGACTCACACTATCCCCGCCCCGTTTCATGTTTTCATCCCCACCAGTGCCAGCAGTTTCACCAGGTTTCATCCGCTGACATTCCCACCTACTATACATTCCCACCTACTATATCCTATACTATGCCATTGTGACACTGCAGTGCTTTGGGCCCCACCCGCGAAGCCAAAAGGCTTTGCCCATCATCAAGTTTACGATTTCTGTGTGGTCCCTTCTTTCTGGCATACTCCAAAGGCGTTTTGCCTGGGAACCACAGCTGACATTCGAACTGACCCCTTCCAATATATCACATCTCATTTCAAGTGATCAACGTTCGCACTGCCCATTGTTCACATTGTCTCATGGTTCACATTGTTCACATTGTCTCTGGAAATTGCAAAGACATGGATGAACTCCAAAATTACCTGTTTCAACAAAATGTGCTGCGTTGATCGCGACAGAGACATGCCCCAAAATCACGGCTCTTGAATTTCAAGGGAACTTTGAAGACGGGAACCTGAGATGATAAATCCAGTGAAATCCCATGCCCATTGAAGTTGAAAAAAACTGAAATTTCATAAGTCATTAAGACATGCCACATTCATTGAACTGCAACTATCATTGTGATTGCCGGTGAAAATCTGTTTTCAAAACGGTTCTGACATCGGCTGAGGCCCCCAGCCGTCGTTGTTCTTGATGTCCACCGAGGCCTTCGCGGAACGGCAGCGTGGAGAGCGCCAAGCTGCTGCTGGCCGCGAAGGCCTCCGTGGAAATTAAGAACAACGACGGCTGGTGGCCTCAGCCGTCGTTGTTCTTGATATCCTCCGAGGCCTTCATCGCTCCCGGGTGGAGGCAGCATGGTCGACCACACGGCGATCGTCGACTTTCTCCTGGAGAAGGGCGCGGCCGCTCCCTTCTCCAGGAGAAATTCGACAACCGCCGTGTGATCGGTAAATGCTGCCGGGTGCAGTGCCGCCACGCGGCCCGCCCCCCCGACCACGAAGAGTTGGTCCACGCAGCGTTGGTCGCGGCGCAGGTGGCCCCGCACTGCCGCCAGGTCGCCGGAGCTCGCCGCCCGAGCGATGTTGGCGTCTCGGCGCGCGGAGAAATGCAGCAGAAATATGTCCTCAGTTACTTAGATCTTTACTGTATGTTTTATCTTCTCTAATACGAGTCTGCTACTTTTTGAATCTTTTTGAAATTCTATTCAACTTATGTTAGAAACTGAACTTATTGAACTTTTAAGTTCCTGATGTTCATGTTATGGAACTTGAAGTGCAACTTCAAATTACTTCTTTTATTCTTCTATCTGAAGTAGCATCAAGTTCTACGTATCTATAGTCAGTATACCGACTGAGCTCCAGACGTTTCGCAGCCGCGGCTTCGTCGGCTGCCACTTGCGCTGGAATGTCATCCTTGCATGGGGTCATGTTACTCAAACAGGCTCAAACCTGTTCGACACAAACGGTGCATCCCTAAACAAATCCCTACATAAGATCGCACACCTGGAATCACCACTAATTCCCTGCATCACCAGCAGCTGGGAACATTCTGGTCACTAGTTACACATCTTGGGCAACACCCGACACCGTCGGCCCTTTCTGTCCTTCGCTGGGCTACCTGAGCAAATTAAATGGCATAAAGCCTTGGAACATACAACTGACACCCGCAAGTAGAGCACCACATCAAACTAAAACCCGAACGTAATCGCAAACTGACTGGCCAAAGTGCCGAACTGTGTTTCAAAGAGCTCCATTGTCATCCACTCGCATACCACCTGCACCTCTCGGCCGTTGTTCTGTTTCTTCACATCATCTTTCACGGCCCTTTTCAGATCTGGAATAGTCTTGTATTCTTCATCACAATGAGGGCCGCCTTCAATGCAAAGAATTCGAACCACACTCTGCGTGCATAGTGGCAACCAGCACGGTCTGGCAGACCTTCGCTTTCCACAGGTCGAACCACTGATCTCCTCTCTTGAGCGCGTCAATGAAATCGCCCTTCTTGCCAAAAGCCTTGAACATTCCCAACCCCTTGCAAATGTCCATTACTCGGTCGTGGTGATCGTCTGGGCAGGAGGCTACAATTCGGACTTCGGCCTCATGTCGGGAAGCCGGACAACCGACGCCACAACCCTGAAGACAAAGCGCACAAAAGTGTGTTCGTACGCTGTATCACATCATAGTTTGTATGTATGTTTGATGTGTGACGGACATGTGTATGCATACGTATGTGCAACATGTGTGAGACATTGAATCTGGGCCACGCCCAGCATGTATTTATACGTATATAAGATATAGGTTTAAAAAAACACAGAAATCAAAAACCAAAACCCTGACCTGCGGCATCTGCGAGTCCACCCGGATGGGATTCCCTGCGCAGGGCGGTGCGGTCTGTTTGAATAGAACAATCACTCGGCTCTTACCTGGCCTGAAAACCTCTTACAGACCCAGCCTGCGCAGATCCAGTAGAGGCAGCGTAATGTGCTACTCTGAGAGCCAACAGCTCTGCGCAGGCGCATGGTTTGGAAACACTTACCCTCTGGTAAACTAACATAGCTATGGAAAATCACAAATTTTAATGGGAAAATCCACTATAAATGGACATTTTCAATAGCTATGTTAAATTACCAGAGGGTATCATATATTTGTTTCCCTCAAAACAATTCCTCTGTCCTGCCCAATAGACAACAAAAACATACAAAAACGTTGAAACCACAGGGGCACAGTTCAATCGTGTTCAAACACAGAAAACGCCTTGTGGTCAACAATCCACATAATTTTCGAACTGGAACCTGATGTCACAAAGCAAGAGCAAAACGCAAGTTAGTACGAATAAGACAAATAAAGAACACAAGCAAGCAGGAAACCAGTTCCAGATCTCGGGCACTTTGAACCCTGTCCGCAGTTTAACCCGTCAGGAAACGGTCGCGTTCGCCCTGGTACTTTCTGGTTTGGGCCTGGCGAAACGGTGAAACCTTCGGTGAAACCTTCAAATGAGACTCAAACATCATCAAACAAAGATCATAATATCTGGCCGTTTGAATGTCTAACGTCATATGGCAGTGTGTCAAAACCTTGTACCCCTGGTGAACCCCAAAATAGCTGGTAAATGGATGTTCATCCCACCAAAAATGGTATCTATAGGTATTGACCCATACCCATATCTAAAAACTCTAGTCTCTCCCCATGTTCTGCGTTGCCACTGGCACCAGCTGAAACCTGCCTCAAAGAGTTTCTCCACCACCCGTCGCGCGTGGAATGGCAAGGCTACCTTATTTTCTTTTCCGAAGGGGGGGGCGGGGCAACAAAAAAAAGAATTGCAATTCATAATATGTGCGCATTTTCACATATATTTGATCCTATTTATAATATTTTATAATACTATTTTGTTAGGATGTCAATGGATGTCATTACTAGTGTCAGTTTGATACCACTTCCCTGTTGGTAGGAAAAGAGTTGTCTCTCTTTTTGTTTCAACCTCTGAGGGTGAGGTTGGTCGTGTCAAGAGGGCAAATTTGCCCTCTCTTGTTGGTTTTAAACACTATTAAATCATGGTTAAAGCGCATTTTTTCTGCCTGAATCCCTTATTAGACTGGTTTCATCCCCATGTTTCACTGGTTGTTAAGGTTCAATTTTGGCAGATTGTTTCAATGGATCCCTAACTTTGACAAAGCAAATTCCAGCTTGTGCTGGTTAAAAGTTTAAAGAGGAAAAAAACACTTTGTTTGTTTACTACAAGGCAACCCCGAATGCTTCAAGCCCCGCCTCGGAGCTTTTCCCCCGCGGATTCCAGGACGTCAATTCCACTTCGCGCGCCATCCATGGCCATCCGAGTGGAAAGAAAGCAGTGGCCTGGTATAGCCTGTTGTTCATTTTGCGGCTGTTGTTTCATCAGCAATGATTTCTGAACCTTCGCCAGCAAGAAATCTGGCACCTTGGGGAATAAAAGGATTAAAAAAAGGTCAAGACATGTTGAGATGTCCTGTCTTATGTGGCTTTTGGCTGATAAAATCTGCTGCAATTGTGGAACAGGTCTGAACCACTCTCATTGAGGTTGATCATGACAAGCCATGACAATGCCACGACAACTCAAGCCATTTGAAACTAATGGCCTAAAGCATTCAGGACCAGTTCTGCCTAAGCTTGCAACTAAAAATATTCCGAGCAAACAACGAAAGAGTCACACTATTCTCACACAGGTTTCCACCACAAGCGATACCGGCGATACCTTCACTTTTTTTCACAGCGCGTGGCATCCTTCAAGACAATCTCTGCCCCTGGCCACTGAAGGGTACGAATCCCTGGGCAGCACTGGCAGGGGGCCGTGAACGATCTTCCCCTTCTGCCATCGGAGTGGGGCCCGGGCCCATCCGGTCCATCCGGTCCATCCGATCCATCCGCTCCGCGTCGCCCAACATGGCATCCATGGCGTTGAGGTTGTCGGCTTGGTAGGCCCGGAAGGCCTTGATGCTCCATTTGCAGCAGAGGAATTCCAAGATCAGGGCACAGATCAGGACACTGTTGCCCAGCACAGTTTGCCAGCTACACAACTCCCGCACTTCCACCTTCATGGACTGGGTGGTAGGATCATAGACCCTCACTTTGCCAGAGCATTCCGTGGAAAAGAAATACTTGGCACCCGCAATGTACCGCTCTCCGGACAGGATCAAGACCAGGGAGGTGATGTCCGAGATGCAGTTGAAACCTGCAACCAACGCTAAGCACAGGATGCACTGACCTGTCTGCGATGCATCCCTCAAAGCTATGAGACCCAGCAGTGGCGTTAGCAGTTCTGAGATAGCCTCTTGGTAGTATGTTGCTATAAACTCACCGATGACCATCACAGTCAACGCGACGACTGTTGCTTTCAAGGCGGGCAGCAAGCGCAGAACCTCCTCGGGGGGTGGCCCCAAGGTACCTGTTGGGGCCAATCCTCCAACAGGGACAACCATGGCTATGTAACTCGCGCGCGAATTGGGGCAAAGTCTTCTTGAGCATTTCTGAATCTTGCACCACGAGCGTGTGTTTACAAGCCCTTTAGTGTATCCGACTGGTGCAGCGTACTTCATCCCATCCCACCAGTTTTCCTTTTCTCAATGGGAATTTCAGGATCCTAAAATGGAATAAAATGGAGCTACTGCACCATATTTTTGGTATTTTTTGGTCATATTGTGTGGGGATATCCCCTTACATAGGCCTGAAAAATAGGCTGTTAAGACTCCATGATGTTCCCCCGATACAGTACTTGTTGTCCTGCCTTGGTTCGGCGACTCCAGGCTGGTGCCTGGCAATCGATGGATATTGATCTTACTGTTTCTACAGTCATTATGTCTGTGGTGTACGTTACGTACGTACGTTGTATTTATGTATGTATTTATGTATGTATGTATGTATGTATGTATGTATGCATGCATGCATGCATGTATGTATGTATGTAATGAAGGTAGGTCAATATGATTCAATATAAATATAATATATATATATATCCTACTTCTATATCTTCTATGTGCGAATAAAAAGCATTGCATTATATCTATCTATCCTATCCTGTCCTGTCCTTTTCTGTCCTGTCTGTTGACTCGATCCACCTATCTATAAGTCACATATTTGCTGGCAAGTACCCTTCGGAAATCAAACATGGCAATAGGAAATCCTCCATAAATGGAGAGTTTAATGGTAACATTTTCTATAACCGTGCGCCAAAGGTTATACATTTTGAACTTCAATTTTGACATAGAATTTGCTTTGACAAAGTATAGCACAGTTGGGATGCAATCTTTGTTGCTTGCACTTCTTCTCCTTTGGAGCCTTCAAACAATCAATTCATATTTACCATGCTTTATAGCCAAATTTACGGTGTTCGTTGTTGAAAGTTGAAACCCATATGTTGGCTGGTTCATGGGTTACATCTCCATTTTTGCTTCAATAAAACCTCCAAGTTTCATATATGTTCATTGTTCTGGATCGTTTTGGGTGGTTCACTCCCCCTATCAATGCGTTTTGCACTTCTTTTTCCACCAACATTTTGGGTGGAGTCCTCCATGTTCAGATCCAAAATGGGCCTGCGGATTGGATCGGGGGCAGGACTTCCCAAGTCCTCACTGTCGATCTCCATCTCGTGCCTTGGGGGCTCCTCGAGACTTTTTTTCTGCGAAATAACATTTGCCACGGGAACCAATTTTATGATTTTTCATGAGAAAACAAACGCGTTCCAAGCATTTTCTGAGGATATTGTGGGGATATCATGGGGAAATGGAAGATAATGCGAGATATCACCAAGTTGATATGATATTTGGTCCCAATTTATGGTAATTCTTCATGGCGAATATGTAATCAACCAGTTGATTTGGGGCACAGCCCATCTTGATCCATTTTGAGACAAAACCCATATAGCGATGAAATCTGGAACTTCTCATTTTGAGATAATTTCAAGGTGTTTCATTCAACAAGATCGGAGACCAGAATGTCTGATTCCCTTTTCCTCCTCGAAATGTGCGTCAAACCCAACCAGCTCGTGGCTTCAGCCCAATTAACATCATCATCATCATCATCAATAATATTCATTAATAATCATTAATAACCATCCATATTCTAGGGTTGAACACTAGGGTCACTACGTTGAAGACTTCACCATCCAGTTACGTCGTGCACGGCGCGGCGCTCCTCAAAGTCGAAGTCCGGGTCTCCGGCGGCTTCCTGACAGCAGCTTTTCAGAAGGAATCCATGTGGGGGGTTTTTGTCTCCCCCTCTCTCTCTGTCAAATACATATTCATACTATGTATTATACATACATACATAATATATATATATGCATATATTTGTTCCGGGTCTTCCAACGGTTTGCCATGCATCTCTTTCTCTGCCTCTCCCTAGTTCTGTGCGTGTGTACGTCCCTGAAACCAGTGTGTGAAGGTACGGTAAGGCTCCTATGCCTATGATCTACTTGGGCCTCCCAGGTAGGATAGAGCAGGCACAGCAGGTTTGTTCGCAACCCTGCAGTACAACAGTGGCCAAGAGAGAAAACCTACGGAAAACCATGGGAAAACCATATTTTTATATGATAAAATAATGATAAAATATGCTTTGATCGGAAAATCATGGGAAAGCCAATGGGAAAAACCCGTGGTTTCCAGCAATTCTTTCCACCAACCACCTTCATAAATCCATCCATTGGCTTACATGGCCCTCCTCCTCCAGAGATTCCTCCTCTGGCAGGTCCTGCGTGATTCTCACAGGCTGGAAGTTGATTTGGGGTCCCCAGAAATTGCAAGACTCGTGATGAACATTCTAAACCACAAATCGGGGGGGCATGTCCTCTTCCAATTTTCTGTGTGACATGAATCTTGCCGCTTAATTTCTCCCCGTCTGAACCCCAAGCTGCCTCCAAGACTGACTCCTCCGGCGATTCCTGCTGCGGGTCTAAGTTACCCCTCTTGACAAGCAATCTACCGTACATCTCTGTGCGCGCCTAGTGCGTATGCATGTGCAAATTTATATGATTATGATTGATTATGTGTATGTGTATGTGTGCGTGTCTATCTACTTCTTCAGTTTCTCTATGCATACAGTACAGTTTACAGAAGGTGCACAGCTTACCCCAAAAGTGTGACCCGAACGAGAATCTCGCCGAATCAGATGAGATCAACATGGATGGATGTGGTTTCAAGCAACATCAATTTCAATCATTTAAGTTAGCCAGGTGTAAACCATAATTTTAGGTGGAAATATGTGGAAATGGAAAATAAAGCCCTGAAACCACCACACAGTTTGAGTCACGTCCCTATTTCGATTAGGTGCACTCCCCGTTTATCAATGGTTCAACAATTAGCATCCCATAATTCAACATGGTACAAAAAACATTGATTAATCCTCAGTCCTAGATGATTTCCCCAAATTTTCCCAGGAAAACCCTACTATTCTTAGGATTTCTTAGGCAGTTTCCCAGTGCGGAGCTGATTTCCGTCCCATCACCTCGCTGGCTTGCCGCCGTCGCACCACATGAATGCGTCTGGCAAAAAGCCACGGGTGGAACATCTTGGAACTTGGAACCCGGCCCGGGCTTCAACTCATTTTTGCACAGAGAAATTATTTCCAGATGATTGATGTTAGTTGATGTTAGTTGATGTTAGTTGATGTTAGTTGATGTTAGTTGATGTTAGTTGATGTTAGTTGACGTTGGTTGGTTGGTTGATTGATTGATTGATTCGTTGGTTGGTTGGTTGATTGATTGATTGCTTTGATTGGTTGTGTTTGCCATGTGATGTGTTCAATCTTAGTGGTGCCATACACGTCCACGTTCAATGATACGCTAATCCCCGTGGTTGGTTGCTGATGTCCCCAGTGCAAATGATTGTTTCCCAAATAATTATCCCACTTACTGTTGTTTGCATCTCCATTGTGAAAAACCCATTGTTGGTCAGTCATATTCCCCTTCTTGGTGGGGTTTCCTTTCAACAGAAACACTTCTGGGGATGAGCGACTTTTTCACAAAAAATAAATCTTCAACAGAAGTTCAACACCTCATAACACCTCCAAACTTGCTATATCAAGACACTGAGAGGGAAAAAAAAAAAAATGTTTTCCTGTAGATTTTCTTTTAATCCACCGTTCACCCTGAGGCGTCCGACCGACCCATGGATGCATTCGCAGGCCTTCTCTCCTGAGCCAGTGAGGTGTTACCATCTTACGCTTTCTGCTGTGACAACAGCATGGGCAGCTCTCACACAGCTGTGAAGTCGAGACGAACGATCTGCAATAAGCGGGACTTACTTGCCAGTGATAAAACTTAAACAAATCAACAAAAGGGATCTGTTTTATTATGTTTACAGTTCACTCCTGAAAAAAAATCTAGGTCCTTCCGAAAGGGTTTTGGCGTCAAAAACTCCACTCTCCTCACTATTCAGGGTGTCCTGCAATCGGATGGTGGACTGGTTGGGCTCCCTGCAAGGCAGAAAAGGTGCATTTCCATGCCTGAAAAAAAAACTATATACATACATGTGGGAATCAAAAAAAAGGGGATGACTTTGGAGGACCTTTGAAGGATCAGATTCTATTGATTCTATTGGAAACCCCCAAAAAAAGTTCTGGTTTCAGGCCACTGATACTTTTCCCCATCTCGAGTTTCAACCGGTCAACTGCTCTGCCTCAACTCCCGCATGCGCGGCAGCGCCGGCGCCGCCTGAAGGTCACGGAGGTTTGTTTGTCCGAAGAAAACCTGCCTTTTTTGATGACACCAAAGGGTATCCCACTAAATATCCAATTGACCATTATAAGCCCATTGCTAACTGTTTGTCATATAAATATCATCAACTATCATTGTTCAAAAAAATATTGAACCATAGTTTTTCCCGTGAAAAAATCTCTCATTTTCCCCTTAGCATCGCTGGGAAATCCCAAAAGTCATCGCCTGAGGTTGGGATGGAGGCGTCAACTGCACCTGGAGGTGTCGGGGCATCAGTTTTCGGGCAGAAATATGCAGAAGATCATGATAGAAAATGATGGAACTGAGATTTTTTTCTTGGCAACATTCGGAACTTTTTTGATGAACTGATGGTGAACTTGGTAAACTTGTCAACAACCATTCCATCCCAACCGGCCCATGACACATTCCAAGGTGTGGCCACGAGCCACGACCCACCTTGGACCGAGGCAAGCCTCCGAAAGGGCATGGGAAGTGAAAGAGAGCCATAGAGTGCTCCGAGATGCCGATCAATCTATTTTCATCGCCAGGAATATGATAATTACAAGGCCCCTCCCTGCATTTGTTGAAAGTTTTCCCATGGTTCTCCGAAGAGAAAAACTGTGTTCCGGAAGAAAAAAGAAAGAGGCTACTTGGTGGTTCATCCCAGTTAGCAAGTGGGTTTTAACCCCAGAAATTGCTTCTGGTAGTTTAACATAGGAAAATAACCATCAATATAGGCTATAGGTAAAGAGCAATAAATCATCAACAAATTCACCGTTTTCCATAGCTATGTTAAATAACCAGTAGTTCCCAATCATATCCCCATGTTTGATCATTTTTGTTGGCTGGAGCCCTATAAATCACCATAAAATACCATTAATTCCCACTAAACCCCACTAAATTACTATGAAATCGGGATGAAACCCCACTAAATTACTATGAAATCCAGATGAAACCCCACTAAATTACTATGAAATCCAGATGAAACCCCACTAAATTACTATGAAATCCCATTAAATAACCCAGTCATCCAGATGGGATGCCCTTTTCTGCCTGGCCGCGGCACCAGCTTCACGGCTGGCGCCAAACTGGCTTTGGCCGAATCAGCGCCCTCCTCGTCTGGGCCTTGGGGATACGATAGCTGTCGGTAGGGGGTAGACCACTTAGATCCACTTAGATGATACCCATATATTATATCAAATGTAATACATATAGATAGATAGATAGATAGATAGATAGACAGACAGACAGACAGACAGATAGATAGAGATAGATAGATAGAGATAGATATAGAGATAGATATAGAGATAGATATAGAGATAGATAGATAGATAGATAGATAGATAGATAGAGATAGATAGAGATAGATAGAGATAGATAGAGATAGATAGAGATAGATAGAGATAGATAGAGATAGATAGAGA
>Ga0126342_10003617_pt1 | contig 25685 bp, 23 predicted proteins | sample Cyp1metagenome_FD_92528 | JGI IMG/M metagenome (GOLD analysis project Ga0126342, IMG submission 92528) | Coral microbial communities from Lord Howe Island, Old Settlement Bay, Australia - Cyphastrea 1 metagenome | ecosystem: Host-associated > Invertebrates > Cnidaria > Coral ... | reverse complement strand
CCGGAAATAAATTGACTTTATATCATTGGAAAAAAGGATTCACTCAGAACGCGCGTTCTGGAACGCGAGTTTTTAAAACGCGCGTTCTGAACGCCCAAACGTACCGAACGAACATGCTAAGATTATAAATAATGATGAGACCAGCCAAACATGTTGTTTATCAATCAACAATAAGTGCGCATTTGACCAGCATTTGACCAGCATGTGTGTTGGATGTGTACAATGATTCGAGACTTCAGCATCAACCATGATTATCTATAATAGATGGATATGTCAGTGAATCATGCACCACATTGATAATATAAATAGAGGGACATATGACAACCATCAAACAAAATAATTTATAGTCCCCAGAATATCCATCAATCCTAAGCATATGAATCATTGATAATCATCAAAACATGGAATTTACATAGGAATTGATACACATGGTATCCATATCATCGAAAGTTCAGGGATGATCCCTGAAGTATGCAGGGTTGCTACCAAGTTACGATCACCGGCCAAAAATGCCGAAAAGGACCCGGTGAACCGCCATTGTTTTCCCCTTTAAAGCTGAGCAAAGACTTGGATGATAACTTCAGGTCCCCATGTTTCATGGTTACAATAACCCCTGATTTTCGATGGTTAAGATATGTCAAAATCGCGTAAAATCGCCATATCATGTAGTTCTTTACATGTTTGTATCCGCAGTATGCCACTATACAAATCCCAAATATATATATATATATATATTTCTATAAGCCAAACAGAAGGGGCAACTACCCAGCTACAATCCCCTCTGTGGAAACCACGCGCGTACCCCGAAACGCCCTAAAGCGCGCCTCTTCTGTTGGTATCCTGATAGCAAGGTTCAGCGGTGGAACCAGCACAGTATTTGGGGTTGGTTTTTTGGGTCGCATCTTGAGGGTATTTGGATCACTAGGGAATATTTAGATTCCTATGAACTATTTCTTGTAATATGTACTTCTTGGAAATCTGAGCGAAATATATTGGAAAGCATAAACATTATGTTTTCCTATGTGCTTTGTTTCTTACAATGTGTCTTTTGCAGCAAGAAACCTGGAAAATGATGAGAACGGATGAAAGATTGTATATTGCAGTAGATTAGTAGACGACTCAATGAAAACATTACTGTATTTAATGTTGTTGTGATGAGATTGTGACAAATGAGATTGATCAAGAGGACGATAGAGATGATTATGGTGATGACATTATTTAAAAAGGAAACAACACATATTGTGATAGCAATGTGTCTAGGTCTATGATGATATGCTGCTGTGCTGATGATAAAAGCTGGGCAAACTACTGTCCGTCATTCCCAAGTAAAAATTGCACATATAAAATCCTGGAAACATACTAGGTTGCTTGAAGGCTGGATGAGTAATCAAACATGGCAATGGAAAATCCATGAAAACCCACCATTTACAAATGAAGCTCCCATTAAAACCTCCAGTGATGGGGGGGATCCTATATATTTTCCGCGCCCTGGCCTGCTTTGCTGCATCGCTCGTGCATGCGCCTGGAAGGCTCAAGGTGCTGCAGCACAAACCGATCCAAAGAATATTTGTGACGGTTGTAACATATATTAACATATATCAAATCAACATATGTTAAATCAACATATACCAACATGTATTATATCAACACATATAAGCATATATCATCTCAACATATGTCTACATATATTATATCAACATGTATCAACATAAATTGTATCAACACATATAAACATATATTATATCAAAACATATAAACATATATTATACCGACACATAGAAACATATATCAACATACATCAACATATACTATATTAACATATATCAACATATCAACATATAAACATATATATATATATCAACATATAGCAACATAATATTATATCAACATTGATCAACATATATTGACATATATTATATATTGTCATATATAAAGATATAGTAAAGTAGTCCAAATATTGCCAATGGCATGCAAAACGAAAAGACACACCAGATTCCCATCAAAGATTCTGAACCAAGGAGCTCACACCTAAAAAAACACTGGACTACTCGCTGTAGATCATGGGCAAAAAACACATTTTCTTCTTTTTACCCCCAAATATCGAGCTGCAAATACTCAGAATTTCTTTTGTTGTGTCTCCATTTGCAATTTCCAGCCTACTATTCCACACGAACCCCATAGAATCCCATATCCCACCCTAACCCATATATTATAAATATGTATCATATATTTATTAGATCTATATTACATCTAGATATACCCTCTGGTAATTTAACATAGCTATGGAAAATGGCCATTTATAGTGAGTTTTCCCATTAAAAATGGTGATTTTCCATAGCTACGTTAAATTACCAGAGGGTACTCCATACAGCCTTAACTATCCCACTTGTCCCGAAAATCCGCCGCCTCCGTGCCGGGGATGTGCTCCTCGGAGATTCGCAGTAAGGAGCGAAGCCCGGAGTCCTGACCCCGGAGGAAGTCGCCATGGGCGGAGTCGAAGACCCACAATATCCAGAGATGTTTTTTTCCACTATTTCACAGTGATTAATAATATTAATATATATATATATATATATATATCATATATACATATGTACTTGTCATGTATATATATACACGTATATACGTGTGTGTATATATATATATATAATAAATAAACGGTGAATACATGTACATACACACATTTCATGACACTTATCTGATGATCATATCCATGACATCCCAAAAAATAGCATCATTTTTGTTGAAATCCCGATGACAGGCTCCTCAGCCAGCCGTTTCAGCATGGCCGCATCCGGCATCTCAGGGGCTTCCTGCATCAGCAGGAAAATGTCAGGAAAATCATCTATAGTTGGGGATTGATTGGGGGTTCAAAGGGATTTAATGGAATTATGATCCACTCAATAGGTTTATACCCTCTGATACTTTAATCTGGCTATGGAAAGTGGCCCATTGATGGACGATATATGATGATATATGAATATATGTGATAATTCTCCAATAACAAATTGTGATTGTCTATAGCTACGTTATATAAATAACCACAGGATATGTGTTGAATCCACTCTTCCCCTAGAGAAGTCCCCGTTTTTTGCTGTTGGTCACCCCAGTTGTGGCCAAGCGACATCCACCAATTCATGTTGATGTGCTTCGCGCCTCGAAATTTGGCAGAAAAGAGGTGCATATGATATATATATAATGTACATTATATACATATATATTATATTATATATACTATATTATATAAATAATACAAAATAATGTATATATATAGTATAATATATATATATATAGATTATACTATATATATAATATGTTGAAAACATATCATAATATATATGTGCATATATATATACATATACAAGCTGGGGTAAGTTGTGGAAAATGGAAATCCATGGGTTTTCCTGGGAAAATGATCGAGAACAAAACTGGTGTGTTTTTCACATTAATCTTGGTTTACCAGAGGATAATTTTACAAAGTATTAGGCAAAGAAACAATGACACATTACGGTACCCTCTGGTAAACTAACATAACTATGGAAAATCACCATTTTTTATGGGAAAATCCACTGTAACTGGCCATTTTCAATAGCTATGTTAAATTACCAGAGGGTACATGATTGTTATGGTTTAGTATGAACGAGTGTGAATGATTATTCATAATATTTCATAATGACTAAAAAAACATGCCCAGCAAATATGACAAGAGGTATCATAGTAGTGATTATCACAGTTGACAATCATGAATCATGACATAGTCATTAATACTCGTTAATGACTATCATTATCACTATTTACAATCGATGATTGATATTAATATAATATATAAGCAATCTTAACTATTTATATATTATTGTATATATATAATCGATTGTAATTAGCATGTATTTTCGTGATTCTCATGATTTCAATATATTTCAATAACTTATCTTTCCGTCAATACATTGATGTCTTTTCTTCATCCAACCATGGCAGTGACTCTCACGAAACCGACCAGTTAGGCACTGCCAAGTTGCAGCTGGCCAAAGGCCTAAACGAAACGTCGGACGGGACGAGTCTCCGAGTCGCAACCAGGAGATAGTGTCCATGGACCAGTGGAGATATTTCATGGGGATATACATGGTATTAGGATATATTAGGATATATTAGGATATAGTATCCTAATAGGATATCATTAAAATATTAGGATATTTTATGATATCATTTAGCAAGATACAGAAACATTGAACCCAAATGATTGTTGTGTCTGAAATGGAATAAAAACACCCAACACGCTTCTTTGGAGGAACATTATGATCAACCGTGGGGTTTTGGGGGTAACTTACCTAGTGTGGTAAAACACGTTTAAAAACATCACTCATTGGGACACCATGTGGATGGCTTATTATATCTTATCATTGGGTTTCTACCAACACGAGACCTGGGCTGATTTTTCTTGACACACTGTGTTTTCACCTATTCACATTGGTGATCATCCACATTGCTAACCCGAATGTGTATTTTGCCATAAATATGTAACATATAACATATGAATCAAAGGTACCTCTGGTAAACTGACACGATCTATAGATCAAACAAAAGTGCACATCTGAATTGACAGAGGATTCAACACTGGAGTTGACTATTCCCAACTGGTCCATCCGTAAAGGCACAAGACATGCAAGACATGTGCATGTATAGATACGAAATGATACGAACATATGCGTTTTTATTGCAAATGACTGCAGATAGTAGACACCTGAATTCTGATCAGAAAAATCTGTCTACTACACACGCCTTATTTGGTCTCACCTCCCAAAGCGGCTGCGGGTCGGCCTCTTCAGCATCGCGATAAAGAGACCCAGAAGCTTTCAGTGGGCCCTGGAAGTCTCATCATGGTGTCTCATGGGGAAGGTGTCTCATGGGGAACATGGATAACCAGCATTTCTGGATTTCTACTAAGAATTTAAGGATGAATTTGCTATGGTGCCAACAAAAATGGGATTTATCCATGATTTATCCATGATTTATCTCAAAAATAAATATGATACTGTGCAGATACCATGCACACGTCCTCAATCAGCACTGGGGGAATCATCTCCAACAGCCTAAAAAAAAGTGACGCTAACATTACCCTCCAGCTAATTAACATCAGTATATACCGCACAAAATCCACTCATTTCAAGATCCAGATCATGTTCCCGTTTCCGGAAACACAAGCGTTCGATTTCCACTTCGCATTTCGTATTAAATTATTATAGTAGTTATAGTTGTACCCTCTACCCTCTGGTGAACTAACATAGCAATGGAAAATTGCCATTTATAGTGGGAATCCACTATAAATGGCAATTTTCCATTGCTATGTTAGTTCACCAGAGGGTAATTCTAATGGTTCATGGTTCATGATCATGTTCCCATGATTCCCCATGATTTCCCATCGTTCCCCCTTTCAAAAATGGCCATTTTGCCCTCTCCCAGCGCTCACCTTCAGCAGTTCGACGATGCACGCCGCGTCCTGTCTGGGGCACCTCGATTTCTCCGCAGCAGAGGGGTCGCCATGGAAAAATTGGTGGATTTCATCCCATCCTAACAGTAGACACACCCTTTTTATGGTCCCGATGATGTGGAAATTCCTTACAAAAAACCATGGTTTCAAAGGTGTTTAATGTTGGGGGGAAGGGATTAACCAGCCCATGACATGGCGTTTACCATGAACATTTGGGGAAATATGGGATTTCACCACCAAAAATATGGGATTTTTGAAAATGAGACGCCATTGAGTTCAAAGATTTGCCGATAAAAAAATGTGTTCCATAGCTACGTTCAATTACCAGAGGGTAAGGTGTTTGTCAGTGTATATCACGCAGATGTAATAACAAATGACACATACCATTTAGGTAAACTCAACTCTATCTCTATATATATATATACACATATATGTATATGTATATATATACTTATAATCACTAAATATACCATGCATGTGCATACTTACTGCACTGTTAACTCTGAATCACCTGATGGGGCTAACCCACTAGCCTCCACTGGTCTGGCCACCGGTGTTGTGAGCCCGGACGATCTCAAGCTCCTTGTGAGCAACAGCCAGGTCCAGGTCCAGGTATTGTTCTGGAGCGATGACGGACTCACGAAATTTTACGTGAAAAAAAACTGGTGGAAGTTTGTCACACAAAAAAATATTTGGAAGTTGAGCATGGTTCCAAGCCACTTAAAGTGACTTGATGGGTCCGAAAATTAGGAGTTGAGTTGGGGATTGGCCAACAACATGTTTTTTTTTTCCCGTGAACATGTGGATTTGGCCTGCACAAATGGAGATGTGACATGCAAAATGGGTTCAACATGGCTTTTCACAAAGCGCTGGGATTTACCCAACCAAAATGGAACAATAAGCAGTTTTAGTTGGCGTTAGTTAACATGTTTTATCCTATATGAAAAAAGGATTCGCTATGGCAACTGTGGCTATTCAATGCTATTCACCTCTGGCAAAATAGATGTGGTAATCTGCACTGATGGGAGGTTTCATATGGTTTCATCACAAAAATGGCTGGGATGATCTGTGGAAATGATCTCCGATGTCGCAGGTGGAGACACAGCCACCTTTTGTATATTCGGTATATGGCAGTGTGTCAAAACCTTGTACCCCTGGTGAACATCAAAATAGCTTGTAAATGGATGTTCATCCCCTAAAAATGGTATTAATAGGTATTGATCCATACCCATATGGGATGATTCTATGGGTGAACCCCCCGGTACCCAACTGATTTTCGCATCATCAAACACGCCGTTTTTCATCACAGGTCCCCATCCCGACTTCTGCCTGACCACCTTTGAAGCGAACCTGGCGCGGCCGGATGGAAGGCTTTCTTGGTGAAGTCATCACCCTTTGGTCCCAGCAACCAGATTTTCAAGGGGAGATCGACAGGAAAGCCATGGATCTCATGGTACAAACCGTGGCTTCCCCGCAATTTTCCATGACCTCTACAACTTTTGCCAAATTCATGGGCTGACATGAGGGAGATACGGTTGACTGGCGAAGATGATCCAATTAATTATGTGTATGTGTATGTGTATATATATATATACATATATAGTATATATACATACATACATACACAAATCATAATCATTCACATGATACATTCTAAATAGATATTGCACATAATGTCTACAACGCAATTGACCTTTATGTTGGATGGTTTGGCCATGTTTGGCCCATGATCTGTTGGCCACCTTTCTGCATGCTATCACCACGTGCGTATGCATCGGACCAGGGTGGATTCGCATCAAAGGATGGATGCCAGGTGTGGTCAATGACTTCGGAGCACAATGCCTCAAATATGAATGGTCAGCTTTCTTGGTCATAAAGATGTATACATGTATACATACATCTACAATTATACATATATATACAATTATATATATAATTATATGTATATATAATGTCCAACCCTACATTTTTGCAGTGTATGGAAGGTCAAGATATATATATATATATATTATTCTATACGTATATATATATATCCCATGCATTTTCCCAATATCACCACACCATAGCCACCTCCGCGGATGGCTTCAAGGTGGACACATCGCCCATGTGGCTCCCTAGCCTGGCATCAACGGGCTGGGACAATCTTTAGGCCCTGGGTAATGTCAACCTTGGAGATTAAGAAATGGGGAAAAATATGGAAAACATTGAAAAACATGGGATTTGATGAGATTTATACATCATGATTCACAATTGTGATTTTTTTAGGGACACTAAAGAGAAAATCTACAGGAAACGCTGATTTTTACCACGAGGGTCCTGGAAATTTTCCTGTAAACCAATCCAATGAATGGGGATAGAATGGAAAGAACATGGGAGAAGTGGATGTACTATGTTAAGCCCGGATTTTGCCGGCAAATTTACCCTCAAAAATGGGCATATGATAGGCCCGTTTTTGAGGGTAATGTGTAAAACCAAGTAGGCAACCAACAATACGAGGATGTGATGGGGGTAGAATGGGACACATAGCAGATCAATGCTGATACTCTGAGTTTTGGGCAGGCCTGATATTGGGCCAACATAACCCCAGATTTTGCTACACCCCTGGGCTGTTGGAAAAATAAAGGTGTTACCATTTTACTGCAAATTTTACCTCACTATGCGTGGGGTACGCCCGATGCTTAGTCAGTACCGGGTACATCTTAAGCTCATGTGGGCGGTCGGACTTGGGCTTGGAAACACATTCAGTTGAGGTGATTTTGACCCAGACCGGACTTTCATCTGGGGAAATCAAATGAGGCTTTAAGCCATTGGATTTAAAGGAGTACCCTATTTTTGGATAGGCCCCATAGATGGTAACAGTATCAATGACATGACTTGATGTGTATTTTGTGTCAATTTTGGGACATCACACCGATCGTGTGCGTATCCTGGGTGTGAATGTTCCACGGACATCCCCACGTCTGAGAATGGGTCAGTACTTTGGTACCCTCGTAAGCAGAACAAAAATGAACATAATTTATCCTCTTGCAATAAAACATGGCAACTGAAATTCCTATATAAATGATTACAAATGGATATAAATAGGGTTTTCATGGGGAAAATCATCAATCCAAATGGTGGATGTTTGCCAAGTTGACGAAAAAGGGTATGATGATCTACATTGAGATGTCGGAGATACTTACTGTAAATATTACCCTCTGGTAAACTAACATAACTATGGAACATCACCATTTTCAATGGGAAAATCCACTATAAATGGTGATTTTCAATAGTTATGTTAAATTACCAGAGGATAATTTACTGTATTTTAGATCAACCTCCATTGATCATTTGAAGGATCAATTCCAGCACCAAAATTCATCAGGAATCCTGGGCAGCCGCACCATGCGAAGCCTACCCTTCCAGAGTTCAGCATGCGATTGGCACGCGAACCTGGTGGAAAGGCTGTGGCGATGGCAGCTGGCTGTGGCTGATTTCACTAGAATAAAGACATACTGATCATATAAAGCAGATTAAAGCAGTAATTCGTGTTTTATTGGGGTGTGTCTCAAAATTCCACAACGGCGCCGCCATAGCCGCCAAGTCTTGGGATACGATCCAAGGCTTCACATGTAGCCCTTGGATCCCTTGGGCAACCCACCGAGACTCTTGTATGCATAGTTGAAGGCCGGATTCTCGAGCACTCGCACTCGAAACCACCTCAGGTACCCAAGGCTGTACCCAAGGCTCCAAGGCTCCAAGGCGCCCTGGAAAGCCAACCACTTTGGATTCCAAAAGCTCCAAGTATAGCAAACTACTTTGCACCTGGAAACGCCATGGATACTTGGATTTATGCCCACTCAAAAGGACAAGGTCCTTTCCAGCAGCGGTTTAAGCGAAAAAATCCTACAACACCCATATGTTCCTCTCAATTTTACTGTGAATCCACCTCTCAGCCAGTCTGTGATTCTCTTTCTGACCCAGGCGCTGCATGGGTTTCAGCCCATCAATGCTCTCAATCTCCTTCTCACCAGAAATAAACCTGGCTAGTGGGAGATCCCTGGCAAAAAGTTCTAGAACGACGCAGTGGATGGACCTTCCACCTTAAAGTGCGTTTCTTTCATGGTCTAATTCCCCGGATAAAAAAACACTTGTGCCTAGTTCTAACCAGCTCAAAATGTCGGGGATCTCACCATGGCTAAACCTGGTAGTTGGTTCAACACCAAGTTTCACATCCGAAACCCACACCGTTGCAGGCTGATGGCATTTTCCATTGTCGGACTCCACGGAAGGAAAATGCCGATCAACCACTGGGTTCAAGGCTTTTCCCCTAAATGTTCTGAAAAACTCCCAATTTTGCTTAGAAAAAATGCTGCTTCACCTATTTTTCGCAGGTTTTCCCCTGTATTTCTCAAGAAAATTGCTATTGAAACCACCAAAAATCAATGTTCCCTATTTTTTCCCCTACCACTATAAGGTGCATAGTATTAACACAAGTATGAAAGATAAACATAAATAAACATGTTTTCCAATGTTTTTCCAATGTTTTTTTCCGTACAAAGCCTACCACTGTAGCCTGACCGCGCCCTGATGGTTTTTGCGTCTCCCAATGCCTGGCGTCTGCATAGCCATCGATCTCGAGGCTCGAGGCGGATGAGACCTGCCACATGGGCAGCTTGATGAGTGAAGCTCAGGAAGTACGGAGGTGATATTGTTATAATATATATATATATACATACACTGTGTCTCTCTATACATAATATATATATATATGTATATATTTATATGTATATATGTATATGTATATGTTAAGTGTATGTATATGAATATGTATATGCTTATGCATATGTATATTTATATGTATATAGTATATAGTATATAGTATATAGTATATAGTATATAGTATATAGTATATAGTATATAGTATATAGTATATAGTATATAGTATACAGTATACAGTATATACACATCTACATGCATACGTGTCAAAAATGCGTATATTATGCATATATCGATATACACATACAAACGGTTTATGCATCGTTGCGTAGATGCACTATATCTAGATATACAATATTTGCATGCGTATACACTATGTACAGTATGATATTGTGGTATGAATAAACTATATTTATATAATTTTATATATGCTATGGCTGTAAAATACCCAGTAAATCAACATAAGTAGATATAGAGTCCATCAGCCCTGTTTTTTGATCAATTCCCAACGGGAAAGCCATGGATTTCCGCTATGTTGGTTTACTGGAGGGTATATCCCCATATGTTGGTTGTCTCTCTTTGACATGTCCAACTTTTGTGTCCCAGTATGTCAAAGAGTATATATTCAATACCCTCTGGTAATTTAACATAGCTATTGAAAATGGCCATTTATAGTGGATTTACCCATTAAAAATGGTGATTTTCCATAGTTATGTTAGTTTACCAGAGGGTAAGTATATCCCATCATATTCAATCCAATTTGGGTATGGGGATGTATGGGTCAACAATTCGATATCCCTAAAATTGTATGGTTACTACAACAATTTTGAACAGAATCTGCTGTTTGTTGGGCCTTCAACTTTGACCAAAACATGTTTATCCTCCAAACTCATTGTGCTTAGTTAATCTTTGCCCTTGCACCCTAGTTCACCTGTATCTGCACGGGAGCCAACGTGGCGTCGTCTTGTAAGATGAAGACGAACTGGTTCAGCACAGTATCGGCCTGCGTGGGTTTCAGCTTGCTGGTCCCATTTCCGGACATAACCGGACTTATCAACTAGAGTTGTGAACCAGTCCTGATATATACCGCGGGATATAATCTACATAGAATGGGTTGTTCAATGAGGGTACAACGGATATATAATGGCGATGCAAAGGAGATATAGTAGGAGACAACGGGATTTACCGATAATATGACTTTTTGCTCTGTTCAAAATAGGGGATATCTCCAAGTGGGCAGTTGCACATTGAAATGATGATTTGTTGGTGAGTCGCCCCGCTTTTGGTGGTTGAATCACTACATCTTACCAAACATGTAGGTTCCATAGTGTGGGTCATTTCCTCAAGTTTCAATTGTCTGTTGGTTACAAACCAATGTTATATGTTTGGTAGGTTTGTCTCACTGTTTTCCATGCTTATTATCAAACTTGGTTACCCTTACAAATCCTAGCATTTCTTGTGACTTTGTCGCAATGAATGGCTTGATTCATGTGAAAATCTTCAGGAAACCCTGGTTTTCACCATGGTTTTTCCATGTTTTTCCTATGTCTTCTTGTAGAATCTCCCATTCAACGTTCATGCCGTTGGTCATTTCGTCATGCCTTGGTGCCACCGTTGCGCCAGTCCACGTGTGCATCCCGGAGCCTGGCTTTGGGGGGAATGTACCAGTCATGGGGAAATGATGTTCTCATTTTTGTGGGAATCTCTTATATAATCTGATACAATCTCATATAATATAATATATATATATATATGGAAAATCCCCCATTGATCATCATTTATAGTTGTTTTTCCCAGAATACTGTAAACCTTCATTGACTTCGGGGGATTCTCCGAAGGTCATTGCGGAGATCTTATTGGATATTTAGTTGTATCGTGGATGTTTCATGGGATAGTTTCTGGAAGATGTTATGGGAGATTTCTATGGGAGATTTTAGGGATAGAGATCATGGTGGTTGAGATATGGATGGATTGATGGATGGATGGGATGGGATGGGATGGGATGGGATGGGATGGGATGGGATGGGATGGGATGGATGGATGGATGGATGGGATGGATGGATGGATGGATGGGATGGATGGATAATCGTGCTGTATGTTGATATGTTCAGCTTTTGGCCTGGAAATCGAAGAAATGGAATTCAAACATGGCAAAATTCAAGCCCATTTTGCGCGGGTTCTCAGTTAGATGTCAGGGTTTGTGTTAGGGCCTGTTAGGGGAGCAAGGGTACGAGCAGTGAACATGTATCACTTGCCATGGAAACATCCCAGGATCAAACCAGGCTGACCGGCTTTTCCTTTGCCATCACTCGTACTCAGCATGCCATTGTTGCAAGGTGATGATAAAGTAGCCTAACTAAGTTGGTTCATTTCACTAGGTTCACAGTTGGGTTTATGGTGGATGGATATATTTTTTTAATATCATATATATATATATACATGTATGTACAAATAGATAGATAGACAAATAGATAGATAGACAGATAGATAGACAGACAGATAGATAGATAGACAGATTGTATACATAATATGTATACATACATGCATATATTGGGTTGTAAGCTAACAAACACAACTGGCACAACCTTGTGAAATTCTCATCATCCCAGTTAAGAAAACCCTCCTGTCCCGACAGTGACCTCGCAAAGATGGTATTCGCCGGCGGGAACCACTCATTGATTCCAGGGTTGGGCGGCAAAGAGGCCTGGATTTTACACGGGCTCCGGGCTTGGCCACCCCAAAGTATTTGGAGAAAATCCCGGCTCACCACGGGTGGAAATTCCGAATCCCTACAAACAACGAGTACTTTGGGATTTGGATCAACAGGTTCGCATTGAAAACTTAAGAGAACAAAAAACCGGCTGAATTACATAATTAGTTCAAATTTGAAACTGGAAACTCCCCTTTCTGAACTGATTGATTCATGTTTCGGCCATCAGAATGAATCAACATGGATGTGGGTCAAAATGGAAGACCTAGGGAACCACAGATGTTAGTCTAGTTTAGTATTAACCATCCATAATTTTTGGGTACCTAATTTTGACCCATACCCACATGATGGTTTTCTGCCGAATTTCTGAGTGCCCCCAGCTGCCAGCGCACGCAACTCGTGGATGAGGTCGACTTTGGCATCCTGGACAGAACAAAATGGGAGACAGTTGCATGGATGAAGCTCATATATATTAAACATATATTGTGTATATATAAAACTATTACTATTATTAATATTATTATATATATATAAATGAATTATGTATGTTTTAAAAAATATGGTTCATACAGTTTGTAATATATGGTGTATATACAGTGGTTTACAAATGATGTGTATATTATCGTGTATATGATATATGGCATATGGGTTTCTCTATGTATGTTGTGTATATATATATAATATTTATTAATATTTATGATATATGGCATATGGGTTTCTCATGGTTTCTCTACATATGCTGTATATATATACATATTGAATATAAATAATACATATTGTATATATATATATATATTATACATATTGTATATATATATATAGAATAATTATATATATACATATGAGTTATATATGTATTTCATAAATATGGTTTATACAGTTTGTAATAATATGGTGTATATATATACTTATCAGTGGTTTACAAATGACGTGTATATTACCGTGTATATGATATATGGCATATGGGTTTCTCATGGTTTCTTTACATATGCTGTATACATACATGGTCTAGACACGTTGGAAGAAATGGTTTGAGCCGATCTCAGCCAGCTCAATACCTGGGATGAAAAGTGGCGTGCAAAGATCGTTGGATCAGATGGGCGAAAAATGATAACTGGAGGATCATCCCACGAATCATAACTGGTTACGATAACCCCAGTAAGTCCCCTGAAACAGTGGGGTTATCCTAAATATAAGTGCCTAACTTACCCAACCAACAGAAAATCGGTGGAAAGCCATCCCATTTCCGGCGCCTCGGCGGACGCGCCACCACCTGGGTAGACCATTTTCCAGTTTGGAACTCATTGGAATCACCTTAAATGGCCTTAAATGGGTACTTTCTGGTAATTTAGCCTGGCACCGTGGTGGATTGCCAGAGGGGGTTCGATGCAGAAACAGGTGATGTCATCAACTCAGGTGAGACAACAACTGGGGATATACAAGAAAATCACGATGGAGGCAAGAAACTAACATGTGTTTCTCCAAAATGGTTTCCCGCTAGTGAAATAGATCATACAAAGGATGATTAGGAGATATTGGGAGTCCACAATAGCACGAAATACGCGCACATGTTGATAGATATTCTGTTTTTTTTTCCAGAATCACTGGCAATCCAGTAAAATATCGAAGTTCAGGGGTGGTCATCTTCAACAACGATCTATTGAATCTATTGTCTGCCAATGTGGACCGTCTTGGTACATGAGGGTACAAGACAAATTTATGTTAGCCTCAGGAATTCCATTGAATTCCATACAGTATATGTGCAATCTTCAGGAATCACCGGTCAACTTTGGGTCATTTGGGGTATCCAAACCCAAAAGTTCAGCACTTACCACTGCTATTGTGAGTTTTTGGTTGACATAATATTCGCACGATTCCTTCCAATACAGCTGATTTATCGCGACCAAATTGAACACTTCCCCAAGTCAGCAACGTGTGTAGCAAGGCTGTTTCTTTGAGGTTGCTCTAAATCATCCAGTATAGTGGGTGCGTCTGAAACTGGGCTGTACCCCTCCCTCCCAAAAAAAAACAGTAGGAACATGATGCCAAACCAATAGATTCTGGCGTAAATTAATATGCTTTTTTTTTATGGTATGTTCAGCCACAAAGACACAGCAACCATCAACAACCCAACAAAACCCATATATTTGTTGATGAATCTCCCCCATTAAAATGGTGGTTAAATCACTGCGTCACCTCGAGGAGTGCCATAGACCCCATAGTCGAAGGGCGGCTCCTCATACCCATATCGATATATCATGAGAGTGACTGGGTTGTGGGTAATTTCTATAGCTGGGATGTGGGTAAAACATGGTAAAACAATAATACACCAACTCTTTGTGGGAATTGTGGAAAAACCACCTACAAGTATTTATGGTGATTTGGGGCGGGATGGTTTAAATTATTGTTTTACCCACATTAAATCCACTTCGGGGACTTACCAACTAGGGTTATTATTATGCTGTCATTATATGGGTAATTTTTATAATTCACTTGCCTGAAAAAAAAAGATTTTGGGAGGATTCCCTCCATCCTAACCCTCATTCCAGTCAGGTCGCAGGTCGATCTTTTTTTTGACCCAGAGATATCTAAAAGTCTAAAAGGGATAGAGACACCATTGAACAAATAGAGAGATTGATAGATAGCCATATAACATATCTAACGTGTAACTGGGTTGTAGTATAGTGACTACCAACCTACTGACTGGGATGTCATTATGTATCCACCGTCAAGTATGACATTCGCCCAATACTCGTTTTGAAAATAAAGCGGAAATGTGGGGCCTTTGACTATCAGACATGGGGACGAATCATGCAAACAGTATCAAAAAATAATATATTTGTGGGCATTGACACAATGTTTTGCGGGCTCTGAAGTCTGAAATCATACAAACGTCACGATTTGCGGAGCTTTCCAAGTTGTTGGAGTGGCTGAGCCAAGATTGAGGATGGCACATCCAAAACTTTTGGCTAAACCGCCAGCAAATGGGTTGTGTGTTTGTTTTCCTTCTCGCACTGGGTTTGTGGAGAAGGAATATGTTTGATTGGTTGGTGATTTCAACCCCCTGAAAAATATGAAACTCATTGGCGTAATCGCAAATAGACGCAAAAACAACGCATGTTTGAAACCGGCCACCCCCTAACTTGGAAACCGGATTTGCTTAGGTGGGGTAGAAGTAAAACATATTCGCATTAGATTCATTAGATTCCCCCATGTTTGGTGGATTTATCGATGGGAAAATGCAACAAGCATCATTCATCGACTTAGAAACTCTAGCTTGACCATCATTTTCCCCACTAAAATTGTCGATTTAAATTAGGTTCACCCCAATCAGTTGTAACCTCAGTTTTAGGTACAGAAAGCAGGGTGATCTTCCTGGCTGATCCTCAATTTCCCCAAAAAAAGATCCCCATCACCTCCAACGTCCATGAACTCCCATTACAATTTACAATCAGTATTTTTTCCCACAGCAACTTATGACTTGGCGTCCCGGAACTGGACAGATCGGATCGGATCCTGACTCTGGCTGGAGGCCGCTGGGTCGATGCAAATGTATCTGAAGGCGTAAAACCTCAGAGTTTTCGCGAAGTCTGGAGTCCGGGCTGGAATGGCTGGAAATTCAAGATGCTTTGACAGAATACCAGGGGCTTGGAGGATAGAGTACGTATACGCAAATACATTTGTATAGACAGCATAGATGAACGCGTGTATTTTAGTCATTTTAATGTGTGTGTATATATATAATATTGCCTATAATTGTATAGCTGTTGTTTTCCATGTTGGAATTCGTGTGCCACCTTGATATTTATATACATGTTTCTCGTGCTGATCGGAATCATGGCTCGAAGGGTTGTGGAGCTTGTGGAAACAACCAGTTCAACAACCAGTTCAACAACCAGTTCAAGTTGATGTTCTTCTAGACGTCAGAGTATCTTTCAGAATATTTCCACAGAATCAACACATGCAAATCTCAGATTTCTATAGATTTCTGAGTGGCTGGCTGCTCATAAAAATCTGCAATGGCATGAAGGGATTGGTTCACTGGACCCAGAGGCGTTGTCACCTTCCGAAGCGCAGGAGCCGCAGGAGCCGAAAAAGGCCCCAACCCGGCCCCGACCGATGACGGGATTGTGATGTAGAAAATGATGTATCCCATAGTGCCGTGGTCAAAAAATGATATATACCTTATAATTTGATATAATTCGTATGTAAACCCCTATTAATACTATTGGTGCTGGGATGACCATCCCGCAATATGTACTGCCAGTGATGATTCCTAGCCCTTGGATGACCCCTTTTGGTACTGCCAGTGTTTTGTAGCTCTTTGGAAAAGCTAAGACAACTGAGATTGCCAACACCATGGTTGCGACCTATAGTAAAACGGTCTCTGTTTCCGATCAACTGCCCGTTTTTTTGTTGACAAAGTCACCGCGCGCCCATTCGTAAATCCCACTTTTCACGGCCTCCACCCCGGGAAGCATCAGATTTGTTTCAGGTCCTCGGGATTATTCCTCAAACAGAAACCACAATTTCTGGGGCGTTTCTGACCACTTTTGATTGCTGTAAATGCATGTAAATTCTCCATGTCCATTGCTATTGCTAGATCCACGGCAAAATCAAATTTTAGCTGGGTATGAAATCTTGCCCTACGGAAACATGCCGTGCCCCACAGAACCTACTTGGGGGCGCATCCCAGTAAGTAAGTGTCAATGACCCACATAGATATACTGTAATAACTGATACATTAATAGTGATTTTCCATATACAACTGGGTTATAGTATGTTATAGTTATGGGCACTGGTAGTTGATAATAACTAGTGATAATAGCATATAATAGTACATAATATTAAATAACGTATATTGGTAATAACTATTGATATCAACATCTATCAACTGGGTATAACTGGGTTAAAGTTGTCATCCACAAACTCGGCCCAAGATCCAGCCGGACCTCTGCCCCCAGTCGCCCGAGCCTCCTGCAAGCAGCCCAGTGCCTCACTGATACTCAGCGCATAGGCACCATCAAACTCTACCCCCTGCAGCACCATGGACCTCAGGTGCCAGATCTGGGCTTAAAAATGTGGAATACTCCATCAAATCTTACTGGTGCTGAGCAGGGAATGGGGGAATGGGATGAGTGTCAATAGTTACTATATGGATATCTAAGTATCTACGGATCATTCTCCATTCCCTTCTAAGATCTTCTAAGGACCAGTAAGAAATGGACATCAAACAATAGGGAAAATGATGACAAACCCATGTAGCAGGTTGCAACCTTAGCACGTTGAAACACCAATGGTCAGCAAGGGGTCAAGTTGGGGTACCGGGTACCTGTCCCATCATTTTGACCCCCGCAGACATTGGTTGAAAGATACAGGTGGTATCCTGTCACTGAAACAGCTCAGACAAATTTGATGACGCTTGAGCTGGCTGATTCTGACCCACGTTTTGTTCGCTACAGCCCCTTTTTCCGACTCCTGCACATTCAGCCCATCCTTCACCGGTATTGATCCACGGCACGAGCGGAATTGCTCCGGTCTCAACTGACATGAGGCTTCTGCAACCTGGAAGTTGACGTTGACACCGGTAGGATGCAGTTGGTTATGGCTCAAGACCCATGTACCAACTGAGTTTCACGCCAAAACAGCTGGTATAGCTGGATTAAAAAATCCCCATCTATTCAAATCGTATCATGGGTTTCAACATATTTCCAAATGTAGGAAATGAAAAATGTTGCTGGAACTGTAAAACTAACAAAACTAAGGGTGCCACCAGGAAGTAGGAAACAAACACTGGGAATTCCGCACATGGATCAGGTATCATTGAGCAGTCTCAACAAAAGACTCCAAGGATTCATGTGAACTTGAGGCGATTAACCAGCAAGCATACAGGACAAATAACGGTCTGTTTCCCCTTTGCAACATGAACAACATACCCTGCAATCAAACATGGCATAGATGATTTTCCCATTAAAACCTCCATTTACAGATGATTTTCCCATGAATTTATGGGAGATACGGAAGGGCCAAAGGAGGCCAAAGGAGGCCGAAGGAGGCCGAAGGAGGCCGAAGGAGGCCGAAGGAGGCCGAAGGGTCAACATATCTTTGAGATCCAACCCATGAAACGCCGGTCCCGGCCTGAGGCCATAGTAGAGGCACCTAGGCTTCAAGTTCTGCTGCAAGGCCATAGTTGAAGGCTGGAGATTGAGATGATATGAATAAAATTGAATAAAGGTGGGATACCCTGTGACTTATATTCATGTGGTTTCTATTGTACAGTTCATTATGAGCAAACCCCCACTCCATTCACATCCCCACTTCGAAAGATATTCCCGGGTATTCGTGAGAATGGCGATTTAAATCATGGTGATCTTCGGTCTATCGGGGTGATCGCATTTATTGCAACCTGGGAGGAAGCAAACCTGGTTATGGAGAACTAGTTCTACATGATTTTCCCCTCGCGAACATGGGACGCTTCCATTAGGTGTGGTTACTGGAAACAATTTTTTGCTACAACATGAAGGGCCTCCCAAATGACAAGTCTTGGTTTATAACTACATATAACTACAATAAGTGGGATTCTTGGATTTCTGGTATATACCTATATTTACACGGGGAAAACAAAACAACCACATCACCCAGGCAACCCAAGGCCCTGTGCCCATTGGTTCTGTTGGTTTGTTTGATATAGGGAATCCCATCAGTCCAATGCAGGTATATATCTGTCTATCATATCGTGTAAATTATGTGTGATATGTATACACACCGTTTGTCATCTTAAGTCATACATACATATATAGTATGTATCTATATATATATGTAAATAAATATGCACATAAAAATGAACATGTGAATATATAAATATATACACATATACATATGTATAAATATATATACACATATACATATGTATATATATATATATGTATGTTTGTATGTATGTATGTATGTATGCATGTATGCATGTATGCATGTATGCATGTATGCATGTATGCATGTATGCATGCATGCATGCATGCATGCATGCATGCATTGTATGTATGTATGTATGTATGTAACATATGTATGTATACACATGTATATATATATATATATATGTAAGCGTATGTATATATATATGATCCCGTCTTCCGCCCGCGAGGTCCCCCCCCTCCCCCCCCCCGAATGGGATGGGTCCCCAGGTAGCCCCTTCCCAGCACCCCCTTCGCTTCTATTTGCAAGATATTGGCAGCATTTCTGAGGTCCAGCCTCGTATTTGCCAAGTATTTGCAGCCATTCTGACTACCAGCCTCCCATTTACTAGGTACATGCTACCCTTTAGACGACCTGCGTAGCACACATACTCCCTCAAAGTGCCTACGTGCTATCTATAGTTATATATAATTGTGCTATGTATCTACTTCCTATATATATATATTTATTTACATGTTATAGATACATACATATGTGTGTATACATATATTCATATTCGTATTTAAATAAATATATATATATATATATGTCTATACAAATATATATATATATAGACACATATAAATATATATACATATATTCACATATATATATATATAAATACATATAAGCATATATATTAATAATATATATATATAGTATACGCAGTACCACACCCCCACCACACCACAGGGGGCAGGGGGGGGGCGGGGAACATAGCTCCTGTATATCCATACCCATCCTACTACTAACTACTACTAACTACTACTAACTACTACTAACTACTACTACCTACTACTAACTACTACTAACTACTACTAACTACTACTAACCCCCCCCCACCCCCTACCCACCCACAGCGGGGGGGCGGGGAACATAGCTCCTGTATACCCATACCCATTGGGGAGGGAGGGGGGGGGACCTGCGAGGCTGCATCATATATATATATATGTACACATATGTGTATATATATATATACATATTGGTATATATAAATATATATATGCATGTATGTATGTATATATATATGCATATAAATAAATGTCCATGTATGTATATATATGAATGTGTATGTATATAAATATATATGAATGTGACTGTGTATATATATATCTATGAATGTATGTATGTATACGCGTAATTAATTCATGTATGTATGTATGTATGTCTGTATGTATGAATGTATGTATGTATTTATGTAAAAATATATATATATATACATATGTGAATGTATGTATATATATATACATGAATGTGTATGTATACTGTATATATAAATGTATGGATGTGACTGTGTGTATATAAATGAATGTATGTGTATATATATATATGTATACGTAATGAATAAATGTATGTATGTATGCATGTATGTATGTATGCATGTATGTATGTATGCATGCATGTATGTATGCATGTATGCATGCATGCTTGTATGTATGTATGTATGCATGTATGTATGTATGTATTTATGTATGTATGCATGCATGTATGTATGTATGCATGCATGTTTGTATGTATGTATGCATGTATGTAAGTATGTATTTATGTACGTATGTATGTATGCATGCATGTATGTACGTATGTATGTATGTGAGTATGTAAGTAAGCATGTATGTATGTATGTACGTATGTATGTATGCATGCATGTATGTATGCATGTATGCATGCATGTATGTATGTATGCATGCATGCATGGATGTATGCATGCATGTATGTATGCATGCGTGTATGTATGCATGCATGTATGTATGTATGCATGAATGCATGTATGCATGCATGTATGTATGCATGTACGCATGTATGTATGTATGTATGTATGTATGCATTTGTATGTATGTATGTATGCATGCATGCATGTATGTATGCATGTATGCATGTACGTATGTATGTATGCATGCATGTATCTATGTATGCATGCATGTATGTATGCATGCATGTATGCATGCATGTATGTATGCATGTATGTACGTATGTATGTATGTATGTATGCCTGCATGTATGCATTCATGCATGTATGTATGCATGCATGTATGCATGTATGTACGTATGTATGTATGCATGTATGTATGCATGTATGTATGCATGCATGTATGTATGCATGTATGTATGTATGCATGCATGTATGCATGCATGCATGTATGTATGCATGTATGTACGTATGTATGTATGTACGTATGTATGTATGTATGCATGCATGTATGTATGTATGTACGTATGTATGTATGTACGTATGTATGTATGTATGCATGCATGCACGTATGTAATTACATATGTATGTATGCATGCATGTATGTATGTATGCATGCATGTATGCATGCATGCATGTGTGCATGCATGTATGTATGCATGCATGTATGTATGTATGTATGCATGTATGTACGTATGTATGTATGTACGTATGCATGTATGTATGCATGCATGTATGTATGCATGTATGTATGTATGCATGTTGCATGCATGCATGTATGTATGCATGTATGCACGTATGTATGTATGTACGCATGTATGTATGCATGCATGTATGTATGCATGTATGTATGTATGCATGCATGTATGCATGCATGTATGCATGCATGCATGTATGTATGCATGTATGTACGTATGTATGTATGTACGTATGTATGTATGTATGTATGCATGCATGTATGTATGCATGTATGTACGTATGTATGTATGTACGTATGTATGTATGTATGCATGCATGTATGTATGTATGCATGTATGTACGTATGTATGTATGTACGTATGTATGTATGTATGCATGCATGCATGTATGTACGTATGTATGTATGCATGCATGCATGTATGTATGTACACATATAGATATAGAGGTCCATCCCGATTGTGGAAGCCCCTCTTCACCATCAATCGTGCGGTTTCTCCGAGATCCGCACTAACAGGCGCAGGGCTCCATGCAAAGCTCTCCGACGTGACAGCCGTGACAGCGCCTGCACTGCCCCTGCCCAAAGGCTAAAGAACCTGAAAATAGCTGAAAATAGCTGGCCATTTGGGGATTCCCCCTACTAACCATCAGAATTCAGCCAAATCTATTTTTTGCTTTTTTAATGATGTTTCCCCAGCAAAACGATAGTGGATTCTAACCGACAAAAATTGGCACCTCATCAAATCGCCCTAGCCAAAAAGCGGGGAAACAAATAACGGAGGCATATAATGGGATATACAAGCAATATGATATCTGGGTGTCCAGAATTCTGGTGGATTTACCTTCGAAAATAGGGAAATATAGGCAACAAACCATGGGGACTTTTAGCAGGGTATTATGGGATACGGTGGGAAATATGATCAATATATATATATATATATAATATAATATATATAATATAATATATATAATATAATATATATAATATAATATATATATATATTATATATATATTATATATATATTATATATATTATATATATCAATATGATATCTGGGTGTTGTCCAAAAACAGTGTATACGGTGTATACCCCAAATCAAGGAATATCCCTTGGTAGACATTAGCGGCTACCAATCTTAAATGAGTCTGGCTTCAACAGTCCAATCACACCACTGAAATCCATTGGTTCATCGCGGCAATGAAAAATCCTGTATAAATGGAGGTTTATAGCTGGGAACATCCTCTATCAATGGTGGATTGGAACCAATTGCTATGTTTGATTACCGGAGAGCGCCCCCCATTCAAATCCATCAAACTCGTAAGTCATCCTGCAACTTGCACACCCTCACCGCATGTTCCTCCCGGCCTCCCTGACATCCATAGCCTTTGTGAACGTCAAAGCTTCGCCATCACGGCAGGTGCTGTTTCAGTTGGGACGCGATTTCGCGGGTCACTGGGTATATTATCATGTTCAAGGAAATCTTGAAATCTTCCAGCAAACCATGGATTTTGCGATCATATTTTGGTGGGAAACCCATGGTTTCTTCTCTAATTTTTAGCCTGAAACAAAGATTTCTAAGATTGGCCACGGGGATGGAACCTCTGAAACTGGGTCACTTGCTTGTGAACTAGGAGTCGTCAGGGGCTCATGTCCGGGGCACGACACTGGGTCCTTGCTTGTGGGCCAACTAAGATGTTGAGAAAACTACCACATCCTGCCCTTTGGTCCATCCGATGGCTAAATCTGACTTGGCTATCTCTGAGTACAGTTGACCCCATTCCATGGGAGCCCAGTTGCTATGGGTCCATGATATGAAGTGTCCTTGAATTTTCTTCCTTTTGTTGGCTCCGCGGCACATGGAGCGTCTCATGACGTAAAAGCTCGGCGAAAGCGTGGACATCTGTTGCATGGAGTCATGGTGCCAGACGCTGAAAGCTCGAAAAGAAATTCATTTAGGGTGGATGGTCAAACATTTTTGAGGATGCGTGGCATTCATCGATCCTACGCAGCTTCGACGCAAAATTCAGGGACGTCGCCAAGTGCAGCCCCTGTGCCGAAAGAAGACTTTTTCGCCCCTTCGACCGTCTTCGACGCCATTTCTGGAGATCCCAGCCATGTTGGCAGATTAGTCTTGTTCCTCAGTTCGAAGACGTGCATTGCGGTTCGTGACCTTGGAAGTGCCCCAGGCTTGGATGTTTCCCGCTGGTGACAAATGTCCAGTTGTAATTCAGGGACTCCCAAGAATGTTTGGATTAGAAGGTATCTATATCTTACTTATTAACCACTTAGGTGGTCCTTTAGTCCAATTCATAAGTGGGTAATATAGGTTTTAAGTTGGGCCAGCGGGACAGCCCAGTTTGATCACTGGGGTTCTCACCACAAAATGGGATGAACCACCAAAATGCTAATGAGTGCGCGTTATATATATATATAAATTATATAAATTATATATATATTGCAATGTAAACATCACACATATAGCGTAATGCACAAAAAAATGCATAAAATGAACATATAAAATAAACATATAAAATAAACATATAAAATAAACATATAAAATACACATATAAAATAAACATATAACATATACACTATATAATCTATGAATTTGGAATGTATCATATGGAATGTATATGGAATCTAATACACATATCATCTGTCATCGCAGCTAGATGGGCCCCTGGGTGTCCACGACATACAGCCGCAGCTGGTCGGCCCTCTCCACGATCTCCTTGCGCCTTGGGGCCGTTGGCTCCCGGAAGATTTATCTACCTATCACTAACCGATATGTGTATATATATTATATGTATATATATATATATATTTACATAGGTATATATATATATAGGTATATCTAAAAATTGGCTACCCAACAAAATCTTGTTGTCTTTTTCATTCATTGGCTTCCCCACTTCTTGGCGCCCACGTTGTGCGCCACCTCAATGGCGTATTTCTCCTGCCGACATCGCGAGAGTCAGTGGTGATGGGCGTTTCATAGGGATATAATATTGGATATATATGGTATATTTACTTCGACTTATCCCCACCATGACATCTATACGTTTTGTTAGTGGCAAATCTTCTGGCATTCTATCTGACATATTTTATCTGGCATATCTTCTGGCATTCTATCTGGCATATCTTCTGGCATTCTATCTGACATATCTTCTGGCATTTTATCTGGCATATCTTCTGGCATTCTATCTGGCATATCTTCTGCAATATGTTCTGGCATATCTTCTGGCATATCTTCTGGCATTCTTTCTGACATTCTATCTGGCATTCTATCTGGCAAATCTTCTGGCATATGTTCTGGCAAACATGCTGGCACTTTATCTGGCATACCTTCTGGCATTCTATCTGGCATATCTTCTGGCATTCTACCTGGCAAACATTCTGGCACTTTATCTGGCATATCTTCTGGCATTCTTTCTGACATTCTATCTGGCGTTCTAT
>Ga0126342_10003616_pt1 | contig 25692 bp, 31 predicted proteins | sample Cyp1metagenome_FD_92528 | JGI IMG/M metagenome (GOLD analysis project Ga0126342, IMG submission 92528) | Coral microbial communities from Lord Howe Island, Old Settlement Bay, Australia - Cyphastrea 1 metagenome | ecosystem: Host-associated > Invertebrates > Cnidaria > Coral ... | reverse complement strand
TATGTATGTATGTGTATAAACACATATACATAGATATATATAATATAGATTCAGATATATGTAGATATATGATCTAGCAACCTAGTGACGAGACTGCATGCAAAATGTCTGGCATTGGTGCGCATTATAGCCAGTTGGATGTGATTCAATGACACGAGAAACATGAAAAAACAGTAACGGAAACAAACATAACCCCAATATTCTGCTCGATTTTGCTGCGTCATCATCTTAACACCTGGGGATGCTTCGGAACATGGGCGCCAATGGGTCCACCCAAAAATGTCATCCGCATTTGACCATCCCAAAATGGAGGTTAATGGGTCATAATGGGTCAAATACCTTTGATCCATATCATCCCATACTTCACAAAACGACATCATCCCCTGCTTCCCGTCAAAGCGGCTCCAGTGAAGATCTGCAGTGCTTCATCAACCTTTTGGTCGTCCAAGAGCTGTACGCCCTCCGCCATCTCGGCGTTCACCTGGGACTGTGGACACATGAGCAATCTTGAGCATTGTCGATCCAAGATGATCCAAGATCTTTCACCGGGTTACACCCAAAATGGCCAACTCAACTCCTGGTTTGGGTGCAAGGTCCTTGCCCTCCCAGAAAACCCGCACCTTCGCATCCCCGGAATCTTCCCAACAACTGCGCAGTGCATCTTCAATTGCCCCTTGCAGTTCACCTGGCAGCATCAAGGAGTGGCATGCTGGCTCATCACACCGGGTAGAACCAGAAGGCCATCACCAAGCTCTATCACCTACAGTAAGATCTCCAAGATTCACCAGAAAGGGCTGCAAGGCCCAAGTTCTATCAGGCCTTCTCCATTTTCGGCCACCGCCAGAAGAGCTGCATGCAGGGCATTCTCTGCTTCCATTACCGGCACAGGTGGCGTGGCCAGCCTGCCCAAAATCTCATCAATGTTGGCACCCTCAAAGGCCTGCACATTTCTATACAAAGTCAATCACATGTTTACACATGTTCATCCTTTCCCAAGCCAACTGTCAATGGACTTGACTTTGTGTCATTGTACGAAAATCATAAAATCAGCAGGAAACCATTGATTTTACCGCCAAATATGGTTCCTGCAGATTTCCCCTCCAATTCGAGGTAAAACCTTAATAACCTTCTTTTCCCGTCCCAGTCCCAGCCTGCCAAGGCGAGTCACTGCCGCCAAGCGCGCCCAGTAGGGCCGGCTTGAGGAGATGATGCCTGAACCATATGTTTTTGGTGCTAGCGGTACCTTGATGGGGCTATCAGACGATCATTGGGTATTACTGCCTGCTAGCGGTTTGCCTGAGAATTGCTTGGGCCTGACGTGGCCGCAGTTGTATGGGGGAGGGGCCTGAGACTGTTTCAAGGGAAGTGCACTACGAAGTCTGAGTCTCAATAGCACCAGGTCCTGATTTAGCCGCGATGCTTTTTAGAGAGCGCTGGACAGTGCGGCGTTGGCCTTGGGCAGTTCAGGTTTTGGGACTTCTGAGAAATGCAACTTTTCCATGCCCTAGGTTCCAAAACACACCCAACTTTTGCCAAGTTCAGGATGTTTGCCTTGGAAGATGGCTAGCAGCTACTCAGCCCCCCCCCACAAAAAAAAAAAACACCCTTCACACCAATTTCCATCCGTTAACCATCCTACCTACCGTTGGCGTCCATTGACATCCATGGACAGTTATTTGCCATTCAATATATAACAAGCAATCATTAAGAAAGTCCTTACATAAGCCTTAGATCTCACCACATAAACAACTTACCCATCAAATTCACATTGGCTATGAGTCAAAAGCCTGGCACCCTAGGTACCCTAAATTAGCTGGTTAATGGATGGTTATTCCCCCAAATATGGTAAGTTCATAGGTTTTGACCCATCAAATTTTCATGATTTTCCAAGTGACACATGTGCCCCCGCACTGGTTCCGCCAGCTGCAGCGTCTCCTCCGCCTCCGCCAACGTCGTCGCCGCCAACGGCTCCGCCGTGGCTACGACGGCCTCGCCCAGCGCCGCCTCGGCGTTGGAGGCGGGGACGCCGGACCTCGGCACCGGTGGGAGGGGCAGGAAGAACTGGTGGGGAAACAAGATCAACCGAAAATAATCAAAAATGATGGGAAAAATGACCAGCCAGCAAAGGTGGTAAGTAGGAAAGAGCGACAGCAATGACAGCAGACAGTGACCCACTATAATAATAATATATATATATACGTATATATACATATATATATATATACATCAAGTTTCAACCTTGGAAACAAGCACCTAAATTTCCAGAACCATCCGGAACCAATCCCAAAACCCACACCCATACCAGAAGCAACGCATCAGGACCCCCCGGCCACCACAGAATAACCTCCGGAACATCCCAGAACCAGACCGGAACGGGCACCCGAAAGCTGCACCGAACCTTTATCTCTCAGACCCCTAAGCTAGCGCTGTTAGGGGAAAAAGGACCGCAAGTGAGGCTTGAAGTGTATAATATATACAATTCATAGTCTCAAATTGGGAAACCACGCACAAATCTGTTGATTTCAAGAACAGGGATATCAGGATTTCGGCAACAAAAAATGATGGTTTCCACAACTCTCTCCCGCCTGGGATTCCCATGTTCAAGAAGAAAGAATCAACTGAAAGAATTTGCAGCCAGCATCGGCCAGCCATATTTATTTACCACAGGATAACCCCTGCGCCATCGCCTCTTTCAAGCGAAACCGGATTCTGTCTGGGCCAGTAACTGGGGTGTAATTAAGTAGTATAGTTGCCCATGTTTGAATGTCTCTGATTGTCTTTCCACTATTTTGAGAACTTCGCTAACTCATTGTCAACGTGCCTTCTGGGATGGTCACTAAAGTGGTTGGTGGGTCCCCATGGTCGCGACGCCATCGAGCCGCTGCAGAAGCACATCCTTGACCGAATCGGCATCCAGGCCCAACTGCAAGCGGCTGTAGTGCAAGTTGACACCAAAGCGAATGATTTTACTTCGGCCTGGTGCCGCACAGGGCTAGTAAAGGTGGTATTCAACTTCACCCACCTTGAGCTCATGTTTGAAGACCTTAATTCACGGAGCATTTTCCTATCCCTGTCGAACTAAGCACTTCATAGTAAAGACATCCTGCATTCCTCAGTTTAACTCACTGCTCGCCCTTTGAGTACAGTATTACGGTATGGGACAAAAAATGGGCAGCCTAGAAATTACATGCTTCATAAGCTCATACCACAAAACCAACATCTGTGGAACCTGTGGTCGCAAGGCCTCAAATTTTGATAACGCGTCTGTCACCGAACCCCAACTCGCCCAGAAAATCGCCTGCTGGATCTGCCGGAATGGCTTCTACTATGCCACCTGCGCACGGCAAACACGGGCCCTTCAATGGCCAAGTTAGGACAGCTTCAATGCTTCATTCTTCACAAGCATCGCCCTTGTTAGCCAGCAAATATTTGAATCCTTGCCGGCCCTGACTCTAATATTTTGCCTTCGGTCCCACTTCCCATCCACTAACCCCACGAAATTCATGGGATCACAGGGAGTTTCTCCGACATGAATGCCCATCCTCATCCCATCCCCGCAGCCCACCCACGATCTGCTCAAAGTCTGTGGAGAAATACATCTGATAGACCCATCGCTGATCGCCCTGCCAGGAGCTAGGCGACCAGTCGATGGTGCCTCGGAAAATGCGCTTCTCCTGGCACAAAATGCTGGGCCATTTGCACAGCGGCACTAATCTCACTGCAAAATTGCATGATCACAGTGATCATAAGAATGATATCACCACAATTGTAGAATAAATATTCTATTTATATATATATATACAAAATCTCTCTCTCTCTCTCTCTCTCTGTCCCTGACTGGGCTTCTCTACCAATTGAATGGGGTGTTCTAACATAACGCAGTTGGCAGTTCTCACCCAGAGGTTCAAGCTGTGCAAGCTGCATCTCTCCTGATCAAAGGAAGCATCCAGAAACTCCTTCCTCTGTGGAGGCTGGCTGCCATCATCCAAAGGACTGAAGGATTTGCTCATGGCACTCTCATAGGAGATGAAAGACCCCTGGCAACCACACAGATCATGGCAGATCTTGGCAAATTATGATCTTGAATTAGGGATCAACCCAGGGATCAACATAAATCAACATGGATCATCCTGAAATGTGAGATCAGTTCAGGGTTTTCTGGAGACTGCTGGGCTGCTCAAAAACATAAGCAGGCCTGAAGGAATTATTCCCAGAATGCATTTGAAGGAAAAAGTTGCTGGAAATCACCATGTCTGACTGTATGATGTCAAAATTCCAAGTTTCCCGGAATGTGCTGGTGAACCAACCCAGTACCATGGTGCATTGACAAGTTCCCAACCTCTTGATGAAAATGGTAAGAAGCAAAGCCCAAGCCGCCACCATCCTGGACATAGACCTGTCCTTAGCTTCGAGGAGCTAATCTTCTGGGTGGTGATTGTTAGGTAGGCTATGGTAGGCTGATAAACCAAACATGGGTGTCGAAGCAAGTTTCAGTTTATCGAGTTTATCGTGATTCATGTGCTTCCGAGCCTCCAAAGATGGTGCCGGGTCCAGTGGAATCCTGCGAAACCTGCATCCGGGACAGATCCCGATCTGAAAGCAGCTGCACGTGGGCCTTGTAGAGGGGATCCCCTTGCTTCATCGACTCACTGCGCACAGAGAGGATACGAAAACCTCGCTGAGCTGCAGGCAGAAAACAAACATTTTCTGAAGTGGTCACACTAACACCAGCTATCACCGGGGTGATTTAAAGAAGAAAGACCGTGGAGTGATCTTCACAACACGTAAACTAATTGGGGCATTTGTCCAAAAACATCCTGGAATGTTACCATTGAAATCGAGCCTGCCAATTCTGGGGCGCTAGGCAATGTCTGGTGAAGCTACACTGCACCTCCCCCCGGCCATTTTCGCCAGAACACGCCGCAACCCCCGCGCGAAAAACACCACTGGGCCATCAGAGCCCGACCAGCGGAAGTCACGAGCCGCCACCAGCATGCCTTTCGAAACACGTGTCATGTGGTCCCCAAGGGTTGTACTCATATCAAATTTCAAAGGCACCGGAATTTCTCTGAAATTTCATGTAAATCGTAAAATATTCAGCGAAATATCAAATTCAAAAGTTTCCCAAGGTGTCTTTGCTTTCTGAGCACATTTTGGGATCTGGCAATTTCAACAAGCTGTGAACTGCCTCGGCCACCCTTTCTGCGCTGCACGACTTGGGTGTAGCCGAACTTTCCATCGCCCTTCGGGGGAGCAATGCGTCTCGCTAGCTCCACATATCGAGGTTCAAAGAAGTTCAACGGCAACTCTGGGAGCTCCTAAAGGTCAGGGCAGTTCAAGCCCTACATCCAGTCTAGTTAGTAACATTATATATATTATGTGACTCCACATTCTGAAATTCACTGCATCCGCGCACGGCCCTTTCTCTGGTGCAACGGGCCTGGGAAATGTGATGTTGTTCTCTCGCTCTCTCTCTCTCTCTCTCTCTGCTATTTGATCTATTTTGATGGCGATTTATTTTCTACCAGCCGGAATGAAGCTGATGGGAATGTGGATGCTGATGTCAGCAATGTACAAATGGTTGCATCTTGCTCATCTTGCTTACTTGATATGGCTGGTGGATGTTGATGGGGGGATTTGCATGCGGCGTACATTGTTTTTGGGAGAGATCTCCGGTGAAGGATCCACAGTCTGATTGCCCTTAGCCCCTCCCCAGCAATCCCACCAACTTATCCGAAACTTGGTGGCACCCCAGATCCCCTTGACCACCCAACGGTTTCCAAACCTTCCCCCTCTATCTATCTCTATCCGTATCCCAAATCCCAGCCCCCATCCATCAGCCCCCAAGCGCTCCGTATCAGCGAGGTCCCGGAAGGACTGCGACAGGCTGAAGATCGGCAGATCTTTGATCCGCAGACTGCGCCGCGCCAAGCGAGCCATGGCGTCAGGGTGGAGCCATGGCCCGACGCTTCAATGGGAGGAACCCTTTGGTGACTAAAGGCACCCTAAAGGCACCCAAATGGGCCAAATGGGTCTTGGAATGTCTTGGATTTGCCTAGTATCAATGTTGAATTTTGGTAAAGAAGGACGGGTTCTACGATCGGAAGAGAACCATGAAACCAATTGGTCTTCTTAGCGTCAGTCCAATGGCAACTTTTCTGCAGTTGGTGCAGGGTTGGTTGGCAGCTGGTCCTGCCAGCTGACTAAACTCAAGTCCACTCCAGGTTCACGTTGCAGTCTGCTTGGTGTCCGGAGCTCTCATTCCGTTCTGTTTGGTGAAACAGCACGCAGCTGAGCAATTTTTGAATCACTGGGCTGGTAGGCTGCGAGTCCGTGTGGCACTGGCTTGGGTCATTTCCTCCTGATCATGTTGTGGTTTCAGCTGTCTTCTTGAGCCGAAATCCAGAGAAGATATGAAAAGATGTGAAAAGATGTGAAAATATATGAAAAGATAGGTGGGACCCTCTGACTTTTGAACCCTTCTATCTTTGCGCATGCATAAAAGCACAAGTCTCCTGATGTGGCCCGAAACTGGTATTGTGCGCACAACTTCTGATCCAGCAAGCAGCATGTTCAAGCAGTTTTTTTCCCGTCCGGAGTGATGCCGTTCAAGGACTGCTCTCCTGGCACATGCAGCTTGCAGAACCCAACAAGCTTCATGAGTGGCTGCCACTCAGGAGAAAATCAGCAACTCAACAACCCAAGGCACCTTGATGGCACAAGAAACCTTCTGGCATAGGTGCGAGATCAGCGCTCTGGCGGCTTCGGGCCTTTGCCGACCGGGACCACTGCAGGGCTGCTGACATCATTTCAAGTTCCGCAAGGCCGCAAAACAAACCTATGTATATATATATATATATACGTATGTATGTATGTGTATATATATATACATATACATTATTTTAAAAAATATTGAGTGGGTTGTCTCAATGCAAAGCCCTGTTGCGTTCACGGTGGAAATTTCCAATTTGTTGGAAGGGCAATCGTCTTTATGTCCGAGCTGTTTCCAACTCAATTATGTGCCTTCTGACCACTCCATGGGTCTATAAGGTCCCCTAATTCCATCCATCTTCCATTTCGTCTTTTGCAAACAATGCTCGCTCTCCTTTTGCTTCTTCAGACTTTGCTGGCTCTAGCCTCCGACCACCCGTGACCAACTTCCAGGAATGCCCAACAATAGGCTATCCGGGCTGAGCACTTTGACTCCGATTGACCGCAGGTGTAAACAGCATCTCACATACCAGGGCCATCAGGGTTTTCATTCGGAATGAGCTTTCCTTCATTGAAGTCAACAAGCATCTTGTTGATCTTTTTGATGTGGTCCTCGAGGTCGGCGGCTGACCTGAGATTCGAAGCTGTTTTCGTTTTCGCACGTTTTAATAAATCTGCGAGAAGTCAGATGTCATGTACGCAGACATCCAAAACCGCACTCATGAGAATCTAATACAAGAAAGCTCTTCCCGCTTGCTGCTGTGGGAGTTTACTCATTTCATAAATCTAAGTGGTTCAATTTAAAGTCTCTTTTTGCTGTGTTTTGACTGTCCCTACGTCCTGCCACAGTTTCGTGCATCTTTAAACGACGTCTTTCAGCACAGCCTCTGTACATTTGCGCATAATGATTGATAATGTACCAGCCAAGGGGTGACTCACCCCACAACCCGTAACTTACCTCGCGTCTTGGCACACTGTCTACATCCCAACCCAAGAAACCTTCACCCGAACGAGACATTGGGCAAAGATGTAATTACATGGTAACAAGTGAGGTTGGAAGGTGGTTCCTGTAGAGCTGCTGTTCAAACTATCATGAACCACCTGCCCCTCTGAGACCTTTGGAACATGATGAAACATGCACCTTCATGCTGAGTGACTTTTGAGCCGTATGGATATTGGTGACTGTTTCCGTGACACTCCTCCAAAGCTCGTCTCCGATGCCGATGTGATCGCCCGGCATCGTAGGTTCCGTAGGTTCCGTAGGTTCCGTAGGTTCCGTCTGAGCCAAGGAGTCAAAGGTCTGCCTTCGAGCCCAACAGGAAAAGAATAGGCCATGGGTCAAACCCTACGGCACTCGCTTTGGGATGATTTTACGTATCACCTATTATGGTCTATCTTGGAAGGTACTTGATCCATGTGGATCCATGTGGCCCATGCCCATACCCATCAAACTGGAACCGTTTGCATCTATGTTTTTTTGCCAAGGCTGCATTCTTTAGGGGGTAGTTGTCCTGAAGCAAATGGTGACACTGCTCAAACCTGCGTCAAAACCACCTGTGCACCTGATACCTTCATTCATGACGAGCAAGCTATCAGAAACAAGCTTAGCAGAACGATTGCAGACAAGGGGCTTCTGCAGTTTCAATGGAACCGGGTTCTTGCTCATAAGTGTTCCGCAGGCAGCCACCAGCTGGCCGTTCGCGTTCAATTTCTTGAAGACCATGCCCATCTCCTGATCCATGTAGCCTTAGCAGAAGCAGCAGCAGCAGCAGCAGTAGTAGCAATTGAAACAGTCACAACAGTAGTAGCGGAAATGGAGTTGTAGCAGTACTAGTACTACTACTACTACTGCTGCTACTACTACTACCACTACTACTACTACTGCTACTACTGCTACTACTGCTACTACTGCTACTACTGCTACTACTGCTACTACTGCTACTACTACTACTGCTGCTGGTACTACTACTACTCCTCCTCCTGGTGGTGGTGGTGGGCGGCGGCGGCGGCGCAGCAGCAGCAGCAGCAGCTGTCGTCACAGTCGTAGCAGTGATGCTACAAGCAAGAGTATAGTAGCAGGTGTAATAGCGAAAGAAATAGAAAAAAAAACAACGGTTAAAAAGTGATAAAGAAGCAATAGCAAAAGTAATCAAGTAATCGTATACCCCTTCAAACTGCACTACAGTAAGGGAAAAAGCATGTTGGACGTATAAAATAGATTTGTGTATGATATCCTAGTGGCCAACCTTTCCTTAAACACTTCAACTCCATGCGGTTCGACTGGTTCAGCAAGACACCAAAACAGGATAAAAACAGGTTGATTTTCCTGATGGTCCCACCTACTCTACTGCGGAACCAATATTAGGAGGGGGATGCAACAGGAATTCGGTCAACTCTCCCACGAGAAAGTAAGTAGTCACGTAATATCCATACAGTTCAAGCTGCCCAGAAACAAGTTTAAAGTACCGGAGTTACTGGAACATAAAAGCAAATGCAAAACGACACGCAACAAGAAAGGGATAATTCTGGCAAGTATCTTATCCACTTCTTTACCATTTTTTCTCTTGGCTGCTGATCCCCTTTGGCGTGGTGCTCTCGTGAGGACATATCAACATCTTGCACCAGTTCAACGTAGTCCTGGACTTTTAGGCCTGAGTCGTGCTCGACCTGCTTCACCTGTTCTTGAACTTCTACCTCGAGCTCAAGACTTCGATTCCAGAGAGCCATGATAGCGTTCTGCTGAACACTGATGTTTTTCATGAGGCTCTTGTAGTTGGAAACCGAGATGTCTGAGCGCGGCTTGTGTCCATAGTAGTCCTCGTGCCATTCCATCAGCTCCTCCTCCGAGCCCCTCACATGGCGCTGAAGGGCATTCACCGCGCAGCCTGGCGAAGCACACTGATCATCAGCATCAAGTGCCTGGGGGATCTCATCCGCACTCGTTCCAGCCAGGCAAAAGGTGAGGAAACAGGCAAAGAGTGCCGTCATGGCAAAAGATTGGAGCGAAGCAAGATGCGAGCACTCTGTTTGCTCTCCAAGGTAACACTGTCGTCAAGAAATTAGAGTCTAGAGCTCGAGCACGTGTTCAGGAGACAGCTTGTGACTAGTCAATCCTGAAAGATTTTTGACAGTGGTAGTGTCTGTGAAAGGCATCCCAAACTTCCAAAACATTTTGGTGTGGGCGAAACAGTTGTAAAAAAAACGAACTTGATTGAAAATCGAAATTTTGTCCGGGGGAGAAGGTCTGTCTAACAGCACCTGTTTGCAGGCACAACATGGCCCAACAGTCTGTCTTTTCTCAACCTGTGACATCATTCAGCCAAGGCGCCAGTTTCAGATAGTTTCAGCCATGGGCCAAGGGCAGGGGTAAACGGTGTTGACGGTGTTGCAGTGTTGCTCAATTTGTTGTGCAAATGTGTTGAGGATTCTTTCACATGGATTTATCCAACTCGAATTATCAAACGATTGCTTGACCATGTTGAACAAGAACAAGTTCGACATTGAGCTATGTTGCTACTTGTTCTACTGTTTTGCCAAGGGATGGGGAAAACTCGCGGACATATGTTGTTAAGCTTTGGATGAGTGAATCCATGGGAAACCTCAATGCTGCTTTTTTTGGCAGTGGCCTTCATTCAATGTAACACCAATTCATACCAATTCAAGGAGTGGATCCTCTGTTTTCCGAGCGGATGCTACTCTTGCGGTGTTTGGTCTGCTAGTTTAGTCGCTGGGAAGCTGTGAGTTCGGCTTCAGCCACAGTGTTCTTTTCACTTTCATCTTGAATCCCAGGAAAAAAACCGGGACTCTCGTTTTTTAACCATGCTGTGAGGGTGCAAAGGCACGCAAGTATCCTGATATGATATGGCCTTGCGCACAGCTTCTGATTCAGCAAGCAGCATATCCCAGCCGTCTCTTTTCCCGTCATGGATCATGCCGTTCAAGCATCGGTCCCCTGTCACATGCAGTTTGCGGTGTGCAAAAAGGAAACCCAGCAAAGCAGGGGTCCATAGGCGCCATCGTTAAAAAAAAAAAAAAGGAACTCCACAACTCAAGGCACCTTGATGGGTCCAAACGAAACCTTCAGGCGTAGCTGCGGGAAGATCCGTCGAAACTGACGCATTGCCCTGACCTCAAGGAAGATGCTTGTCCATGGGTTTTACCACTTGATGGCTAGCCGCTAGCCTCCAACTGTGCCCGAAGGTGTGCCAAATTTCATGTCAGCAAGTGACGCAAGAAAGACATGATGCGCTAGATGTCCAAAGGCACACGGTCCCTGACCTTAGCAGCTACAGCTATTTTGACAAAAGGATTGAAGAGGATGAATTTGATGGAAAAGAAAGACTTCGATTTGACTGTCAACATTCCCTGCGTCATGGCTGGAAAGGCGGGAAACACTTACCAAAAGGATTCAAAAGGGAAACTGGACCGAGACCCAGACCCTTTCAGCACCTCCTGGGCCAGAGTGGCTTGAGGCTCCTGCAAGGAGGGAAGATCTGACATTCTGAGATGTGTTGCAGAAAATTGCGCCACACAGCTTGCCATGGACCCAAAGATCACCCATGGTTCCTTCCATCTCCCCAAAAAAAATAGCTAGTTCTCATGTCGGGATGAACCACCTGACCCCCCCACCAACTAGTGATGGGCGGTAGTCACCGGTAGTCCTTCTGCGCAGCATCCAATCGATCACAAAGCTCGGAGAGCGCTTGAAATTCTGCGCAAAGGCTCCTTCTGTAATGTAAACGCGAAGCAGGCTGCACAGTCATGGGTTTCTGCCTGATGTTCAAATAGGTTCCTGTCGTCAAGCTCTCCATGAACTTCCAATAAATACTCCCTTTCAGCGCTGGTTACCCCCAGTTATGGGTAATGATCCTGTATCTGTCCAAACCCATCAAAAAATTTGAGAGCGGGGCCCATCATCACAGGTACAGTGGGCTGACCATCCATGCTGCGCCTGTCCACCACGCCACTGATGGGCAATACCCAGCTCCGAAGCAAACCAGCGCACCCAGCGCGCGTTCCCTCGCCGTGGAAGCGGTTCTCCTCGCTGCAGTTGCCAGGTGAATTCTGCCCAGGTTCACAGGTGGGTTTGATCGATATGCAAAGCTGCATTACCCCACATCCTCTTGTCAGTCTGCTGAGGACCACCATCACAGCACAGATTTGAGGGGGTCCAAACTTCCTACATTTGAAATTGATGTGCATTACTTGGGCCAATCACCTATTGCTTTCAGGCGTGCCTTGACGAAGGAACCTTTTAATGGAGCTGGCTCAGGACCAATCCGGTATTCCAAATAGCCTTGAAGGCAAAGCATCACAATGAGAGGCTTGGCAGAAGAAGCTCATGGTCCATGATTCAATGATGTCGCCTGGGGACTGTTTTCTACGTCAAACACTATCAAACTCACCTCCCTAGCCGATACCCTTCGCCCTAGCACACATGGCACTCCACAGCCACAGGAAGCGACGCACATACAAGTCTCCTCATGTGAAAACCCACAGCCATTGCTATCTGCTACAAATGCCACATCATTTAGCACAACATTCTGGGGAGGGGTATCAATCAGCCACGCAACAGCTCACTCTGTCTTTGACAAAAAAGCGCTCTTGTCGCCAATCTTCTCCCTGTTGCACAGCCGCTGTGGAGGCCTCAAAGCAACAAAGTAGTGGGGATGGTTGGTGGCACCGACAAACAAAAACATCAAATCCTTTGCTGATTTGGTCCCTTGGGTCCCTTGACTGCCTCCTCCTCCCTCCTCCTCTTCTTTTTCTTCTTTTTTTCCGTCTTCGTCTTCTTCTTCTTCTTCTTCTTCTGCTTCTGTTTCTTCTTACGTTTCTTCTTCTCCTTCTTCTTCTCCTTCTCCTTCTCCTTCCCCTTCTTCTTTCTATATATTTACTGTATCTCTTCTTCCTCCTTCTTCTTATTTATTCTTTGTCTTCATCACTCTCCTCATTTTGGTCTTTTTCCGGGCATGTCTTTGCTGGGATCCATGCTAGAAACATGTCCCCAACGAAACCGGCACTGGTGACATCGAAGATGACTGCGCGTGTGTTGATGGTGTCGATACTGCCACTGGTTTGGCTCTTTGTAGTGGTATTAAGTGCTATTGGGGTCGCTGTTGTTGCTGCTCTGGTTGAAGGAGGGCCATGGCACAAATGGACAAAAGAACTATAGTAGAACTATATATTTAGCGCCAAAAGGGTAAGGCATGGCGGACCAGAAGTTCGCACACAGGCGACTAAAGAACATCAAGACTAGTGGCCTAGTGACTAGCGAGGCCGGCTTTCGTGCCTCAATCATACGCAGTTTGTGTCTACGTTCTCCTTCCTCCTGGACTCCTGATATTTCTGTTTCAAAAATTGATTCTTTTCGTATGCTGCTGCGTCATCCAATCTGATCAAAAACAAACTCCTCTTATGAGCGGTGGCGTTGATGGGAACAAGCCCTCGCTCATAATCAAACATTCGAAGTTACTAGACTGAAATTAGCACGTCACAATAAAAACTCCCTTTGCCAAGCGGGGTCCAAGAAGCTTCCGCTGTTTCAAGGAAGCCCTTCTCCGGCTTCTGGATCCCCAATTTGCTTAGCAAATAGGTCGTTCCATGAATTCCAAAGTTGTCAATGTGCCATCGGAGCAAGATCCCATTGCAAGGAGAAAAGGGATCCTCCTTGATCCATTCGTTGTGGAAGGCATCCACTCTCCTCAACAGTGTCTCGAGGAGGTAATTTCCATCCGGTGCTGGCAGGTCCAAATCCACCAAGTTCACCAAGGGCTGGCTTTCCATGTTGAGCTCCAGACCTAGTGGAATGGCAAGGGAGATGACAAAATCCCGAGCAACTGGTTTCAAAGACTGTTACACGACCGTCTTGCTTCCTTCTTATGTTAATATCAAACATTCTGGACCTCTCAAATCCGCCAAAACACATCGTTTCGCAGGGAACTTGGCAAGTTTGGCCGGCTTCTCCCATGTTTGCATACAGGGAGGAGGCAAAAAAAAAGGTGACTTTTGTCCCATGCCGGTTGCTAACATCCAGATTTATTTTTGGTTTCTGTCCATCCATCCAATCCACACCCATCCGACCTGACATGATGAAGCCAACAAGAAACCTTCAACCAGCCAGGGGGGTTACCCAGCAAACAGGTAGTGGATCAGGTCCCCCACACCCCTGGCAAACAATACAAACAAATACAATACCGCCATGCAAAAAACCTACTTCCCTTAGGGTCAGAAAAATGATAGGAAAATGCAATCTTTCTTGTGGCTTAACATCCAGCATCCACCAACATCTGCCATCCGCCATCCTCCGTGGTGGAAGCAAGTCACACGCCACGCTCCGTTGCGCCACCGCCCGTTGCAGCACTGGTGGCCACGCCCTGGCTGCGGCGAAGGCTCGCGCAGCGTTGGCTAAGTCGAGCGCCTTCCAGGACGGCAGCGTTGCAGCGGCGGCGGCGAGGACGGCGAAGAGCGGAGCGTGGCACCTGCGAATCACCAGGGAAAATGATTTGCCGTTGGGGAAATTTGCCACGAAAGCATGGATTTGAGCAAAATAGGAGGGATGTGCTGTAGTGTTTCCCCAAAAAAAAAAAGACAGTTCTGTGACACTAGGATGAGAATGAATTAATAAAATGATGTGTAAAGAATCTGGTGTCGTTTATGGTGGAATATGCAGTGAACAATATCTAGTATATACATATATATATATACTTACAAGATCTGACAGTAATAGGCATTCACTTGAATTATAAATAGCGAAAGTGAGGATTCAACCAACCTCCTTTTTGGTGGGATCCATCATCAAGCAAGCAGTGGGAATGAAACCTATGGATAGGACACGGTGGGACTACATAACTACATATGGACGAACACGGATCACATCATTCATGGTGTGCTTCAGCAATAGATTCAGTCTACCTTTCTTCTCTTGATTTCAGGTTTCTACATCTCCATCAGTTCCTTGATCCACATCTTTTCACTGGTATATTATATATTATAGGTATATATACATATGTCTATATATTATATATAATTTAATATTATATATCAGTTGTACGCCATCAACGGGCCATCCACTAGATCACTTTCTCAAGCTCCGTCCTACCAGAGGTCCCTTTGGCCATCGAGGCCTTCGAAGAGTTGCGAAGCACCAGGCCAGGTTTGCCAACTCTCTGGGCCCCAAGGTGCGCCGGCAAACTTCCGCTGAGATGGCGTCCAGCAGGGGCTCCTCGAAATGGGGGTGCCAACAGAGGTCCCCCGATTGGGTTGGTTAAGCACTAGAAATGGTGGCTCCTGTTGATGTAGAAGGAAAAACACACTTTCACTTTCACGGCGCTACAAGGTCTCTATGGCCTTGCAGCTACACAAAAACATGCAGTCAATTGCTAGGTATAGTTTAGTATGTGGACCATCAGAATCATGCTTCAACCCGCATGCTAAGCCTACACCTTTCATCCCCTTTCCAGTCCTGGGAAACGCTCATCTTCGCATGGGCCCAGGCCATGTTGGAAAGGTTCTGAGCATCGAAGGCCGCAACTCGCCTGACACCTGCGACGGCCAAGGAGTCCAGCAGCCGCTGGTGTCGCACAGCGAGCTTGGCATAGCCTCAGGCGCTGTTGGCCACACCTGCCATGGGACAAAGGCGTGGCAGGGTTGCTGGCAGTGGATTTAAGGTATGCTATATATGGTATGCCCGTAGGAATGTGCTGATGTAACATGAACCCCAAATGGTTGTTACATACATGCGACGGGGTTATTACATATTGGCAAATTGGGCTTACCACTGTACCAATCTTTGCAGTTCAGACATGTAACAATGTAACCCAAGGGCGCAAATCATGGCTAGAGAACGTCCTTATGAAAGCTACCCTGCATCAACAGCCGCACCTTGTGGGCTCATCGCTGTGATCTTTAGCAAAACACTTTCAGCAATTGCACCTGACGGCGTGCAGGTGCCACAGGGCGTCATCCTAAGTCATCTGGATGTTCAAGCAAACCCTCCCGCCGATTCCAGCCTATGATTGGAGAGTGATTGCAGCCAATTGTGGCCATGGCTCAGGCAACGTTTGCCAGCTGTTGCGGAGAGAACTCCATGCCCTTGACCTTCAGGAAGCTGTCCAAGACATCAATGAGCTCCTGGTCAAAGTACACTAGCCTCAGCAAGGCCAAGAAAGTGCACTTCTTGCCACCACTTCGGAAGAGAATCAGTGGTTGATGTGCTACCTGGCATTTCGAGAATGGCTACTCGTCTATTGTCGGCTTTTCAAGCTACGCTTCATTGCCTCGTTCATTGCCCAGCAGCGCTGCAGGGCTTCACACCCTGTTGGCAATCGCCTGCGCCCCCTTCAACCGCTTGGTTGCCGCAATGGCGCTGAAGAGAGGCTGAGACTCGTAGCCTCCACAGGGACGCGACAGTTCAACTGGTCACTGGGAACTTTTGTCGCTTACGCCACTTGGGCTGAGAATTTGTGGAAAAGGATCAAAGCTGGCGGGCATGCCTGCAGTGCTGAAGGTTTAGGCACTGTTCGCCAAGGCTTGCGAACCAAACTGGCCTCATGCGGCAGCAATCAGCCCTAAACATCCCTAAACCAATGGGTTGGTTGGAGGGAAAGGAAACCATGAGTTTGCTGGCCACATGTGGGGGGTCCTGCCAGGTTTCCGTTGAACCAATTCTAGGACGAAGTCTTTTGGCCACAACATGAATGGGGCTCAATGTTGTCGGCCCTAAAGTTGGATCAATTACAGATGATTACAGTACCCAATACTAGGAAGTGTTAACCGAGTCCATGGATAAATGGCATCTATATCTTCATTACTCTTCATGGGTCAAAGCTTCACAGGCAGGTTTCCGACACCCAGATCTGCATTCAAGAAGCCGATCTTGCGAAGGGCGGCGCTGGCAAGAGCACTGAACAGCGGCGCATGTCCTCGCCAAAATCTTGTAAGAAAGTCTTTGAGGTCGCACATTTGATTCTTCAGAGACTTGGTTCAAGGGCATTTGTTGCAAGAAACACCACGTTTGGATGGTGAAGAATTGGAGGGAAAAAGCCAGGGTTTCCTACAACTTCTCCCTTAACCTCAAATCAATTCAACGGGTTGTGGCAGTTTTGCTTTGGGCCTTGCTTTGGGGCAGTGAGCCAGGATTGCACGGAGGCAGTCCTAACAACAGAGTGGCAAATGCCCAAGCCACATTGGAGATGTTCTGCGCCTCAAATTCGCCAATCCGCTGAAGGCTTGCGCAGGCAATGATCTCAAATAGAGGAGGCGTTTCCAGGCCCAAAGTTGCAAGGCCCCAGGAGATGTTGGTCCTTTGAGCTGCTCTGAGTGGTGGTTTCTGCCTGTTTTTTTTTCCGGTAGGCACTCATCATGATTATTATCATTACGACATGTTACGACTATAAAGAAGGTGACTGTAATTTGTAATTGCTGGGTCATGATCATGATCGCGATCGTGATGATGATGATGATGATGATGATGATGATGATGATGATGATGATGAGGATGAGGATGAGGATGAGGATGAGGATGAGATGGATGGATGGATGATTGATTATTGATGATTGAATGCAAGATTCATCAAAACTATCCCAGGCAAGTCTCAGATTTTGTGGCTCCAAATCCCCATGCAGTCGCAGTCTCCACATCGTTTGCTGCCCAATGAACTCCATGAGTTTCAGCTCCAGCACTGCCAGAGTGGCGAGGGACCATGCTACGGTTCCCAGCTCCTGCGGCCCGCACTCCACTGGTCGTGCCCTCAGCGCTGTGGATAGCTCGGCCAGCAGCGGCAGGTCCAAGTGGCTCAGCGCAGCAGGACCTCAAGGCGCAGAGGGAGCAGGTGAACACAGTGAAACACAGTGAAACACAGTGAAACACAGTGAAACACAGTGAAACCATCCAAAGTTTACTACCATTGTTTCTGAGGCCATGGTGACATTGCAAACTTGAAGCTGGTTTTATAGTCGGAAAAGGATGGAAAAGGCAGGTAAAAGTTAAAAGCTGAGGCAACCAAAGATCATCAGGCCAAATTCGCAAGGCCTCGTGCTTCCAACTGCTGGATGCGAGCCTTGACTTGTCTTCCGATGGTCTCCAGCAATGGCTTCACCACGAATCCAACTTTGCCATGACCTATGCAGGGTGAAGCTCCCACCTGACCATGGACCTGTGAAAAATCAAGTGTCCATGCTGGTTGAAACCACATTTTAGCCGGCTAGATCCTCAGCTTGTAGTTAGGAACCCCAATTCACCCCATCTTTCCTGGCCAATTCTCCAGTCTCAACTATTCCTTGGTTGGATGTTCATTCTTGTGGGAAATCATCCCCCAACTTTTCCCAGTATCCCACTTCCACCTGGTGGTTTGGCGATCCCTCTCCAACAGTTCAACTTTCAGTGGTGGTACATGGTAAACCCATCCGATGCCAAAAAAACTAAAAACCTTCAAGTTTTTTGGCTGCGATCCATCCCAGTTTCCCACGCCTCAAGCAAGGTTGAACAGCTCCTGAGGTATTGCTTCAGAGATCACCTTCTCAAACTTCGCAGCTATCGCGGCCAGGAGAGGGGTGTCACCAATTGCCAAATGGGCACATCACCAAGCCACATTGGCACAGTGCTGTGCACTGAACTCCTCCACATGCGAGCAACACGCATCCGGTAAGATGGCAACCAGAAAGGCAGTGCTCCTCCCTCCATTCAGCTGCAAGCTCGCAGCAGTTCATGCAACATTGGCCAGTTTCTGAGCATCGAACTGCAACAGACTTTGCCGGCAGCGTTGCGACAAACAGTCCAACAATGGAGGATCTTTGTGAGAGAGCTTGGCAGTGCCCCACAAAGTGCTGGCGATCTGTTGCGGGTTGTACTCGTGACTGTGGGCCGTCACCCTGCATGCAAGGGCTTCCAAGAGCAGGGGATGGTCGAAATGCAAAGTGCCCAAGGACCAAACCAAGTTTGTCAAGGGCAGGGGTCGAAACAGTTTCATCTGACTCAGCGCATGGTGTGAAATGATCAAGATCAAAGGATGATTCTGAACCTGCAGCGTAGCCCAGGTCCATGCCATGTTGGCCAAGCTCTGTGGCTCAAATTGCTCAATACGCTCCTTGTCTTGAAGCAAGGCACTTCCACAAACAGGGATAAGTGATAAGATACAAAGAGCAAGATTGCGATGCAAATGTAAAACCACTTTGGGGATATTGTGTATGATATGATATAACCTACAACACACCAACCATGTTTTTCTACAAAGGCTGCCAAGATCGGTAGTTCAGTCTCCAAACAGGCAGCAGCAACCGCATCCAGAAAGGGCTGGTCTTTGTACAGTAGCTTTGCAAGGGCCCAGGCGGAATTAGCCAATCCTTGCGGGTCAAATCTTGACATCTTGAGCTGCATCTGCCGACTCATTGCTTCTAACAACGGCCGCTACCTCCATGCCACCTTGGCCATAGCCCAGGCCACATTGGACAAGTTTTGCGGCTCAAATTCTGGCAGCCGCTCTGCTACTGGTGTGGCCATTGCAGCCACCGGGGATGCCATTTCCAGCACTGCCATCCTCCACAGCATGTTGGCCAAGCCCTGGAAGTCGCACTCCAACAGCCTGGAATGGCCAGCCACCCGGCCTACTGCTTCCATGGCACCGCCATCTGCGTCAAGGTAGGCAACGCGCCCCATCGCTCACACAAAGTTCGTGGTGACCTGCATGTCGTAGACTTGAAAATCCTCCTCCTTCTTGCTGACCAAAGTCATCATCAGGTGGAAAAAGGGCCAATCTTCAAAGCGCAGCTTGGCGAAGGCCCAAATGCTTCGCACCAACCACTGCAGCCGAAAGTTCTCGGCTTGTAGCTGCACCAGCTTAGCCATGGTCTGAACCAAGGGGATCTCGTCATAGATCAACTTCGCAGGTGCTCACACCCTAGCAGGGTTTTCAAACGGGCCCATGAACACGAGCGAGGCCAAAACATCAGCAACAAAATGAAAATCGAAGGGAACAAATATGTTTGGGAAGATTTGGTAAGCGCGGGATAGATGTAACCAGTTTGAACCCTGCCTGTTGACCAAGCCCTGCGCATGGAAGCCTTGAGCCAAGGACTGGCATTCCCATGCCACGGCCTAGGCCAAAGGACTGCCTCGTAAAACCAAACGGCCACAGCTCCAAGCGACATCCGCAAGAGCTCGTGGAACCAAAGTATGCAAGATTCCTGGAGGCAGATTGAGGCAGGATCAGCAGGCTCAAATCGGGTCAAATGGTCAATTTCCACAGACACAGGGAAGAGACTAGACGTCTTCAATCGTCTTCATGTATTTAGCATATTTTAGCGTTGGCAAGCGAAAATCGACAAATCCAGAGGACAGTGATTTGAAAAAAATGAGGTCGACCCGGTATCCCAGCGACGGCAAAGTAACAAAGTTTAACAAAGCCTGTGTCCGAATTCTGCATGAAAAGACCCTCCTTTCCTGCAACTTCGGCTGTCAAGAGCGGGAAACGTTCGTCTGCCAACAGGCCTTCTGGGCGGCGGTTGGCTGCGAGACGTGTCAAGGTCAAGACATGATGAGATGCCTGGAACTCAGTGGCGTGTGAGACCCAGTGTGCCAAGAGCTATGACACAGGCAGCGTAGAGACGGCATCCTCAGAAGAGAATGATGCCAAAATGCAAAAGGCTTTCTGCAAGGCACATTGGAGGTGCCAAGAGTGAAGGCAGGTGTGCCAAAAAGACTGTTTTGCCTTCAGTAGAACGACGACCGATTTTTTGAAGATAAAAACTGGAAATCTCCTAACCCTACCTCACCAGGAAAGTGCCAAACAGCCGCACCAAAACACTCCAAAACTCTAAGTGGAGAAGCGTCTCTCTAGGTCTGGCCCGGCGGTGCCCAAGAAACTGCTACTGGGGCCTTCCCAAAAGGCATGGCTGGCACTGGCTGTTCGCTCACATTTGGCTCCCTCGCACCGGCCACATGGAAAAACGCCCCCAAAAAAAAGTTGAAGTGAAGGGCCTGCAGTTGGAGGACCAACAAACTTGGTATCCGTAACATCGCGTAACATATTTCCACTTGCAGGTCATGGCCAGCCACTTGATTGTTGTGCATTGCTCTCGTCGAAGTAGTAAGACATGAATTTATTCGCTCCGCCTGCATGTTGTGTGCTTTGGGCCAAACGAGAGCCGCGGAATGGGATTGAGTTCTTGCTGCAGCATGTCGCATCCTTGTCGGCTGCAATGCTCACCCCAAAACACTTCCAACATCGTCCAACCCCCTTCTATATAATGCAAATCTCATGACACATCATGACACCTTTTCTCAGGATTTCTCAGGTCACTTGCCGTACAGCCTCGTGCCAGCGTTGCAGTGGGGTCTCAACCTTTTGATAATCTACAGGTATCTCTGGGCTCCAACTGGAGGTGTCCAAGGCGTTATAGCGCCGAAACCAGGTGCTGTCACCGAAGACTTCCTCTTCGCCCGTAAAGCGGACGCCCGTAGTCTTGGTGGATTCTTCATCGGCCACCTCGAAAGACAGTCTGGGGCCAAAATCTGGGGCCGTAAAAAGGGGCAAGGTGGTAAAGAATATTCAAAAATGTTACAGAATGTTCAAGGACAAGAAGTCATCCAACAGAATCCAACAGCCAGTCATACTCCAGCTTGAAAGCACAGAATGAAGGCCCGTGAGTCCAGTGAGTTTCACTGGCCTTGGCTTCGGTTTGTGCCTCGAGCACAGAGGCTAAGCGAGTGAGTTGGAGGTGCAAGGCTTGCTGGATTGATATCATCTCTTCCACCTCGGGAGACTCCGGCGACGCACAGTACGACACAAAGTTTACTTTGCTCCAAAGGCATAAAGAATCATAAGAATATATAAAGATTGCATCCGAGATGCGTTGCCGCAAAATTGGTAGTTAGGATCCTGAAACCAAGTGTTCACATTCAACTGCACTTTCCAACCTCAGAATTTTCCATTTGTGTTCGGCACATCAGCACAGTTGCAATCACAGCAAATCAGAGGAATCCTACAGGGAAGGAATCAAGCCAAAACCACGGGACCATATGGGACCTCTTCCGTGAGAGAGGGTCGCTTGTATCACATCCACATGATTCCAGATGTATGATGTGGCCACATCCTTGTGGCCAGCTAGCGGCTGCTCAGCGGCACCCACCACTGACTTCCCTGCGCCAAGAAGCAGATCTTATCTCCAGCGCGTTCAAACTCTGGAGTGCCAGTCTCAATGAACATTTCCTTGGACCGGTTTTCTAAGGAGGAAGCACGATCCAAGTGTTTTTCGGATTCAACAGATCGATGTCGTTCAATACCCAAACAGACAAAGAAACAAAGAAACAAAGAAACAAAGAAACAAACAAACCAACGAACAAACAAACAAACAAATGCATATCTACATATATGCGTGCGTGATTATATAATGCATCTCTCTGTGTGAGTGAGTGTGTGTGTGTGTCTACATCTGTATGTCCCCGTATGTGTAATCAAGCGTGCTGATGTTTGCTCCCTTTTTTTTGAGTTGCAGGCTTGCACCCGTCCGTACCCTTCCGCCCCCATCTCGTTACCATTCGTTGTTCTCAATTCGAGTTTCATGGAGATCCTTCGAATAAACCTGCTGATCGAAGGGTCCTTTGCCTGCAATGGGGCAATGCACTCAAGGCAGTTACGCGAGGTTAGATTCATTCTGCAAGATATTTGAGGTTGTGAAAATGAGGGACCCAAGAATCTGCTGGAACATCGAAAATGATGAAAATATACTCATAGAATAGAATGTAAAATCCGTTGTTTCTGGGTTGCAATTTCGAGAAACACCCAAAACTGGTCGAATCTATATATATATATATAAAAATGTGCGACAATTCTATGCTACCTTTCATGTCATTGGGCTATGTTTGAGCTGTTTCCCACCTGGAAGCTCAAAGATTTGCATCTGGTCGCAGCTTATCTGTAGGAATGCAGCTTGCTTTGGCAGACCCTGAGCTTTCAGACCCCAAGCACCAACTACTGACCTCAGTTTCCGGCTCCCAAGCACAATACATTCTTGGAGAAAGAGTGGGAAGCTCAAGAGGCGTCAAGTTCTGAAACCGTTTTTTTGCTTCCCATTGAGGACACTGGGGTTCTCCAGGTGCCGTGATGATGCCCAGCTGCGCGAACACAAACCCATAGTCGCGCTGCTTCCTGTTCAACGCGGCTCGCCAGAAGAACGAGTTCATGTCGATGGTGGCATGGAGTATCAGCGACGTTTGAGCTTGAAGATGTTCCTGTGACTAGTCGGAAGATTCATGCAAAACACTCCAAGTAAAGAAATGAATCCGTCTGCACCATGCGACTGCCCCAAGGAAATTAGGCCAAGAACACCTAGCATCCCAAACCAACATATGAGGCCACGCAAAGGTTTTCGGCAAAAACAGCAGTAGCAGGTGCAGCAACAACATCATCATCAACAACAACAAGAACAACAAGAACAAAAGGCTGGGGAAGGCAGAGGGGAATGGGAAGAAAAGAAGAAGAGGAAGCAGATGAAGATATTGAAGATGAAGGATCACACCCCCAACGACCAAAGAAACACCCCGTCTGGGCGTCCTGAGGCTCTTCCCCCGGCTGCGGCTTTTGCTCCCGCTCTGAGAATCGCACTCCGACGCTGGTGTGGGCTTTCACCAGCAGCTGCTGGAAATCCAGGCTCTGTGCTGGCTGCGCCCGTGGCCTGAGGAAAATGCATGCTGTGCCATTGGAATGGTTTCGAAAGGCTCTCCCCATCACACAGCCAAGTCAATGGATCCTTGAAAGTTGTGAGGAATACAATGTGTCTTATGTGAGCAACGAGAGAGCAACGAGACGCGATCTTAGCCAGCCGAGCCTTTTCCATTTGTCATCAATCCTGCCAGTCGGCAAGGAGTGGGCACCGGTCCTGACCTTGCAGTTAGTTGCAAAGGTACATTTGGCATGGGATCGCTTAGACAAATGGAAACACCGGTGTTCCACCAGCCCTGATGAGCTCAAAAGCGCCCAACAGAACGCCACAAGTCTGCGGTTCTGAAATGTTCTGCTTGAGCAGCTTAGGATCCCACATTTCTTGGGGTGGCCCATTTGGCGCCCACTTCACGAAAGACACTCTCCAGGAAATTTGGAGAGACATCCATGGACAGCAGGGGATATCCATCCGTAATCCTTCGGAGAATCAAGCCCTTGGCCTTGGGCAGTGGCAGCACTTTGGGTAGGATGGGCATAAGCATGCTGACATATGCTGACAAACCAGCCACCCAGTACCCAAAGGCCGTTCACAACGGGCCAGCGCATGAGTTTCTGACAGCAAGCCAGTCCGATTTTATTTCTCATCAACAGGAAACAAGAAGAAACGTCAAACCGAGCTTGCTCGTAGAGAACAGGAGCTCCAACTTTCACCAGCTGCCCGCCCATGGGAGGAAGCAAACACCCTTACCCTGGAGTACAAGGCTACCGGGGGGATGTTCACGATCTTCAAACATCTCCCGACCACGGACCAAGTTTCAGCATCAAGTTCAAGGTCCACATGCCCCACAACAGTCTCCATCATGCCTGGCTGCTCGGCAAATGTCTACCCCAGCGTAGAAAGCGCGAAAATTGAATGAAGTATCCCGTGTCAAATCTCGAACACGTTGGGCTTCTGGCGACACACAACTGGAGATCAAGTGTCTACAAGTCCAAATTGCTGAGAAACTTGTATCAGCAAACGCCCAAAGTTGATATCTAACCAACTAGTTAAGCATCATCAAACATCCGTGACCCTGCAATTGCAAAGAGGTGGTCGCCAGAGTCTCCCCAAGAATTTCCACGTGCCTTTTGACTCGTTGAGGACCAATTCCGCCCTGCTGAGAGTTGCACTGAGCTCGATGGCATCCTCTTTCCCGTTGACGGCGAAGGGAAGTCGAAAACTTTGCAGCTGCACCTGGCGCGTTGTTGACATGCTGCAACCCAACGGGAAAAAAAGGATATACAGGAGACGCGCTTCAGCTAGCCTAGCCCAACTTGCACCCACCTTCGAGATGTTAAGCTCTTTCTGCCGAAGATTCACTGCTCCTTTCAGCTGTGACCTGGGGTCAGCTCCAAGCTGTTAACACCCATCAGGGAAAAAAAACAAACCATTTGTTAATTCGAACAATCTTTCAATGCCCAAGGGATGAACCCATCACTTTTCCGCAGTTCTGGGATTCCACACTTGGAGGGTTCCTTTGGAAGGAGCCCAGTCAAGACCCGGTCGCCCAAGAAGCAGCGCAACATCTTCACAGGAGCCACGGCTTGCGTAGAAACGTTCACCTGTCATAGCTGTTTCAGGGGTGGAAGCCAACAGATTTCATTGGTTTGGGTAAAGAACTTGGATGGGACACTGGAGAAACTGGTCATTAACTTTTGGGGTTGCGGATGAGTAAACGCTCAGCAACTGGAAAGAAATCCAGTTGACATCCCAGGTACGCAAAGCAACCATGTAATCAGACTACTGGCCCGTAAACGGGGCAGCTCTCCCGCCTGAGCGCGTGTGTTGTCGTCCATTGCCAGACTAACGATGGCTTGCCCAAGCATGTCCTGCAAAGGACCACCTTCACCACCTGGCAGGTGCGATCATCGGATGTGGGCCATGGGTAACTGAAAAGGAGGGAAGAAAAATTAACCCAGCATACAACCCCAATAGCAAAGTTTCGCATTTCCTTTGACGCCCATTTTTGCATTGACAGGTGAACCAGTTTAGTTGAGAAAATACCATTCCTTCAATACCACCAAGACACCACCGGAACACTGCCAAGACACCACGGAAACAACATGAGCAAAACACCCAAAACATCACCGGACACCGTCAAGACACTACAGGAAAGCGCGAAACTCATGCCTAAGTCACGCCTGTGTGCTGAAAATCTGCTTCCCCCCATCTAAATGCAATTTCCAGGAAGTCATGCCTATGTCATGCCCGTAACCCAAATCACCATCTAAATGCAGCGGAAACCTTTGCTTCATTTTGATTATATGACTGATACCAGTAGTACCG
>Ga0126342_10003615_pt1 | contig 25693 bp, 28 predicted proteins | sample Cyp1metagenome_FD_92528 | JGI IMG/M metagenome (GOLD analysis project Ga0126342, IMG submission 92528) | Coral microbial communities from Lord Howe Island, Old Settlement Bay, Australia - Cyphastrea 1 metagenome | ecosystem: Host-associated > Invertebrates > Cnidaria > Coral ... | reverse complement strand
ATGCCAGATAGAATGCCAGATCGAATGCCAGAAAATATGTCAGATAGAATGCCAGAAGATTTGCCAGTAACAAAATGTATAAATGTCATGGTGGGGATCACACGAAGTAAAGTAATTTTTTCCCTCTCCCTCTCTCTCATAGTGTCTCTTTTTCTGGTGATTGCGCTCAGTTACAAGAATCTATGAAGGCCTAGAAATTAAGCAAAATCAGTGCAATTCGCATTTGTTGGTAGAGACTCCCTCCATTTGTTGGTCGACCTGTACCACACGACCGGCGCAGCAAGTTGGCCTCCATGGAAGGATCTCGGCCTGGAATGATCTGGAATGCGTTACAAATATCATCAAATATCCAAACATATTTCAAACATATTTCAAACATATTCCAAACATATACAAAAAACATGTGCAAATCGCCTCAAATCGCCAACTTCTTGGGAACAGTCCAAAGCTTCGTCACTTTGCCCGTCACTTTGCTGCGAAACTGCGCTTCCAAAAGTTGAGACAAGATGCTTCGGAAAAGCGCACATAGGCGTTGAAGTTCAGCATCAATCACCTTCAAACATCAGAATTGTGCGAAAGCCATGTGCGGTCTGGCTAAGGTTGGAAAAGCAAAACCCCGCGCCACGTTACCGTGGAGGAAGCAAAAGAAAATGAACGGGATTCGTGCTGGAGTGTAAGAAACGAACGCAACAACGCTTCTGTGAGTATGTGCATTATCAGCACGCAACAAACCACAGCAAGCACGCAACTGCACTTCAAAATCGCATCTTAGATGGCATACCCAAAAACGATTCTACAATGAACATCTCATCGATTCAACAATTGCATCGATTGTGACACTTCAATTGAATGTTGATACATTCATGCTACTGAGTTGTAATATATATGTATACATACATACATACATACATAATATACTATACATATCTATACATAACATCTATATATAACATACATTGTCACACAGCTGTTTGAACTAAAGCACAGTGAGCATCTGCTGCTCCATGATGCAGGTCTCAGGAGTAGGCTCCAAACCTGACGAACTCAGCCATTTGGGAATGGTTTACACCATCTATGGTGATGACTCGAGGATGGTTATGGATGGTTTATGAGTTTATGATAGTTTATGACATTGTTCTACCATGTTCTACCCACATTATTTCTTTTTCCCCAAAAAAAAACAACCAAACCTCTTTGAGATGTTTGCACCGGAAAAATGAATTTGTAATTACTTCTTTGTAGACGAAGCATTTTGATGCATCTTGAAAATTGCAAGAAGTTATGTCATGGCTTTTGGCAAATTTGAAGAATATGCTTTGGAAAGTATAGAGAAGTATAGAAAATTCAAAGATTTCCCAAGCAAAGCTTGGAGAAAGTGACAGTCCGAATTCCTGTTGATCGCCAAATGATACCATGTGTTTCAAATTCCCGCAAGAAGTGCTGAAACGTGCTGAAGCTGAGTGCTGAAACATGTGTTTCTTCATTGAAAATCAGGAGTTTCCGCAAAATCTGGCTACCCCAAACTTCCCAAACCATTGCTATCCATGGCTTTTCCCATAAGGGGTACCTGCGAGGCCAGCACTTATGGCTTTGAAGTGCTCCTCCATGGATGTGTCGTCCCTAGGCATACAGAACAAATGCAGAAAACAGGGAAATCACAGGGAAATCCAGGGGAAATCTGATTGTTTTACACACACCTTTGCTCAAACACACTGCACTTTCAATATTTGAACATACTGTCAACCACGAACATTATAGGGCCCCTCAAACATCAAGAGCCCATGTCGGGTAAGGCAATTTGCACAGTTGGGTCGCTGCATCAGCTTGTCTCACCAGTCAGTTTTCATGCCTCTTTGCTGTCAGATTCTCGACGTTGGGAGAAATGTGTAGAGTATTTGAGAGTGGCTTTCCATGACTTTCCATGACTTTCCATGACTCCATGAGAAACCCATGACTTTTCAAACGTTGCCCAAACGTTTCAAACCGTTTTTCATGACGGAACGCCAGGCGGCTCTGCAAGCTCCACAGGCTCCAGCTTCGGCGCTTGAAATGGCAGGGCCTTGACACGACGCCGAACATGACGCCGAAAATCACGCCTAATCCCCAGATATCCTCAGATCATATTCGAATTAGATCGCGTTGCGGATGTATTGAGCATATTTGAGCATTGTCATTATTCTTACGACAGCGACCAAACAAGTGAAGTGAGCATGTGTTTCTTCATTTGCTATTTATTTATTTTATTTGCTACTTGGCATTACTTGGCTCACTGTTGGAACAGTTGGAACCTGAACGAACACAGGATGCCCACGGATGCCCCAATCGCATCCAATCGCTCTCTCGGCACCTCGTGGCATTGCTGCACCAGCCCTTGCAGCGATAGCAGTTGCCCGTCACGACTTGCCATGACTTGCCCTATTAATGTGACCGTTCAACTCGTTGCACATCTAAATATTCAAAAAGATTAGAATCGGATAAGTGGATAAGAAAAGTAGGAGACACAAAAAATATGCATTGTCAAAGCACGTTAAAACAAAGCCCTCACGAAGCACACTCACAGCTACAGAATGTCGACGAGTTCGTGTTCCGTGTTTAGTAAATCTTTAATACAAACGCAGTGTAGTTCAGAAATGCAGCAAGGGAATTGACAGCGCACAGCCTTGCGCAGCTTCTGCCAGCTGATAACCACACCGGGATCGAGCCCACTGGCAAAATGATCAGAATGGTGGCCAGTTGGGCCCGAAATTTTCAGGTCTCTACCATGAGTCAATGAGTGTTGTGAAAGTTTGTGAAGGTTTGTGAAGTGTTCTACGACTCTACGACTTTAAAATACTTTAAAATGCAAAGCTACAGCATCTCACTGCATCTTACTACATCTTACTGCGTCTTATGGCATCTTACTGCATCTTACTGCACCTGCAGTGCAAAATGAGACATGCAACTCTGCACAGGTGAAACGAAGCAGTGACCGTGCCTCCACAAGTCCATCCTGAGAGACACAGGGAGAAACATGTGACACATGTGACATATTTGGGGACAAAACCTACATTTTTGATGAGATAACATGGAGATAACATGAACATCATCCTAGTGGCCTCACGGATTTACATGGATTTACATGGCCTATCCTACCATCGATTGCGTGATCTGTTGGATCGCAGCCAGGTTTAGCCCGTTTTGCCAAGCTTCAGCAACACCTGCGCCGCAATCAGGTGATTCATGGAGCGGTGCAACAGAATCTGAACATACCATTCTTCCCCCCAAAGATCCCAAACCTTGGGCTTCCCCTCTAGCCTCTAAATGCCTCTAATACTGTTTCACTGTGTTTCATGTGTTGTGAATTGACCATATTTTAAAATATTTTACAATATGCTCTGATCATCTCTGATCTTTGTCTCTTGCAACGGCCATCGCCTTGCGCAGAGTCCTGCTGCTCTTGAATCAGTTCTCCGTGAGCTTGATGCCATGAGTTGACCTGCCTCAGCGAACCCGAACCGCTCCCAGAGTCTCCGGCACTCAACGGCACTCAAACTTTTTGATCTTGAATCGTCTTGAATCGTCTGTTTCGGCCAAGAAACCCAAGGCGACTAAGCGAATGGTCTGCAACCTCGGCCGTGATGATGCCCTGCAAAGACCTTGGCCGGCTTGACGTGAGATCAACAGAAACATCAACAACTAAGTCATAAGTATTCATGAGATCAAGTATTCATTCAAAATTTGATTTCACTTGACCCTGCTGCAAAGATTATGTCTATCGTGCTTAAGGCTTAAGCATCTGCAGATTGCAAAGACCCCGGCCGGCTTGCCTGTTGAACAGTTTGGATACTTTTCGTACATCCAGCTGCTGCATCGGATTTCTGTGCGTCATTCATTTCTGTGCGTCGTTGCCATGATGATGAAATGTCGACCTCCCACATATATTCATATGTACATAAACTAGGATACATCATATATACATTTAAGAGAAGCAGTACATCTATAGACACATACGACTTGCAGACATATACGTGTTTTATCTTACACAGCTACATCAGTAATATTCAATAATTACCCATAGCTTGTCATTCTATTTGCAGCATATCTACAGCAACTTATGCCCGTAGGTAGCATCTCTCACCTATCCGAGATCGGTTCTCGACTCATCACCATCTACCATCCAGATGCCGAGGCACTTGTGGATCCTGGCTTTCAGGCTCAAAAAGGCTTCTGCCACAGCGGCTGCACCGTTCTGGCTTTGCCCTGCAATTCTGCACCACAGACATAGACGGCACACAGATGGCAAAATTATACTCACTGACATGCTGCTGGAATCCGGAACAACAACTCAACAACTCTCATCCTCTCATCGATTCTGATCGTCATTCCGATCCATTCCGACATCGCAGTGCCTTTCTTGCCACCAGGAGCCTGAGGCTTGAGCATCTTGAGGGATTTCCCAATCCCAAAAATGTGCCTAGTATTGTTTGGTCGTCCCTTAAATCTTTCAAATATCTTTCTACATGTTCTTTATTGTTCTTTCTGACCTCTGTGGAATATTGAAAGACTTGCAGCTAATCATGAATCTGCTTACACACACAAACACACACACAAACACACAAACACACAAACACACAAACAAACAAACAAACAAACAAACAAACAAACACAAACACACACACACACGGTAAAGATGTGAATTGAACGCTGTAAAGCGCAGAGATATTGAACCATAAAGCTTAAGCTCGTACACTAGGCAAACGTAAATACTATTGCCACAACTACCTTGCAACGTATTGCAACGTATTGCAACCACTTGGGACATCTTGGATATCTTGGGACTGAGACCGAGTGAGATCATCCCGTGGCACCGCCACCCGTCGCCTGCAAGCGTCGCAACTGCTGCATCTTCTTGGAATGCCAGCCGGAAGCTTCTCGGCGCAGCTCCTTGCCGTCTGAAACCAGATTTCAAATACCCATCAGATACCCAATATTGTCAATACCATAGGAAATGACAGTAATAGACATACCATAGGATCCATAGGAATACCATATACCATAGAAATACCATAGGAAGTAGCATAGGAAGTAGCATAGGAAGTAGCATAAATATAAAATGAAGATGAAGCAATTCTTCGAAGTTTCCGAACGTCTCCTCCAAGAGCTCCAGGCGAGTGCGCATCTTCCAGGCTTCCAACTGACCTGGAACATTTTTTCACCAGAAATCAAAGGCTGCAAATGAGAAAGTGTGTGTGTTTTCGATTGGAAAACAAAGAGATGAGACTTGAGACATGAGGAGACATGCAAAAATCATGGGAAATATGCACAATTGGAGTGCAACGCTGCGGGAGGAACAGAGTGAGAAAGAGCGAGAGAGAGAGAGAGAGAGAGACTGCAACATTTCAAAGAGGAGCCCACGGCAGCACTGTGCGAAAACTCAAACCAAGATGAAGCATGATATATGACGAAATATGACAAAGATAAAGCCTTTATTTTTATACCATATCAGGATACATGATATATATATATATACACATATTCCCTATATATCTAGGAAAATTGTAATATTTCACTAACCATTTGGGGATGATTGCCCTTATTTACCCATATCGAGGCTGCATATCATTTTAAGCCTTCAAATCGCCTCCGGTGACTCGTTTACGAGTTCACTGAGTTCACCAGAATGTCTGCAGAGTCATGTCATGATATCACAATGGCCAGTTGAGATTCTGACGATATCTTGTGATATCTTGTGATAGACTGTGATATGATACTAGATTTGATTAGATTTGATTAGATTTGATATTAAAATGATTCATGACATTTCTAGACTGGTTCTGCTTCACCTTTGTTCCGAATTTTGGCTTGTCATGATCTGTCCAAGTCACTCTCTGCCAGCCATGCTTCATGACTCGCGTCGGCCTGGAAGTTGGCAGTTCATGGCGTCTCTTCTCCCGGCTTCGTTTCTTGGAGTTTAGAGTCTATTGGTCTGTTTGCTGTTTCCGATCAACCCTGCCTGGACAACATGAGAAACTTCAAAACCGAGTATCTGACTTTAAATGTCCCCAACAAAGATCTCAAGTTACCGGGCCGCGGACATTTGTCGAGTAGCGCTTGTAGAAGCTTTCAGAGATTTCTTCCTTGGCTGCCACGAAGCCACCCGCTTCCGGAAACGTCCGTTCTTCTGAGAGATTTTGTGACCTCCTCTTCAAAATCTTCAAACATTTCACACGCCCAGATGTTCTGATTCAAAGATATTCAAAGGCCGTTTTTTTTTCCGTTGGTCGTGAATTTCTCGGGGATCACCGGCACGCTTTGAGGCTTGAAGCTACAAGATCCTACAAGGACAAAGATTAATAAAGATTACAAAGTAATACAAAGTAACATGATTTTCGTAAGATTCCTTTGGTCATTCTTTTCTCCTTGAGATGCCCAACTGCCAAAACGTCCGACCAAATCACTAACATCCACCACCGATCATTCCACATCAAAGCTCGATTCGGCGATTGCCCCAATCCGACACACACTTTTTCATTTGTGAGCCTGAGCGAACAACTTCGATCTGCTTCGGTTCTGCGTTGACAATTTGAATCACAGCGGTACGTGAGTGCAGCTAGATTTGACAGCAAAAAGTTGAATAATTATGAATTGACAAATGGCTGCAGATTAGAGTTAGATTTCCGTTGACATGGTTCCTGAGGATGACGATTCACGGATCAAACTGAAGTCTGCTGAGCAACGGAGATCCTCCTGCGGGAAATCACAGCTGGAAATCACCGTGCGACAGGAATAAGAAGACAAACAAAGGCTCGATCTCTGAGGTGAATAGTATGAATAGTCGACGTGGAAAAACCGCACAATAATTTCATGGATCGGATTCCCTGAGCCACAGCCCAAAAAGCACCGAATTCAAGTCTCAATGTGAAAACGTAGAGAGTATGAACATTGATTGTTTCATGGACAGGCTTTTTCCTGCAGAATGGTGTAGAAAACAACACTGCACCAAAACCCCACAGAATAGATTGAGATAAGATAAGATGAGATAAGAGGTGCTTACGGGTTCTCAGGGTTTGTGTATGTTTGTGTGCTTACGTGCGGCCCGCATTTGAGTTTCTCTCGTTTCTGAGGCCAAAGGTGGAGTGCCGCACCTGCAGCTTGGCCATACGGATTAGCTTTACACTTTTTGTTCCCCCTTCATGTATTTTTATATGTCTCTATTATGTCTCTTTTGTTTCTTTTCTCATCTTTTCTCTATGTTCTGATGTTTCTTATGTGGTATCTGTCTTGAGATCAGGTGCCTCACGCCCCATCCCCCAATTTGCGTCCTCATTCACATCTTCAAACCTGGCGAGATAAAACACAGACTTTCGAAACTTGGGACGATGGGGCAAAATCATGCAGTATGATGCAGGATGTGGCAACGTGGAAATACGTGGAAATGTGACGCATAAGCCTTTGCAAAAACCACTTCACTCCATTTTGCGTCCAGCAATTGGACTGGATACAAGTGAGACAAGGTCATGACAAAGTCATGATAAATGTTCTCAAATTTCAGTGTCGCCGTAGCAAGCATCTCCTTCCCACATCTCATCCGATACTCTCTTAAGCACCTTTAATACATTTTAATACTGTCTGAATTTGAACTTTTTCATGTCCAACTTCTCTTTGTACTTTAAGCCGACCATGGACTTCCGGACAGAGTCGCGGAGATCATCTTCGACAATGTCGCCAGGAACATCTTCATCTGTAACCATCGCTCTTCCTCGGAAGTCTTCCATGAGCTCTAATCGATAGACTTGCGTTCCGATCACACAGCATGGCTTGCCATCCAAGGCGTCCTGGGCAAAGTCTCGTAAGTCTTGTAGCAGAATAGATAAATCAAATTACAGCGAAACATCAAAGAAACAGCCTCTGACATGGGAAACTTCACGGCATCTGTCACAAAATCTAAGTTGAATATGTACGCAACCCTTATGAAGCGTATCTATTAAGACCATTTCCAGCTACCCATCTCTCCATATCTTTCATGTTTCCCCGATTTGATTCATCTCTCTCCATCTCCATTTCCTGCCGTCCTTCGCTCTCATAGCTTCAACGACATCTTGAAAATATGCAAAAGCTTGGCCCGTGGGTCTCCGTCCGTTTCGGAGCAGTTCTACAGCACCTGACTGGGCCAAGCGGAAGCCTTTGAAGAAACCGCGCACGTCATAGGCAGTGGCGTGAAACGGCAAACCCCGCAAACGAAGCCGAGGCAAACCGCTTTCCGAAGAGAAACTTCGGATCAGTGACAGTGACAGTGGCGCCAGGGGCTTTGCGTTGGCCAACATTTGGAAAGAATTTCTGAATGCACATTGCAGTACTTGAGCCCCAAAATATCCCAAAATGCCAGGGATGGCAATTGATGGCAATGTCAAAATATGTCAAAATATGTCAAAATATGTCAAAATATGTCAAAATATGTCAAGTGGATCACATCCCCTCAGCACCGTCTTGAAACGTCTTGAAAGCCTCATGGCCCTATGATTTCGCTTCGCGATGAAACCTTGGGAGATTCCTTGGTGAAACACATCACGAAAACTTCACCTGCCAGAAAGGCACGGTACCAGAGGTTTCTTAAAATGGGTGTATCCCAGTCCAAAATTAGATCATGATCATGTTAGTATTGAAATCCATTATTTTGGGTCCCCCAGTTTAGGAAACCTCCATGTCTACGTAAAATATCTGAACTTGATAAGTACGATAATACAAAGAAACAATCGTCACTATATAACTGCTCCATTCTCATTCTCATGAAAACAAGGGATGTGTCATCTAAGCAGCATGACAAACAGAACCCCTCGTATCAACACACTACATCTTGACTGATTTGAACAAGCCTTTAAGTGATACTATAATAACCATCCAAAACCCATGGGTTTTAGATGTTGCAATATATGATAACAAAATATAATTATGTATAACACGTATAATACATAACTCCGCAGGCTCTCCTCCTCGCTCGCCACGCTTTTTCTGTTGAACCAATCGGACTTTAGAAATCTTCAGAACGTGAAGTCCAAGCTCGCCATTCGCCCGGCATTCAGTCTCCGTCCTTCTTCATCAAAGTCGTTGATTTTCCTTCGGCCATTTTGCTTCGATAGGCATCCAAGCGCTTTTCATACTCTGGATCATCAGGAAGCAGAAAGACTTTGCTCTCAGCCTCTTTGTTGATCGTAGCAAAAAGGCTGGAAAGATCTGCAATGACGACGTCACTTGCTGCAATGGCATCATCCACCTTTCGATCCCTTGCCGCATCTGTCAACTGCTTTGCCTTACAGATCTCTTGTTTGATCTGACAATGCATTGAAACAGATTGTGAAACAGATTAAACAAATCAAACATCCTGCAACACTGTAAAATCCTACAAGTACATTCTTTACTTGAGCCTTGAAAAACCACCTAATCAAAATTAATCAAACCTAGCTATCCCTGGTGAGCATGCTTGAGCAGGATTATATAGGATTATATAGGATTTTGGATGGTTTTGGTGAAATATGGTGAAATTGAAGCTGAGATAAGCTGAGTTGCAGATGCTTCGATCTTCTGCGAGACCGGTCGAAAGTCGACTTCTCCATCTTCCTCTCCGGCGAGAACCAGCTGCCGCAACGGGGCGAAGAGATCTCGCTCGATGGCTGTGTTGCTCCCTCCAGAGGCGTCTAAGGCATTGATGGCCAGTTGAAACAGGCGAGGCCCACCGCGCACGTATGGTTTGATATCAAAATACAAAAAATCCATGGCACCTGAACAGGCTGAACAGGCTGAACAGGGATTCGGAAGCATGACATGATGAAATGAAATGACATGAAATTGCATGAAATGAGTGAAACCGCACACAGAAGCCACTTTCATACATCCCTACGTGAAATCACGAGGACTTGACTTTTTGGACATGAGATACTCACGTTGACATGGACATGAACATTGTTGACATGCTGTGCTCAGTGTCCTTGGATCTGCTCACCATATCGCTTGGTCGCCCGTTCCAATGGAGGCGACAGCTCCGCCAGGGCCGGAGCTCCCACGGCTGCCGGAGCTGCGGCGGTCAGGGCGGCAACGGCAGCAGTTCGGCGACCCGCAAAACAGCGACCCGGTCCACCCGGTGCACCGTAGATCTGACACAAGTGACACAAGTTACACACCAAAATGGCCGTGGCGCAAAGCGCGGGGCCGTGACGGCCGTGACGGCGCCGATGTGCCATATGAGCCATTGACACTTTCCTCTTTCCAAACCTTTCAGAGAACTGACACGCGCCCGTGCGATTGTCATTGGATTTTGTTTGCATGTTGGATCATGTCGGCATAACATTGCAATTCATCAGGAAACAAGACTCAAGATAGCCTAGAATTAAACTGTCGTTACTTAGAAAACGCGGTATGCAATGCCCCCCGTTTTTTTGGATCTCAGCACAACTTGCCAAAAAAATCAAAGGCTCACCCAAGAAATCTGATGACAAATGATGACACATGTCTTGACTGGGCAGCAGCGGTGCTTAAGAATGGAAGGTGCCAGCGGGCAGTGGGCAAGACCGCATGACCAGAAGCTACAGAAACCACAGCAGTTGAAAGAACAATAAAGAACATCTCTTGCAACTCCCTTCTGAAGAAAAAGCGCAGACTGCCTGATTGTATCTGATTGTCATGTCTAAGGCAGCCGAATGGTTCCCGCAATTGGACACACATTTTATCTTTTGTGCATTGGAATCTTGTTGAGGAATTGCATTTCTCTGAAACTCGACTAGCTGTGAACATTTAAGCCTTTTGGAATCTCAAAGATGGCCGTAGATCTATGAGGAAATGAGTCCTCAAATGATGAATTCATATTGCTGCTTAATGCACCGGGATCTAGCTCGCCTGCATCTTGTGAAATACACCCAGCTTTCTTGACCAAATTTCTGTAGTCATTCTGATATATTCCGATCCATTTTCATCATCCTCTACCATAGTATCATACATCACAATACTGTCCCTTGGATCTTTCCACTTTTTCATACTTTCCATAGTAGGTTAGTAGGGGATCCACTGTACCTGTGTCACGTGGGTCAACATCCAAAGCATGGCAGCCAGGCTTGGCTTTCCTCTCGGGTGCCTCTTGTTCGCTCTCTGTCTCCTCCAAAAACACCAGTGATTTCAACATGTTACGAGCTGCGCTTTTCTGCAGACAGAAAAGAAGAACTGCCTTGGAAAGGTCACATGTGTACAGTGCAATGGCGTATGAATCAGTTGTGCCAGATGGGGATAGGGATGGGATAGGTCATCGCCTACAGTGGTGATTTACTTTGAATGCATCGCACCTGTCTTAGGGGACAGAAAGCCGTGTTTAAACAAGAGGTCTGCGATAGGTACTTCTCTCCTGTCCATCAAATAGCACCTTCCACCATGCCTTGGCTGAGCAACTGCAAATCACTGCAAGACTATGTACCGACATGTTATGGTAGGTCTTTAGATCTCTGGCAGTGCGGGTCCTCAAAAACAGAGGCCCAGTCACTGACAAAAAACAAGAGTTCGATAGACATCCATAGACTCCCCTTTGCATTAGCCAAGTTTATTCTTGCTTTAAGTTGCAATGCTGTAACCAAAGTCATAACAGGTTGGACCAGTGCTTTTCAACACAGCTTCACTTTTTCCATGCCAAAACGCAGGAGTCTGACATATGGAGATCTTAATTTCAAATAGCAGGGCTGCATGATGCAAAATGCACACAGCTTGGTGTTAACGCCAGAATTGGGACTAGATGCGGCAGGTGCAATGCTTGCAGGGCCTCGCGCAACATTTCATGCTGCTTCAACACATTTGCCAGCTGTTGGAAAAGTTGGAAAACTGAGAAGTTGGTGCCACGGTGCGGGTCTTCCCAACATTTCCCAACATTTCCCATAACTACCTCAACTTCAGTTTTGAGAGGTCTTCTGTATGCGTCTTCACTGTGAGGTTCTTACGGTTCTTATAGCCATTTGTAGCAAGGATTTCTTGCAGTCGGCCACTTCTCTTGGATCTCTTGGACTTGCAGCCAAAGAGTGAGAGTGCTGACAAGATGTGACAGGTTGTTGAAATATGCTTGTTTCATAATATGTAATAATATGGTTCTATTCCAGTGTGTGAAAGCAATTATGATCTACCATGAATTGCCATGATATATAAAATTATACAAACACAAAAACACCATAAAGAAACACCCAGAACGCATGGTGAATTCACCGTGAATTCCTGCCTTTGTTCAGCGCATCCAACTCCTGGAAGGCTTGCTGGCGATCTTCCACCGATGTTCGGAGCGAGGTTACAACTTGCCTTTCGTTTGCAGCAAACGAGGCGAGGGCAAGGGCCTTAAGGGGTGTCGTCGAAAGAGTCAGAAGATGAAAACAATAGATGACATGTGATGAAAACTTGCTTCAAATATGATGAAATGGACCAATGTGAAGAAAGTTCTCAAAACTTCGCACATCTTCACACCATCTCTGTGACTCTCATGGTCACGTTGGTGGTAACGCCCTCGTGCCGTGCCTGAGATTCTCCGACTGATTCTTCAGTGCGAGTTGCCGGCCCTCAAAGCCTTGCTCGATATCCTCCAACAAGTCTTGGTCAACCTAAGCAGAGTAAGCAGAGCGCCGCTGTGATCCAGGTTCTGCGGAAACTTGCCTTCCAAACACCTTCATAGGACCGTGCTTGGAAATCAGAACACAGTTACTACAGTTACTACAGTTACTACAGTTACTACAGTTACTACAGTTACTACAGTTACAGAAAATATCAATCCTAAGTTCATAGCGTTGCACTTGATCGCATAACAGCTGTTGCAAATCAATTTTCAGTGGATCTGTCTCTGAATCCTGATTCATACTCCGGTCACATGAGTTTCTGAATTCGACCACTTACTTTGCTTTTGAATCTGAACATATCTGAACATACTACAGTATACTGTCAGTATACTGTCAGTATACTACAGTACTTTGTGAATCCGGGCATTTTCTTTGGTGAAGATTACCGCATGCAGTTCTGAATCCGACCGCGCCAGTTCCTGAACAATATGAACAATCGTGACTATTGTTGGCTGACTCCTCACTTGTTAAATCCAATAAGTGTGTGTTGTATGCAGAGATATGCAGATGTGACGGAAGGGATGCCAAATCTTGGTGAAATGTGGTCTGCGTCCAATGCACTCCGCTGGTCATGTCCATGAAGCGCTGCTGCAGTGCTACTTCTTTCACTCGTTCTCCTTGGGACATCTTGGGACCATCGGACTGGTCAATGGAGTCAAGGTCAATGGAGTCAAGGTGGCATCTGGTGGCATCTGGGTGTCTGAAGTTCAGCAAGGATCCATGCCAATATACCAATATATGCCAATCCACATGATTTCTCTGTCATATCTGTCATTCTATGTCATTCTGAATTATGTCAGCCAACATAGATCAATTCAACTTCACAGGCTTCACAGGCTTCACAGGACTTTGCTTCTGGGAATCTTCGTGTCATATGCAGAGTGCATCCGTGTGTTCTTTTTGCGCCAATGAAATGTGGCTTCCGCATGGATTCATGGGACTCCTACTCCAGTTGTTCCATGTTGTTCCATAAATTTCTGCGGCACATCCACCCATCATCTGGGTCACTCCTCAGGGCCCACCTACCATGTGATCCATGTGTTATCCCGGGCCATTGGGCGACTGAGGAACTCTTTCGGTCTACAATCTTTTGCGCCATCCGCCCTGCTCTCACCTCAACACGTCGATAGCGCTGGCAATCGCCAAACTGAGCTAAGCAAAATCACTTTCTGTCGACGTCTGAAATGACTCAAAACTAGCTCAAGAAAACCACATGATTAACATTGATTAGCTGACTTGAGGACCCTCCGCAGATTTAAGGATGCTGCCATTTCCTCAGGATTTTGCATCTCAGTCGCCTGGTGGCATCAATTTCCACCAACATTGAAGGCGTCAGCAATTTTTGAACGGCTGCAGCAATGTTTGGGACAAAAGCTTCTGCAGCTCCGCACGGCTTAAAGTGGGGCATCATAGCAACAAAAGGCGGAACACACACACACACATTTTTGGAATATGCAATCAAATCGATATAAACAGTTAACATGTATTAATCTGTTTCGTTTCAACTGTAATGATTTTAATCTGCTGAATTCGCCTCCAGTCGTTCGACCAAAGATTCCAAACGGCTGCGCAAAGTTAGCAGCGCCGTGGCACCGGCTGAACAGGTGCCATGCACTTCCCTGCGGAATGCTTTTCAGCTTGGACAACTCAACAAATAACAAGAACTGTACAAAGTTGCCAAACCTGTGAACTCTGACAAATGCCGGCGTCAGTCATCATGGTTAGTTGCGATGCGAAGTTGTTTGACTGGCATTGGCTACTTTGGCCAAGTGTCTCTGCCAACCCGTTCCTGCGCAGGAAACTCACGGGCCCCTACGAATATGATGTTGTTGTGCCAAAGTTGGTCGTATAGCATGAAAGCAAGCGTGCAACATGCTGCTATGCCATCAATTACAGACTTCCGCACCACGAATACTCACCTCGATGGTTTTGACGGATTGGCACCTGCGAAAAGAACCAACAAACAGCTTCAAACAGAGAGGTCCGCAAAAAAAAGAATTTTCACCTGTTCTGATTTCTCTACAGCTTACACTTTTTGGAAACCGTAGAAATATCTGAGAATGGCAATGCGCCCACCTGACAGTGTCTCTTTTGCCAGCTCCAGCAGATTCTTCCGCACAAACTCTCGGATCATCTGCTTGTCCTCAAAAGATAAAACACGGAAGAGGCAAACAACTCTTCTACCTGCCAATGGAAAAATGATTTGACATAAATGGAGGTTTCCTAAAATAGGGGCACCCCTAGATCATCCATTTTAACAAGATTTTCGGTAACAAACCAGCCATTTTGGGTATCACGTTAGCGGTCCTGCTCCTCCTGTCGCTTTCCCTGGATCGCATCTCTGTGCCTTTTCTCATGAATTCTCCGTCTCTGAGCGTAAGCATTTTCGCCTCACGAGTACATCACCAGCTTGTGCAGCTGGTGCAGCTGGTGCAGCTTGTCAGGCTTGTCATACACCAGAATTATATAGAATTATAAGAATCCCAATCTGTATAATCTGCATTGTGGCTATGTTGGCTACGCTGTGATCTGAAAACCTTTGTCTGAGGACACGGCGCTTTTTCCTCCATTCTTTCAACTCCTCTAAACACATTTCAAAACATTGACCAACTGAATAGCACAAGACCATCTTCAGATTTAAACATCAGATTTTTAAAAGTTTTCTAGGTTCAACCTCATGAAATCGGCTGCTATTTTGTGGAGGCATCTTTTGATTTATACCAACGTGTCGAATGTGTTGCGCTTTCCTAAGGCATTTGTGTTATCGATGGTTTCTTTTTGTATACGATGCAATTTCGGTTCTGACCCAAAAACTGCTTGTCAGCTGCTGGTGGTTCTTCAGTCCTGAGCCACCTCTTCTGCAAGTTGCGCCGCCCCACCACTGGCCAGTTGCAGGCGTGGGTCCCGCTTCTCACGAGTAACCTGTACAGATCTGCACAAGAACATTTCGTTCTACAGCACCTTGCCAAGCACCCACGTTTAGGACATACGCTAAGTCAAATATTAAACTTGTCCAATATATATATAATGTCAATATCAGTCTAAGATGGTCTAAGATTTTGAAGTCGGCACTCCCCTCTGAATCACATTGATACAATGAGGGCCTTTCGAGCAATCAGGGCATCGGCATCAAACTCCACGATGTTGTGGACACTTTGGACCTGGTGTCAACATTGCCGCAGCATGACATGTTTCTGAGTGAAAATGGTGACAAATTTGAATTGATTTGAATTGATTTGAATTGTGTCATGGTAAGAATTTTGAAGTAAAAGGTGCTTCAAAGACGGAATCATTCTGACTCCAACTTTTAGACACCCAAAACATCCGTGTCATTTGCTGATGAAACGACATCGGATGTGCTTGGAGGTGGGACATTTGGGACATTGAGGTTTTCTAAGTGTTTATATCCTCCAGTCATCTAATCATCCATTTGTTCCGGGGATTTTCATGGATTTTCCATCAAAACAGTCCAACCATTGGGGCAAATCGATGCAAATCGCCTCCTTCAACTTCCGTTCCAGATCTTCCAGAGCCTCACAAGCGGCATCCTTGTCACCGTTCAACGTGTTATACGATGGATTTTTTCTACTTCGATAGCTATGTAGGTTGACTGAAGAGCCCCGTGAAACCTAATATGTATCATATCTTTATATGTATATGTAATTATTTATAATGTCATGTTTTCCGAATTGTTTTCGAAGCGCTCTTGCGTTGTCATGGACTATAATGGGCTATATAGGCCCTATTGGAGGTTTGTGAGCCGAAGTATGGCTGTTTCAGAGCCGCCCTCCGGTTAAATGGTAGGGGCTTAGATTCCTTCGTAGCGCAGCTTGCAACGGAACCCATTTGGCAATGAAAGCAAACAAACCCATGAAACATTCATGGTTTCTATCTGCAAGCTTCAAACATGCTTTTTTTTTAATCATCTTGCAACTCTCAGCTGCCAATTTCTCTTTTCTGCCGTGTACCTTGCAGACTTCAAATGATGACGTATCTCGCTGACTCTGACCTTTTGCCAGCGCGGCCAGCAACCAAAGTTCAAACCATCTCAGCGTTCAAATTTAAAGTACTGTCCACCTGAAGCAGCGGAGAAAACCAATTGTAGCATTTTTGTCTAGAATCTAGAATCCTATTCAAGAACTAGTACGCGCAGGTAGAGAATATATTTCATGTGTATATAATATATATATATATATATTACATAGAATAATTATATTACATTAGATAGAACATTGACGAGCATTGTACATCTACAATTACAATGGCCAGTCCCAGCCACAGCCCCAAAATGGCCAAAAAAGTGACCTCCAAAAAGTCCTTCAAAAGTGGTTAGACACTGAATGCAGTGGCTACTTTGAAACGTTCACTGGAGGTTTTGCCCTTGAAGTTTCTGGAGATTGTGGGGACTTGATAAAGACAAGGACCAACACCGTAAAGTCTCCAAGTGTGGAAAAGACAGAAGGGTGACAATGTTTGATATGTTTGGCTTTTGGCGTCCAAGTCACTACAGTCATCTCCATTGCAGCCGCACTGTGTCTTATCGAATTTGCTTTGACCATTTGCCGTGACGCTTTTCCGCAAACGGTCCAGGTTGAAGAGCTGCACGTGCGCGTGCACTTCTTTCTGAGTTGTCCCAGAAACACACGAAACAAACAGATTTAAAGAAGCTGACCAAAGAAACAGCAGGTCCAAATAGGTTTCAAACTCAAAACAGGAAGAATCAGCCCATGAACCATATGAACCATGCTAATCCTGAACACAAGTATCAGGAAATTACAAAGAGAAAAGAGACTTCGTATATTATGATAATCACGATATATTAATACATTTATTATGGGATATTTTAATACTATGATGGCTCGCCCGCCAAGTTTCGCAGAACTTCTCAGCTGTTTTGGCCCATCCCCAGGTTCCAGGCTTCCAGGTCGATTCCGGCCAGGCTTTCTTGGCTGCTGACTTTGTCGAAGTTGCCCATTTTCCAGACGTGGCCTGTAGCGGAAACGAAAACACCAGAAATCTTATTTCAATTGAATTCAGTTGGTGATAAATATGTGATGATATATGGATAATTGTTGAATGAATTGTTGATAAATGTTGAATGATTTGAATGGATTGCAAACTGAGGGACCACTTTGCAAAGAGCATCCTTGCAGCGCTTCACGTTGTCGTTGATTTTGTTCTGAATGGTTTGTGCTACGATGCCTTTGCCGTAGTACTCGATCGCAGCACATGCAACTGCAGGTTGGGCTTCTTTCCATTCTCCCCAGCTATCTTGATACCACTTGGCAACGAAGCACACGCCTTTGGCTTCCCCTGTCACTTGATCAACATAGGAATGTCTGCGGCACGCCACATAGCGATCCTTGTAGGGTTCGTAGGCAACAGTCTGGTCGCAGGAGGCGAAATCAATCATACAGATTTGAGCACCGGGGATATTCCTGGGAGGCAAACACAGCTGTTTCGCATGTTCCAAACTGGGGCAAAACAGAAAATAAACAAATCAAGTCAACCACGCACAGTACACAGAATCTTGTACAGACACTAGAATCGCCAGGATGACTGCATTGCAAACAAACGCGTAGAAAAACATGAAAGGAACGAAACATAGGATCATCATGGGTCATATACATTTGAACAGGTTTCTTGCATCAAGTTGCGGTCCATTTCCTGACGTTGCCATGCTGATCACGCCTTTATAAGACATATTGATTCCTTCATCCGTGCACATACATACGCGCAATGCATATTCATCTTGCACGCGGATGAAGGAACAATGTATTAATTATAATCATTATGATTCTGATATATTATGTATGAATATGTATGATATGTTACAGAGTGCATGCAAGAACAAACCCACCCTCGAACATCCCTCCGCTTCCCCTGCCTACACACACATACAGTACTGACGTATGTACATTCCATCCACACTGTTCCATACCATGTCCAATCACATGACCGAGGTTGTCTGCATCACATTCAATTTGCGTGAGACTGAATACATGAACACCTTTGCTTACAAACAGCTAGCGACCTATCAATCCCTATATGTCTAGAGGGCGCTGCCTGAAGTCATACATCGCATGCACACCCGCTACATACCACAAGTTAGAGTACGTGCGTTGCATACATGATCTACAATACCAACAAAACTTGCCAGAAAGACGCATAACATGGGAAAAGGCCATATCACATTACGTTACAGTGCTTGTTGTTTGAAAGCTGTAGGATTGCCACAAAACTACAAGAAAAATGCTACACTCCAACACATTTCCCCTAGGCAATCCAGGCACACAAGGAATACAGTTCAATATATCAATCCTTAGACATGTCTGCGCACAACCTATCTGCTGAAGAGCATGCCAACATGCAGCTTTCTCGCATACGTTCTTTCAAACAGCATCTATTCCGTGCACGGCGTTGATGTCTTTGCGTATCAGAATGGAGGGTCTTAGAATGCTTACATCACATACTATATATATACTATATCACATGCAGCGTTTAAAGATGATAAGAATGACATGTGTAGAACACGGACAGCGGGATTTGAAGGATTTGAATCCAGGCAACGGCGACATCATCGATGGTGCGACCTTGCTACGACCTTGGCATGGTGGCGTCAGTGGGTTGCCATGAGCCTCACGAGCCTCACGAGCCTCAGCAACCTCTTCTGCTGGGCGCAACGCAGTGGGCACGCCAACAAACACTGCGATGAGCACGCCACGAAGGACCACCATGCGCAGAAAACACAGAAAAACGGAAGTTTGAAAAAGTTTAGACAACTGAGGCTGTTTTGAGCATCTTGGCTGCGGCAAGTGCAATCTGGCAAAGAGTATTTGTTCCCAACAGATAAGATTGCAAAACATACCCTGCGCAACAGTCGGCAAGGATTACCTTCCCTTGCATCATTTAGCTGTGCTGTAACGTGCCCGCCTGATTTAGACATGTTCAGAAGCGCATCACCAATGCAACATCTTCTCATTCTCTCTCCACCTTCATTTCCTGTATGGGAATGTAACAACTCAGTGGCTACACATAGCTTCCCCCTTCTGCCAAGTGACTCTCTGGAGCTGGGACAAGGAGTTCGCCTTTCATGTGCCATAGATCCCACGCATTGGCGATCTCTTTGCTAAACGGTCCATACTTGTTCAGGTAACCATATTGAGACTTAGGCTTAGACTGAATTACTCTGGCATTAAGGCGTCATGGGCATGGCAATATTGGGAAATAGGTTCAAAATGGTTCAAAATGGTTCAAATAGGTTGAGTCAACGGCCGCTAGCCTCAGCAACTGTCTGCAAACTGGCAGATGCTGCTGTGGCTTTTGCCATTGCCGAGATTTGGGCCACGTCCACATGAAGAATCAGATTTGCATAGCTTTGCGAGTTAATGTCTATTTGAGCCTATGCAATTCATTGGGCTATGTTCAAAGTTCATTTTGAATCGACTGCTTGATGTATAGTTACTCACAAGCTTTCCTGCTCTACTGAAGTTAAAACATGTTTACGGAAGGTTGACCATGATGGCGGGCCAGAACATGAGATGAGAACTGTGACACGATATCTTGAGATACATTGTATATGGTTTCATGTCCCATTTAAAAAAAATCGTGGTCATTCGTGGTCATTTGTGGTCTGGGATGCGGCCTGCTCTGCCTGCTCTGCCTGCTGAGTGCGCACACTCCAGGCTGAATTCTTCCAAACTGTGCAACCCTTCGGGCAGACTATGACCCAAGCACGAAAGCAGAATTGGAATTTGATGATACAATATGATACAGCATGGACATACAATACATGGTACATTGACATACATGATATGAGTAGCCAGATCAATCCGTACACAATGGACATCAATGGACATGATACGTCTGGACGAGAATTTCAGTTGGACCCTGTAGAGGTCATGATGGTCATGCACTGAGAGATCGACTGATCCAGGCGTTCATTCGAACACACCTCACGCCCATCTGGGCACACCATGACGTGTTAGGAAAAAACCTGCTAAGATCTGTTAAGATCTGTTAATGTCACTGTTAAGATGCCAAATCTGATCAGTTACTATATGTTACTATCCTTGCCAAACGTGTTTTCACTTGCTGTTGATCTTCGTCGCCAAGTTCGGGCTCCAGACTCACGCCAGCCACCATCCAGCACCAGGATCTGCCGTGGTGTCTCTGAGAGCTCAGTTGCCTGGACCAAGGACAAGTTGGACTGTGATTTGTCTTGGCAGAAAGATCAAATGGAACCCAAATGAATTAATGAAATTCAGTAACAAGAGCCAAGTTTCACAATCACAATACGAGTGATGCATCAGAAAATGATAGTCAGGTGCTGGCTTCTTGAAGGACACGTCTTTGCAGAGAAATCTTGGGAAGACATGTATCTGCATAGCTCAGCAGAGTCTGCTCGTCAATTCAGCAGAATCAAGTCGTCAAATCCAACCGAACGACTCAAGCGACTAGAGTGACTCAAGTGACTGAAGTGATTAAATACAAATTGAGAAATGCATAGAATTGCCTTGCATTATTTGGCATTATCCAAATTATCCAGTTATTCTCCTGTTATTTTCCTGTTCTCTTTGTTTCTCTATGGTTCGGCTTCTCTTCAGCATTGCATCACAAGAGAATCGCACGGGCATGGCCTGAACGGCGGTCTCGCCTTTGATCTGAGATGATCTGATGATCTGAGATGATCTGAGCTCCTAGAAATATCAACATATTGTAACATATACCAAAATATATCAAAATATATCAAAATATATCAAAATGATTCTGTCTGATACCTGTTTCTACCACAAACAAACTCCTAGACATATCTCGAAATCTTTACGGCTCAGAAACCTCACAACTCGCAACCCCATTCAATTTGATCTTGGCCAATGCGGGTTGACGGTACCTGGATGTCGCGAGCTTGACAACATCTCGCTCTTACACCCCAATTACCATAAAGCTTTGGGCATGTTTGGGCTACACGCTGAGAAAACGCTGAAGCCATTACAATCCACTACATTTCAAGTCATTTCAAGTCATTTCAAGGCAATCATCAGATACAGGGGTCAATCCACCGGGCAGTCAGCTGTTGTTATGCATTGATTCTCTGTCGAATTCTATGGGATGTCATGGGATGTCTAAGAACCTGGCTCGGGAAGAGTACCACGGTACCTTCAGGGTCATCTTTGATGATTTCCTGGAGCCTGGGAAAATCTGGGAAATGGCCAGGGCAAAATCTTCGATACGACTCACATCGACTCACGACAATTCACGATTCGTTTATGTTGGAATTGACTCTGAACAGCACCGAACAGCGCCTTTCATCGTGTTCTTCGACTCCCCAACACAGCATTTCTGCCTCTGAGAGTCAATATGAGCTGACAAGCTTTGACAGCTTCCATGATGCTTCATCGTTTTTCAAACGTTTGACAGTTTAAGCATGTTTAACTCATCTTGTTGTTTTCTTGGTATGTGGGTAGGCATACCAGGGCAAAGCAAATCAGCAAAATCTGGATCTGTCAGCAACTCTTCACACCATTGGACTCAGCAAGCTGAGAACATTGGTCCTTCAAACATCGTCAAAGTCACGGGTTTCCTCTGCAGCGCACCCCGAAGTGAGCCAATAGCTTTGCTGTGTTGGAGGCTTTACCTCAACTGTTCTGCACCAGAAAATGGAAAACATCGGAAAACAAATGTCGACAACGACATTCGGCAGTAGATAATTGAGACCAAGAACACTATTGATCAAGATTGTATAACTGAATCTTCCCTTGCGCTCAAGCTGCAATTCCTGTCCACTTGATCCATTCCTGTTCCACTTGGGCTCTGCACGTTGTCCGATCTCCAGATGATGCATGAGAACGATGACCCGTAAGCGGAGCTCGAATCTGAGATCAAGGATGTAGGTGACAACGTATGACAACGTATGACAACGTAAATGTAGAAATGGAAACAAATGTATAAGTAACAATGGAGTAGTAGTGTGGATGTGTGGCTCTGTTTCTTTTGCCAATTTAGAGTCGAGGTAATGTCGCCGGATGCTGTCCCGAGAAGTGCAGAAGGCACCTGGGTAAACCTTCGCAGCAGCAATGGCGCCTCTCAAACACAGAAAAAATGCGGCTCGGAATACCACCACGACATTGCCACTAAGTCGCTGCCCAGAAAAACTTGCCCCGATGTCAACATTTTCATGGCTTTGCAAGCCAAAAGAAACTGTGTTCACTGTGAATTTCAATGGTGACTGGACAGCAAGACAGTTGTGTCACAGAGAAGTGACAACCAGAACGAAACGAATCAAAACGGAATATATTAAACGATATCAGAAGCTGCCGGTCTTTTAGAGAGCAGGATACAAGATGATTCAAGTATGATCCCAGTTAAAATCCCGTCAAAAGGATTTCAGTCGCGCGACAGTCGCAATCCACTGCCTCATCAGCCAACAATGTGGACATTTGTCCCCAGGGGATTTCAGGAATGCCTCCATCTCAAAACAGTTCAAAACATCCAAATGCGCCAAACTTTTCCAAATATTTCCAAACAGTCTGACTTTGCAGCACTGTCTGACTTTTATAAACTGTCTGACTTTCTAAACTTTCGAAGCTTTCGCTCTCTGTCTCTCTCTGTCTCTTTTTTTCGACGCTGGATGGACCCATCTTGGCCCGCCTGCCTGGAAGCTGGCCCACGCTTTCGCACTGCGGGCTTTCTCACGATCTGCGACGATGCAAAAAGCGGATGCCGGGAGTCTGCTGGAATCACTACATGGGATGCTACATGGGATGCTAAGCTACATGGAGAACCAAAAGGGCTCTGGATCCTTCTGTTCAACCAGTTTTGCGTGTTTCTTCGTGTTTCTCGGAGATATCCCAAAGAAACAATCACGTGTCGAAATGTGAAGTCGAAACCTGTTACACGATTTAACAAAAGGAAGGCGGCAATAGCTTCGCTGGCCAGGAAATGCAATGCACAAATCTATGGCAAGTCCTAGCAGCATCTGGTCTTTCTATGTCTTTCCATGTCTTTCTATGTCTTTCTATGTGTTTTTGTCTCCGATCTCGCTCACTATGGTTGTTGCAAAGTGTCGCAGACCTTGTGGAGAAGTTGCTTTCAAATCTGTTGCATCATCCTGGCAACTTCGATTCCGCAGAACAGAACTGCAATCATGTGAAACAAGAAAAAGTGTGCACAACCCCGAAACACCTTTACATGGACAGGCACCGTCCAACTTAAATCGCAGCCAAATTTTGCTTGTAGTTGTCCGATACATCCCCAGTCTGTTCAGGACAAACTTGTTGTAGCAACACATTATTTTGCTTTGTCCGGGCAGCCAAGGTGGCACAAGCATAGTGAGGTAACGGACTTGTGAACCATCACCTTTATCATCTTCACTACACAGGTATCCTGATTCATTGATTCCACGGTTCCATACTGATTCCATGCAGCTGCAAATGACCCGAGGATTCTTTGCCTCTGCACTTGGGAGGGTCTCGACCTGCAGGTTCGAAGAATAAGAATACGCATTCGAGAAAATCTTAAAACCTCACATGTTCCAAGTGGTGAATGTGTAGTCACACCTCATCTTTGCAACTCGTGCTAGGAATGTCACTGTCAACACACCCTGTCATATGCAGCACAGTATGCAGCTATGGTCCTCCCAATAGTCCCATCACGCCTCCACCATCTTTTGAGCATTGCTCAGCGGCGCCAAGAGAAGCTGCAATTGGATGTTTTTTGGATCTTTTCGAATGGCGTGATTTCTGGATGTATTGCTCTAGCAGCAAATGCAGAATCTTAGTGAGTCTACTTAGAGTCTACTTGACATGGGGTCAGCGGAGTGGCACCGGCAAAACATTCAAGGAGACTGTGGAGGCTGCCCGGGGAATGGCTTAACTTCGACTGTGAAATGTCGTGAGTGGCTGTACGGCTATGTGGGAACTTGCAGCTTTGGTTCGACTTGAGTCTTGAGCGGGCTCAAGCTGAAAGCAGGAATACGCCGGACCGCAGTTCCCTTTCTTTCTTTTCTTTTCTTTTCGTTTCTTTTCCCCCTTTATCCTTGAGACTCTGAGAGCCCTTCGTGGAGTTGGATCCCCGACTTGATGACCTTGATCGGTCACCCTTCTTCTTCTTCTCCTTCTTCTTCTTCTTCCTCCTCTTGTTTTTGCTTTTCCCATGCTTGTCGTCTTTGGTAGACGGTGCTGCAGGAGTCGCTGTCCATGATAAACACCCCTCCCAAACTGAAAAATGGTTTGAGGATATGTACACACTTCGCCCAAACCATGCAACACAGCTACTGGTCCGTGCTGAGAGCTGAAAACTGCTTATGTTTTCCGCTGTTCGATATCCATGCTACAGAACGCAATCCATGTATTGATCTGTGTGTTCATCTATGATTTGAATATCTATCAATCGAATCTGGTCTGATCTGATCCACTCTTCTCACCTGCCCTAACTCGTCCAATCTACCTATCTATCTGTCTGTCTGACTGTCTGTCTGACAATCTGTATGCCTGGCTGTCTGTCTGTCGGTCTATCTATCAATGCTTTGCCTAATCCTATTCCTATTCCGGTTATATTCTATTCTACTCTACTCTATTCTACTGCTACTCTATCTTATTTTTTGTCTATTCTATTCTGGTCCATTCTGTTCTGTTTTGTTCTATTCTCTTCTATTCGATTTTGTGGTACAGTACTGTATTCCATTCTATTCTTTTCTGTTCTATTCTATTCTATCTACGTATTTTTCTATCTATTTATCCATCTATCTACCAGTAGTACCGCACAAGGCGGTGGCGGAAGTTTCAAGCATAGGAAACCTATAGGAGAGGTTGGTTGTTGTGAATCAGGGATGGCAGAGCGAAGCCACTGATGAACCGACAGGTGGTTGAGGTCTCCTCTCTTTCTCTCTCTTTTTCTCTCTTTCTCTGATTTTCTACCTACCTACCGATCTATCTATCTACTAATTACTAATTACTAATTACTAATTATTAATTACTAATTACTAATTACTAATCTAATCTAATCTAATCTAATCTATCTATCTATTAATCTATCTATCTGTCTATTAATCTATCTAGCTATCTGTCTATCTATCTATCTCTCTCTCT
>Ga0126342_10003614_pt1 | contig 25697 bp, 24 predicted proteins | sample Cyp1metagenome_FD_92528 | JGI IMG/M metagenome (GOLD analysis project Ga0126342, IMG submission 92528) | Coral microbial communities from Lord Howe Island, Old Settlement Bay, Australia - Cyphastrea 1 metagenome | ecosystem: Host-associated > Invertebrates > Cnidaria > Coral ... | reverse complement strand
GAACCGGAACAAAGAATTGCCATGCTGAAGCCGCCACCCGTGTGACGTCATCACTGAGAACACCCACTCCAAATTCAAGCTACAGTACATAATCGGGGAGATAACCTCCGGTTCACATATATATATATATACATATATATATATAGATTTACATATATTGATCTATGGCCAGCAGATCCAGCCACGTTGGCCTTCTGCAGCTCTTGGCTGAGACTGTTGCAGGCTTCCCCTGCCACAACTGTGACTGATTTACAACTTGAGCAACCCCTGCAGCTTTGTCAGAGATGGTCCCAACATGAATGACAATCTCGGAGTCATTGTTCCACAAGCCTTGTAGAAGCTGTGTGTCTAGTTGCAAGTATCGAAGGTAATATCTTTCCTGGAAGTTTGTCATTGGACGAAATAGGTGGCCCAACAGAGATGATATGTGGCAGATGCAACATGCATCCTCGACCTTTAAGACTGTGTGCAAAGGACAACAGAATTGAGACCTCGAGACAGCAGGACCTGGAGGAAGACACGGTGCAACCCCAACAGTTACTGCTGTGCAGCTGATCTTCCATGGACGGCGATGGTTCTGAAGCTCACGGGCGAGGTCCTCAGAAGTCCATGGACAATTGCCTGAACCTGTGCTAAGGGAGCCCTCACATGGTGAATCCATGGCGAATCCATGGTTTGCACCATGAACATGACCTACAATTGGTGGATACAGTGGATATATATATATACACCAGTAGTACCGCACAAGGCGGTGGCGGAAGTTTCAAAAATAGGAAACCTATAGGAGAGGTTGGTTGTTGTGAATCAGGGATGGCAGCGTGAAGCCGCTGATGGACCGAAAGGTGGTTGAGGTCTCCTCTCTTTCTCTTTCTTTCTCTTTCTTTCTCTGACTATCTACCTACCTACCTACCTACCTATCTATCTATCTATCTAGTTCTGCAAAGCTAGGGTCCAGGGTTATATTTTTTTTGTTTGCATTTTTAAAAAATTGTAAAATCCAAACATAGTTATGCAGAGCAAATGTTTTTGTTGTTGTGAGGAGGCTTTTGAGTGGTGAGGAAAGCAGTGTGGTTTTGTTTCCACCCGTCAGAGCCATTCTTGGTTTTATTATGATTAAATTATATATCATGATTATTAATTACTATCATTATTGTTATATTGATTATACAATTATGGAAGGAATCCGCACTTGCAAGTGCAGACTAAATCCATGTTTCTTTGAAAACAAAGAAACTAGAAACCAAAATAAAGGAAACACTAAGTATATTTTTTGACGGTAAAAATTGCTTGAAAACAAAGCAATGACCGCTAAACACTGCAAAAGGGTTGTTCTTCAGGGACACCATATATGCGCATATAATGCATATTTTATGTATGTAGATATATGGTGTATATCTATATATTCTATGTATACATAGATATAGATATAATTACATATACACATACAATATTATGTGTATATATATATATACATACATATACACACCATATTTTGTACATGTATATTATTCGCTTACAGTTTTTTTTGCTTCGATCCTGACCCTTTAATAGTGAACTTAGTGAACACGGCTAAGGATTCCCGGCTCCACAACGGCTTTGCTGAGTCTGGTGGACAGGAGCGGACGCAGGTTACTCTGGGTCTTTCAACCCAACTCCCAAGTCATTGATTCTGGACACGCCACTCCTCCAGGATCCTGCGGCTTACCCAGCATGACCAGGCTCTCAGTTACTTTCGGAAGAGATGTTCATCTCTAGACTGGAATGATATCATGAAGACATTACCAGGGCAACCAGGCGTTCCGGAAAAAGGATGTCGGCTTTCAAAAGGCTGTTTCGATCCTAGCCGACAAAGTGTTCTTCATGGGAACTTCCCACATCCCGCCAACCTTGCCGCAGCGACCAACCATCGAAGCATTGAGAAGGTATAGCCGCCGTATGGGTTAAACTTATCAACCCTCCATAGATGCCTAAGGTTTCAAAACAAGAAACGATCAATTCTGTAGGTTCCTTGGTACCCCAATTACTTGACCCGATTTCACAGGTGGCTTTAGCGCTGACCAGCATGGATCGTGAGCAGTTGCAATTTCGAGCCTCTGAGGTCGGGCCGGGCCGAGTTGTAATCTGTGGCTCCATGAGCGGACACAGAAGACATTGGCTATTTTCAGGGGTAAAGCCCGGTAACGCATTCATTTTTGGGTAGCAATTTGGAACCAATAAGAATGGGACCATATGATATTGATCTGAAAAACGTGGATGGCTTCATTCCAGGTATGTTGATCTGCCTTCTCCCCCTTTTGCCTTTTTGCGTGCACCTATCTTCAACGTATCCTGTCGCCCGCTTCCCCATTGAATTTACTTAAAGGACACAATTATATACATGTTGCAGCAAAACCTTGAGCCCACTAAGAAGCAGCACCTGCATTTGGGTATGGATGAAGACTCGTCAAATTGGTTGGTTCAATATGGTTCAATATGGTTCAATATGGTTCAATATGGTTCAATATGGTTGAATGGTTGAATATGGTCGAATCATCGGAATCCAAAAGAATGGTCAAAATCTGTAAGTCTCAAGGGGTTTTTGACCAACTGCCATTTGTTTTGGTGAGGCTTCTCAGACACTCTCCTTATGCAAAGAACGTGAGGGTGAGGCAGCGAGAAGGCCAAGGGAGATGCTTCCAGGAGGGTCAGACGGGGGTCTTGGCTTTGCGCCGAAGATATGCAACGATTTGAAGCTCCGAGGCTTTACTCAATCTAACCATTGTTGCTGAAGTAGTATATACATATATGTACAGATCATCAAATGAAACAAAAAGATGAGGACTTAAAAGACTTAACACCAGCATTTTGTCTCGATTTATTGTTGCGGCGTATTCTCTGTATTTGCCTTCAGGCCAGTGGAATCGAGTTTTCCTTGCCTTTGCGGCCGGGTGCCAAGGTATTTGGATGTATTTGGCCAAAGGGGACACAATGTGGGGTGAACAAAATCCCAGAAATTGATGGGACAACGAGGTTTCAAACCGCCGGATTTTTGAACGCTAAGCTCGATGTCTCTGAGGTTTAGCTGTGGAGTGCATCAACGTGGTGGAGCGGAAGTTGGATGTGCTGACTTTGTTATACCCGTTGGATACCTCTTGATACCAACGTAATCACTGTACATAGTAATATATGATCATTCATGATCATTACATGATCTTTTGTGCTTGATCTTCAACCTCCTTCAGACACTAGACCTCTGAGTCATAGCACAGATCAGTTGAACCTAGCCTTGCACTAGGAGAGTTTGGGATCTGATCTACTTCAACTGGAAAGACACTGCAAGACGTGTTGCCAGACTTCTTTTACCTTCTTTTCATAGCTTTGCTCTGGAGATCTAATCTACCCCATACTGATACTGACATTACTGACATTACTCACATTACTCACATTACTGACTTGTTCGCAGAGAACAGGGGGATCCTATCACTCGGCCTTGCAAGGTGCAGTATTGCAGTTGGTCACCATTGATCACCTATGACGAAATTACACTTAGAACTGAGCTTAATAACTCTACATTTTCTCATTTTCTGATGGAGAGTCATTTAACATTTGAGGAGTTGATCTCTGGTGATAGTTAATTGGCCCATTCGACAAACCCATGTCAATCAACGTTTTCCTGATTGGTAGATGCATTTCCTACAATCGCGATTGGACGTTTTCTATTGCCGAGTTGAGTTTCAAGATGTCAAATCCATTTTTTGGTCATTTAACATTTTGATGTTTGTTGGTACAAATGCTTTTCGTTGGTATTTTCAACATGTTTGTCGGAAAGAATCGCATGTGAATGTTGGTCAATTTCCCCTATGGTTGATCAATTCCCATGGTTGCTGGTTGAATCCCTGCATTTCTCGGTGTTTGGTTCCAGCTTTTTGTTGGTCAAATCCCAGTGTTTGGCCCAAGGCTTGGTGGTAAGGTCCTCATCCTTCCTGCGAAGGAGAAAGCTGAGTTGTCCACTGTTCTGGCGAGGCTGGTGACAGCTGGTTGCGAGGCAGGGGTTTGGTGGTTGGGCTGGTATGGGTGTGTCTGAAAATTAGGTTAAATGTCCATGCAATAATAGGAAACATGATGATCAATCGTACATTTTTTGGGTGCCCTGTTTTCAGACAAAGCTGTATGTTGAACTGAAAATAAGTAGCTCCAGGATCAGAGGCGCAAAATCTCCCTGAGGTTCTTGCAGCTTTGCTGTTACCGTTGGCAGATGGTGAGGTGGGAAGAAGGGGACGACCAGGGCTGTGACCAAAGCTGAAAAGGCACTGAATTTAGCAGACTTCCACAGTTCATGGTGCAAGAAGCCCTCAACCAGTGATGATGGTGATGGTGATGGTGATGGTGATGAAAATGATGGTGATGGTGATGAAAATGATGATGATGATGATGATGATGATGATGAATATGATGACCCTACAGCCGTTTTGGACTTCAAGGACTCCGCTGATCTGTCCGAAGCACCGAAGCACAGCTTCCTCAGCATTGCAGGCAAGCAGCTTTGATTGGATCCGAGAAACCTTGGAGGCCGGGTATCGCCATGCGCAGCAGCATAGATCTTGGACAAGTTGGACCATCTCGCAGCAGTGAATGTGGGTTGGAACAAACCCTTCCATTCCTAGAGTTGCTTCAAGACACATTGACATAGCCCTATATTGATATTGGACCGTCAAATTGACATTGCGTGAACAGATTCCTTTGATTCCTTTTTATCCAAACCAATGAATATCAACTTTGATGATTTTGATGGTTAAATGCCACATTTTCTCACTGAAAACCATGTCAAGTCACCACCGAGGATCTCTCTGATCAGATCGACTTTCTGGCCCTTGAGGTGGGTTCCTCCCATCAGATGGTCGAGATACACAGATATACACAGATATGTACTGCATCTACATAGTCATGATCATACTAGTAGTAATGATAATAGAAACCAGTAGTAATGAGTGAAACCAATAATTATGATTGATAATGTATGTATCCATATACTTATACATCCGCCAGGATCTTGAGTGTCTCTTTTTCTGAGCTGTTTGTGGAACCAATGCACCACTATCGCAGGTCTACTGCGGACTGGGCCGTTTGGAGAGCAAAGTGCTTGAGCTGGGCGCCGAAACCGCCAAGGGGGTCCTGCATGTTGACCGAACAAGGGTGGTTCAAGCAGCAACAATGTCAAAAATCAGTAAAATCCATCCCCCCAAAGTTTTTTTTTCAAGGCCCACTCCAGAAAGTGGCTATGAGGTCGGATGAGCTTCCAGTGGTCCTGGATCCCATTGAGGTGGGCTGCCACTGCTATTACTGGGTTATTGGGGATTATGAACTAACCCATTATTAAGGAATATTTACTAACCCATACTAACCTAGTATAATGGGATGGGATAGGGGTAAATTTTTCATGGCTCAATTGGTGGACCTCGCTCCAAGAATCATGGCTCCAAATACCCTTTTTGTCTCGTTTTATGCGACTTTTCAGACTCGGAGCGTTTGTGCTTGCAACCGCATCCTCATGTGAAGAGCTGACGATACCCGCAACACAGGATTGTCAATCGGGATTCTTGTGACCTTGATACCAATTCCATCCGCATCCTGATACAGGGACTCACTTGTCAAGGTAGATGACATTGTCATACATCGGCCTTATCTCCAGGATTTAAATCTAAACTCTGTGTGTGTGTGTGTATCTAATTATATAGCACACATATTCACATACATCATGCATATATTGTATATAGTGCAAGCCTGCATTGATAAACCTCCAGGCTGTCTAATTGTGGGGTACCATTGAAGTATCAGATTATGACTCTTGGGGGAGTACCCCCCCAATTAATAAACCACGATTTAGTATTTTGTGTCATTTTGTCCGAAACCTTGGCTTCTGGGGCTTGCGACGAGTCGAATGTGCAGGATGACTTCGGGGCTTACTGGGGTTCCATCGAGCATCGCCAGGCGCAAGACATGACAAGACAGGACGATTATTTGTTGGTTCAAAGAATGACTTGGGGGTGTCGATTGCAGCAATAGATTTGCGGATTCTCGAAATGAACTTTGCTTTAGTGCGTTTTATTATTATTATTATTATTATCACCATATAAAATCAATATATTCGTCCTTGACAAAGAGGGTGACAACAGTTCGAGCGTTCGAAAAAACTGTGACTCTCCTGTGAATTCCTGTGATAATTTAGTAAGGCCAGATCAGAGAGTCATTGAAACATACGGGTCTGGGTCAAATCTGGGTACTTCGAAAATTGGATGATTTATTTACTTTACATTGAACAACCAACTAAGAATGACCACGAACTGAGGCCCTACAGGAGCTTTCAGCATGGTAGGCAGCCCAGATGGAATTCCACGAGATTGATGGATTGTTCTGCGTGACATATGATTGTTATTGGGTTTCTTGACCCACCAAGATGTTTTTTTTACAAACGATTTCGAGCGAAGGCTAAGATCCCCTGATACTGTGATGTGGCTTTCCTCCCCTCCCAAGGATTTTTTCCTTTGGATAGCCAAGACTCCTCTTCTGACGTCAGCTGAGGCTCATGTGTGTGCTCTTTCGGGCCCTAGGCTATGCCTCTGTCACAGGTAGAACCGTGGTCAGAGGGTTCTGCCCAAGAAAACTGGGGATGGAAGGGACATGAAGGGACCATAACTGGCAGTCTCTGGCAGTGCAAGTCTCATAGGTTTCTGTTTCCATAGCTTTTCGATGTGCATTTTTTTCGCTGGGAGCTGACGATGCTGCTGCCAGCCTCTTCGCTCATGGAATTTGTGAACCACGACCTTCTTTGTCTTTGCTCGCTGCTTCGAGGTGGGGGTTCTAAGCTAAACAGCTTGAAGTGCTTGGTACACAGGATTTCATCTTGAATAACTTTTTGACAGTAAAGAGTGGGCTGTGAGCTGCACATGTTTGCACTTCTGGGCAACACCATGAAACTCCTTAAATTTCATTTCATAAAGCTAGCAAGCGCTTTGGCTGCAAGGTTTGTTCGCAGTTCGAGCAGATGATAGCTCTTTACCGCATGATACCAGCGAGATCCAAGGCGCAGGGATGGATCTGATCTAATGGAAGCTTCTATCATCAAGATGATCAGGCAATTCCGTCCCATCCACCAACGCGGAATTGTGATTGATGGTTCGATTTTGTTGGTTATATGTTATATGGTTCTGATGATGCAAACCAAACTCCCCCATCCTAGCTGAAGCATCAGCAGTTAGCTGAAAGGCCATTGCCTCCCTCCAAAACTTCTGCGGGAGGCGTTGCGCTTGGTGCTCTTTGTGGGTTGACTGCCCCTGATTTGGCATTTCCTCGCAGTGATGGCAGCGAGGTGTCTGTTTTTGCGGCTGCCTTGGCATCATGGAAGCGGGACCTGGTGGTATCATTTTTAATATATAAACGGCTCTATTATAAATGTCTCATATTTCCATAAACCAATGAGAATAGACACTTTCTTTTGACTGTGCCATGGCTACTACTTGACTCCTTTGTAGACGACGCTCCCTTGATAGACAGCTGCCCAAACGAGGAACATAGAAACAGGAAAAGGGCAGGTTGAGCCATTAAGCCACCGTACCTACAGTACCCTTAAGGAAGGTATGCACACACACAACCACACACACATTATTATGCTTCTTATTTTTACGATATGCTTATTTGTTTTTTAGTTATTGTTAGGATTGTTATTGTCATTATTGTTAATACAGCACTACTATCATTGTAGAGCCGGGATGTTTCGGAATGAAGGACTTGGCTGGCAGCGCCGTGTTGGGGCATCTTGGGACAAGCGGCTATGTTATGGCCATGTCGCCTATGTTGGCCCATGTTGGGGCGGGCTATCTTGGGCAACGTTGGAGCTATGTTGGGTCTATGTTGAGCCATGTAATATGTTGTAATGTTGCACTGCCATCTTTGGGCCATGTTGGGGCATGTTGCAGCCATGTTGTGGCGCCATCTTGGCCCACGTTGCAAGGTTATCACGATGGCCTGACTTGAGGTCACCGGTAAATGGACGCATGGACAGCGTTGACAGCGTTGAGAGTGAAGTGTCACAAAGTCGATTCGCCATGCTGAATCCTAAAGGCCCTGAAGGACGGCGGCTTCCAGCGCCTAATGCCGCTTGCTGACGCTTCCGGACGCGCCAAAAGGCCAGCCACTCTTGAACCGCATGGCCCTGAAGGACGAACTGCTGGAGGCGTGTAATGTAATTCCTAATTCCTAATTCCTATTCCTACTTCTTGTCCTATTCCTATTCCTATTCGTGTTGCTGCTCCTACTCCTACCCTATTCATATTCATATCCCTGCTCCTACCCTATTCATATTCATAGTCATATTCATATGTACAAAACTTTTTACAAAACACTCGTTTAAGAATGGACGAATCATACCCGCAGGAAAACGACAATAATATCAACAAAAACAAAAAAGTTTTGGTTGATATTATTGTCGTTTTCCTCCGGGTATGATTTTTCCATTCTTTAATGATACGCATTGTATATATATATATATATACAGATATATATGTCCACACATTTTAACACAGTCTCACCATGATGTGCTAGCTCTACGGCAGTATGGGAGGCAGAAGTCGATTCATGCTCGCTGAACACGGCACCTGTTTGCAGGGTGACATCCACGAGCAGAACCGGTCCCTTCACTTCTACTTGGAGGTTGTTGGGGATCCGTTGTAGAGCATTGGTTGATGCGGTTCTCAAGTGGGTGCCCAACAATAGTACTAGCAAAACGCTAAGACAATGCAACTAGCAAGACTTTCGGGTTTCTCTGCGTTTTTGGACCTTATCTGCCATGGTCAAGAGTTTGATCAGATGCCCTGCTGCTTGGAGGATGGCCATCATTCCATTTTCATACACATTTATATACTCAGTGTGTTTTGATTCCTAGGGGATAGATGACCACAACCTATTCGTCCCACATAACTTGACCACGGCACCATGGCGCCAGGTACTTGGAGCTGCCATGGTTGAGACTGGGGTGCTCGAGGTGGGTTCCCTCAATTGATTCTGGGATATCAATGGATATAATGTTTTTACAATTAGAAACTCGCCCTCAATTAATGCTAGGACTGCTAGGATGCAAATAGTCTTCCCAGCCCCGCGATTCCCAGTCTGCTGTGGATGCTGCGCTTGCGCGGAGTAGCCACTTTCCAAAAGAAGGTGCCATGCTTCAGGGTTGCGCTAATGGAAGTCTAGGGAGATCAGAACTCAGAGCTGCAGGAGAACTCACAGTTACATGTGTGTAGTGTATGTGTACATAATAATATGTGTGTATTATGAACTATATATGTATATTCACATATATATATATATACATAATATGCATTAATACGCAACATATACATACATTGACATTGTGAATACTGCATTGCATCTAGTTTTCACATGACGAGAGGGCTTGCAATTCCATTGGGATTTGCCCGAAACTCGAAGTTCTGGTGCGCTAGGTGCAGCCACAGGCTCCAAGCTGATTCAATTCTTGGCCTCGCTGCTAGCGCAGGTGGGGTTTCACAGATGACACTGGGTCAAACATGGACTGCAAGGAACTCACCAAATAGGGGATGTTTTGAACCATACCTCTGGGTATGAAGCAGCTTGCTGTTATAGATGTGCATTCGTAATGTTCTTGTTTGACCATTTGACCCATCCCCATATGGTTGCGGATCAAAATTTGAAACCATAGGAATAACACAGCTAGGTCATTTTACTAGCTGCTATCATTTTTTCGGACCCCATATAGTCGAAGCAACCAGCAGAATTCGTGGGAGAAAGTTCATTTGTCCAGTTACCCAAGGTGGCGACGCCATTGCATGATGATCCACAGTCTCCCTTGCTGAAGCTGAGAGCAGACGCGGGCAGCTCAAAATCATCGACGTGTTGACAGCCCGTGGATCGATCTAGGGACAATTCTGCAGGAAACCATGCTTTTTGCCATAAAAATGGGAAAAAACAACTGGGTTTGTTTGAAAAAAAAGGTACCCCCAATTCCATTGGATTAAAACATCAGTTTCCCCAGTTTTTCAATGTTTTTCATGGCCATGTATTGGGGTATACCCCTTTTTTCAGAGGCAAATTTGGCCGCTCCGCCTGATAAAGTTGGCAAGGTGCATCGAATAGCCGACAAGCTTGGGCGCTTGCTCGAGGTTGTTTCCGCTTGGCACGCAAAGATGAACATCTTTTTGGGGTTTTCTCAAAATGGGGGGATCCCCAAGTCACCATGGTTTTCAATACTAAAGTGGTCATCCAGTCATCCATGACTTGGATGATTTTGGGGGTACCCCCATTTCAGGAAATCTTCATATATACATCTGATCCCCAAGCTTTCCATGAGAACGTTGGCAATTCATACCCGGAGTTAAATCATATTAAATCCACCATTTCTCCTAGTTAACCCGCCCTTTTTAGCACAATTTTTGCTTCGTTAACCCACCATTTCTCCTAGTCAATCCACATTTTTTTCCTGGTTAATCCACCATTTTTCCCAGTTAATCCAGCATTTTTCCCAGTTAATCCAGCATTTTTTCCCAGTTGATCCACCATTTTTTCTAGTTAACCCAGCATTTTTCCTAATTCATATCCCCGAAATCCACATGTTTTGATACCTCAAGATACTGCGCAGGCAGTGGCGGCGCAAGGCTTCGACCATCCAATGAATCTCCGTGAGCTGGTTGCCAGCCGCTTTGGCCCAGATGGCGTGGATGGATGTTATGGGAATCTCAGCAAAAACTTGGACACGACAAAATCTCCAAAAAACTGGGAACACATGAGGGTTTTCTTATATGTTGATATATGTTGTAAATGTAAAAAAAAATGATGAGGATTTTAAGCCAGCACACATAGGATCTTAACAGATATTCATCTAAGACGATGGGGATTGACCCTGGAAGAATGAAAGAATGGGGAAGTAACCCAAGAAAGATGATGGTTGGTGGTTGTTTGTTGCGGATTCGACCGCCATTTCTATGTATCCTGAGGCTGTGCTTGCCTGGCTGCAGCCCTTGTTTTGCAAAGCGGGATGTCACTGGCCAAGTTGGGTCACATCCAATGGGTTGAGAGGTCGGAACTGGTCGGATGTGCTTCACTTACGACTGCAATTTCAGGTTCTTTTGTTTAGCACGGAAACACACTCCCAGTTACATGCGGGAATGCCAAACCTGGGACTGACGCAGATGTTGCCATTCAGGTCTGAAGGCTGCTCTGATGACCACTTCACGCGTGAAGCTTAGACATCCAGCTTTGACGGCTCCGGGAGCAAGCACTGAGTTTCTGATGGTTTGGATGATTTGGGATTGTCTGAGAAAGCCACCAAAAAAGTTGCTGGAGTCAGACAATTGACCCGTCGAATTTTTGGAACGCTTAAGATATTTGAGCATGCCAAAACCTGCTTGCAGCTCGTGGTTCCCAACATTGCCCAACACTTGGAGCCTTCTTTAAAAGACAATGAAATCCTTTGACATGCTCAAATCCCTGCGTAAGGTTTAAGTTTTTTTGCTTTCCAAAACAACAAACCCTAAAACCCTAAAACCCTAAACCCTAAATTAAAACCCTAAATCCTGAAAACTTAAAATCAAAATCACTGCGTATAGCCAGTGTTTTCATTCATCCTCTTGTGATACGTATATCATATTGTTTGGATGTGTTGTTTGAGTGTGGGCGAACCCGGTGTTTGGAGGGAACATGTTTCAACGGTAGACGGCTCTGAGGCTCAGCTGTCGTCTTCTGGTGACCAGCTGCTGCGATGCCGACCTTGGATGCACAGAGGCGATTTTCCAACGCTTTGGGGAAACTGGGGTAACATATAGTCACCATCACAAAGATAGAGCAATAAAATCACTAGTTTGTGAAAAAAAAATGGTGGGACTAGTAAAACATAGTGATTTACCACTATTTTTTAGTAGGATTCTGAGGGTTGCTGTAAGTATAACTAATTATGTAATTATGCAATATACATATATTTAATATTATTTAATTATATTTACACATAATTGATTTTGAGCCATGGCAGCGTTGCTTGGTTTCACCCCCCTAGTTGTTGGTTTCGGTGGGAATTACGTATGCAGCAACCATGGTTTGAGATTCAGCGGGGTTACGGTCCAGGGGTTGACCTGACTAGTTTCTGGTGCAACTATGTGATGGAAAGTATAAAAGTGGTGCCAGTTTCAAAGTCTTGATTTTCTTTGTTTGAAATATATCATTTTGGCAGAGGATTGGATCAACTAGCTGTGAAACACCCAAAAGTCTGAGGATTTTCTCAATTTCAGACCTCCCAAACTTTACCAAACCACAACAAACTAAGGAATCCCAATGTTTTGGGTGGTCAATCGTTCCTAATTTTCAGGCCAGCGACCGTGCGGCCATGCTTGCAGCCTTGGGTGCGCTGGCTTCGAATGTGGGAGTTCTGATCTCAGGCCCATCTTGCGAGGCTTGACGTGCCTGCCATGACAAGGAGGAAAAACCCAACAGTGGGACGACCCACATCCACTACAACCCACAAGGAGTTTTTATTTATCATGCTAATCATGATATCCCGTTATACTGTGTGTAGCCTTGCGGTGTTTTTTCGCACGGATTGGTCAAACTGTCTCGTGGAACTTCTTGTTTTTCAAACAGCGTTCAGCCAAGGATTTGGAATACATCAGCCCACGGCTGAGCGAGCACATCAGCCAGCCACCCAGACTGTTGAACCACGAGAGTTGGCCAGTGTCCACTGAGTTTGTCTGAAAATATGGTATATATATATATAATATATATATATAATATAATCAGTTTTCTCAGCACCTTCTAAACCATTGGACTTGGGGGTTTACCATTGTTTGAAGCAAACCCACTATTCCCATATATTCCCTATGTTTCTTAAAAAAAACATCGTTTTTTTTAAAATGCTTTTTTGGTTTCTCCAAGGGCCATTACAACTGGTGAAACTGGGACATTGGGACAGTCTCAGGTCGTCTCTCAGCAGACGATCTCGCGCGAGCTCGCATGCGGCTCACGCGTCGGCAGCTTAGGGCGAGCCGCAAGATTAGGCCATGAATGCACACATCGCTGGTCCTTTTGGCAATATTGTGTTAGTTATAATCGTTATATAGTAGATACATATGTATATTATATAAACTCTGTATATATATATATACATAGAGATATTCACTAAATGAAACGAAATCATAGTGATTTGGTATGGTATGGTATGATGTAAGTGTAAGGAAGCGATCCAAGCTGTCAATGCCATGTTTCCAAGGCCATGACCGGCACGGCTTAGTGCCAGAATCTCAGAGAGCCAGACTGGGGCTTTGGATTTGTAATCTGTACATATACTTGTATATAGAATTATATAGATATGTATATACTTGTATAAAATGTCTCCTTGCATAGTTGGAACTTGGCATGTAAAACCTGGCATTGCGGAGACTCCGAGACATAGCATGACGTGATAGTTTGGAGGTTCAGTTGTGTCCCCACCGTTCATAGTTTTGTTAATCTTAGTCCACTGAAGGGACTGGGAATGCATTGACTGCCAGCCAACTCACATCTGACATCTCCCGCTGGCGCAAGACCCCCGTGCGCAAGACCCCATGCGCAAGACAAATGAGAATGGAATAGGTATATTAGTCATTGGTATTTTAGTCATAGGTATACACTGACACTAATTTACTTTATTCATTTGGCTTCTTACAACTTGACATGAAGTCACATGGGTCTGACCACAGCTCTGTAGCGGGGCCTCTTTGAACCAATGCACTGCAGGCTTACGGCAGCCGGCGACAGCTTGTGTTCCCGCCATTTTTAGATTACGGATCTGGAAGAGCAAGGTTTTTTGTGGATCCGGGAAAACATACTGGCAAAGCTGCTTGGTCGCCCACTTTTGCAATTATCACACAACGAATCAGATCTGAGGCAGTTGCGACTGTTTGAGGTTCTTCCGGACCATCGCAAATCATTAAATCACCACAAGGATGCATGGCGATTAGAACGCTGATAAACCCATGAATTTTGATGCATTCAATGCTCATTTTCTTCAATCTTGATCCTTGAATTCTGCGATGGCCCAAAATGATTCGAGCCCAAGCTTGGGCCGTTTCCTGCTCCTAAATTAGATTATGCACCAGCTGATGGACAATTTCCCAGTCTTTATTGTTCACACCCCATTCTCATGGCTCAAAGTCAGGCACCATGCCCGTTGTTGGATGATTCCCCTACACTCTTGGATCGGTTATCGAATGTGGCTATGGCTCAAACATTGGATACCAATGGATTCTTCAATTCCTGCAATTACAGTAAGCCCATCCAATTTTGTTTGATTTTGGGTGACCAGTATCGATGGTTGGGAAAGCTGATACCTACTTGTGTTTTTTTGATGCCCGCACTTCATGATCATTTTATCCGGGTGAAATCCCCTAGCACTTGTTGGTAAACACTTCATATTTTGGTGCTGGAATTGCCTTGGTCTTAAACTCAAAAACTATCAACTTATGATAATTTTTATGAATGCCCCCTTGGAATTTGACAAGCACCCAATAGTATTCCCCATAGATATCTCAAAACATTGTATTCCCAATAGTATTCCCACTATAGTTGGTCTTGTAGCCAGGCTTGCCCTCTTTGGCACAGCGCCAGTGCCACAGGAGGTTGCGCCGCATGCGGCGCCAAAGTCACCTCCTGCGAAACCAGGAGATTTTGGGGGACACCAAGAAAAATCCATCGAAACATGTAAGATTTCTGGGGGGTTACATCTATCTCTACATGTGTATATGATATGTGTATATAATTATAATATATATATATGATATTATAACCAGTTAATAACCCATAACATGAACAGACTGGGTAAGTATTCAACCCTCAAGTTTTTTGGGTGAAAGCTATCAAAAATAGACATCGAACCTTAAAAAGATCCGGAATAGGTCGAAATTCGAGACCCTGCGACCCAATGACTTAGGGAATTCTTGATGGTGGAAGAAATATGAAGTTGTGACATGTAAACAATCTGCCACTCGGTCCATGACTCCCTTGGCTGATCTCAACTCATATTTCATGTCTGCTGGCCTTGGTTGACATTTCCAACCAACTGCATCTCTTTTGCATGGACTTTTGCAACTTTCAGGACTCCGGGACATCGTGCAAAACGCACCCAAGGACACTGAGGGAATGAATAAACGGTGAAGCCGTTGCTGATCTTGGGTCGGCAAAGCCCGATTTGGATCTGTCGAAAATAGGTTTCCCCTAAACCGCCCTAAACCCAAGTCTTCTAAAAGAATCTAAAAATCATCCGCCGAGTTTTCAGGAGTTACGCTGTGCCCTCGATGAGAAACTTCTATGTGACCCTGTGGTCTCTCCAGGCTGGCTGCAGGTCATGGGTCATGGGATGTGGTTTTTACATGTTTTTACAATAGAACATAGAGGTTTCCCGCAATTTTCCCCTTAAGCCAATCCAATGAACTACAGGTTTTGAATGGTTTTGATCATTTTCGGGCCTAACAGGCCATAGACTGGCCATTTTTTGTTTGGTTCTCAATTTTGACTCGTACTAAGCTGGATACGGTCGCAAATCGCAGCACTGGCCTGTTGCCAACTCACACACACGCACATGCACACACACACACGCACAGACATGTGAGCAGAAAGTTGTATATATTACGTAATATATTTCTTATTGTTACTAATTACTAGATTATTACTATCATCATTATTGTTCTTCTTGTTATACTATAGATCACGAAAGCTAGCTTCTGCTAGCTGAAGTCCCTCTTGCTTTAGCAAGGTATTGGCAGGGACTGGAATCGCCAATTACATGAAACTTCACAGTTAACTACCCCCCGCCCCTCCCATGTTTTTTTTTGGAAGCAGTTTTGCCGTGGCTCAATCCTCATACACCGCTCTTTCACCACACCTTCCTCCTTCTCCCTTACCTTCCCAGCTAGCTTTCGTCCGTGACCCCTTGGCCTGAAGCTATAGATAGATACACATAGATACACATCATATACGTGTTGTCCTCAACTTACAGATGATACACATAGATACATATCATATACACATACATATATATATATACATACACATTTTATACACATAATTTATCTCGTGTTTTGCACCGGACGTAAGGCGGTGTGATCTTCGAACGCTCCACTTTGGCAAGGTCTGAAGCTCAGATTTGCCCTGTTTCACATGATTGCATTCGAAACCAAGAGGTCATGGTCAAACTCATCAACTCCCTTGGTGAACACCAAACTAGATGGGATCTATGGACGTTCATCCCTAATTTTGTGGAAAGTCATAGGTATTGATCCCCAGAGACTGTTGAGAAAGAGCGAGCTGGAAAGTTTTTTTTTTACCCAACAGATTTCTTTCAAGAAGATGGATGACTGCTCACCTTGGCCCACCACAGGTGGTTGCAGAAACATGGCAACACTTGTCCAGTGACAGGGGAAGGCCTCTGTCAGATGCTCAGAGCTTGGAATGCAATTTCAGATGTGGGTATGGGTCAAAATTCAAGACCTGGGGGACGACAGACATAGTCAATTCTTGGTATCAAGCATCCAATTATTGGGGTACCCAATTTTGACCCGTACCGTATCCATGTGTTTTAATTGGGAAAGTGAAGTTTCAGACCATGATATCGAGGTGATGACTGACTTTATGGCTGTGTAAGGGAACTGGCTGCTGTTGTTGTAGTGCAAACTGACACCTGCAAGACACTGCTCACATGACACCCGTTCTAGAAATCGGACCCACGCCCAACATGGTTTGAAAAAAGTCAAACCAGGGCTTGGACAATTTCGGTAGGATGGTTCATTGTCCATTCATGAGTCAAAAGGGATATTTGGATGGTTCCACCCCTTCTTTCGATTCGTTTTAGGAGGTTCGTTCATTGTTGGGAGGGTTCCAAAGAAAAATCCCACTGAACAACCAAGGCTTAGAGGATTGTAGTCGCTCTCCTGAGCTGCGAAAGAAGGTCCGGATGAGGGCCATTAGCATGGGCTGGTGGATCCATGGGCTGAACCTTAACTAATGTCAATGTCGGTGATGGGAGATATGGGAGCTGGGGATGATGATTTTTTAGGCTCAGAAATTGGAGGGTTTGGGATAGAACCTGACCACGGTCGCGTTGCTGAAATCACCGGCTCCAGGTCACTGAGTGGGTGCGAGGTGAGGCGCGCCGTGATGGAAAGCGGAAAGGCTGAAAAGTTGTCGTGTCTCAAGTGACGGTCACATCTGAATGCCTCAAGTTTGATTTCACTGGGAAAGTGAACAGCTGGGAAACGACCCGAGATTCGTGGATGCATTTTACCACCGGGTGTTTGTTTGAAAGTTTGTCTTCTCGTCCTGCAGCTGATTTGAGCCATGAATGTGATGCAGCCCGTGAAGGAAGGCTCTAGCCCAGTCTCGATGGTCTTGAATAGACGTGCTTTGATGTCTTCCAGCGAGCGAAAGTCAATAAAATAACCTTAAGTAAAGTTAGTCTCACTCTCAGATTATGGATGCGCCATATTCAGCTGAAGGTGTTTGCTTCAAGCAGCAGGATGTGTACGTATGTCCGTATGTATGTATATAATATACACATAAAAGCTTGTTTTTTTTGTCATTTGACTACACAGATCTTTGGCAGACCCTCATGGATTTCGGCTGAAAGCGTGGCATGTCGCCTCCGTCCATAGCTCGGTCTGACCATGCTCGAAATGCTCTGTAGCCAGTTCAGCGATGTTCAGCGTCAAGTGACTCGTACCTTGAAGAAACCAGGGGTTTTCGAGTCGTTTCGAGGTTACAAAAGGAGAACGGACAGGGTCAGGAAGCAACAACCATTGCAAAATGCACCAGACAAAAGCAAACAACTTTTGCGTGGTAGCTTGGAGAGTCGGGGAGATTGATTTGCTGTCGCTGCAAGGTTGTTCAACAGATGAACTGCATTTTAACCAGAGTGTGCATTTCATAAATTCCTCAGCCTTTGTTTCGCAATGTGGAGTCTTCCAGAATCGCAGGACGCAGGAGGCAATCTCTGTGAGTCTCGTGGAAAAGGTCTGCTGGCCTGAAGGATTGTTGATGGCAAAGTATCATCTGCCCCTGTCCAACTGACTCAGATTCCCTTGAAGCTCCTCTCATACTGCACTGCACACCAAAGTTTCTTTAGTGTAGTAAAGGAATGAGGGGGAGTCACATGGAGTCACACTCTTGGGTTGAGTAGAATCAGGCGCTGGTTGCTGTGAACCGTTGAGGTGGAAAGGGAGGCAAAGGCCGTGTGAGGCACTTAGACAAGAGAGGAGAAAGAGCGGATTTGAGCCTTTGGCGACAAGTCAAGACACCATGGGCAAGTCAAGACATTTGGGATACCCCAAAACCATTACTTTCCTACACACACATCATCAAGCAGCATCAACTTCAACCATTTTGGAAGGAGTTTTGGGGCCCAAAGTTGTGCGAAACGTACGTAGCGTAGCCCATCTGGAAGAATTCTGGCTGGCGATATCAAGGCCCAAACCGAGAAAGGGAGCAAGGAGCCAGTCATGGCATGGAATGGGTTCAATTCTGATGGTTTCTTGCATCTCCATTTTTTTTTGAGGTGAGTTGAAGTTCTCAAGAGTGGAAGACGGTTTGCAGAAATGCAATCAGATGGCACTTCTGAGACTCCAGTGTTTCCTTGTTTTTTTTTGAGTGCCTCAGCACTTCTGGCTCAATCTTCGCTGTCTCCTTCCGTCTTCGGATTGACCTTAGAGGTCGCTCCCCGACCCAGTTGCGATATGCACTGACTACTGATACTACACCCCACTGTCCCCACTGTTCATGATCACCGTCGGTTCAACCGACACAGTTTGCCCTTCCCAGGCCATGGATCCTCTCACTCGCAGCCACTTGATGCAGCGGGTTCAGCGATATTTCCTTGAGATGCTCGGCACAACTCATGGGGATGTTAAACATTGTTAAACTGAGTTAACATGATCGACATTTCTATAGCATTGATGCTGGTTGATGCTGGTTGGTGGTTCCAAGTGTTTTCCGGGATCTTTCGAGATAATTATGTAAAAAACATGTTTTCACCGCTGTAGATGAGGTTCCTGGAGTCCTTCAAGCGGGTGAAGGAAGATGGAGAACGAGAGGATGACCTCTACTACGTGGACCAAGCCAAGGCCTTCAGGGCTCCTTATGCCTCCATATGCCGCTGCAGATTGTGGTGGGTTAAAATGAGTCAACATGTTAAAATTGGACCCCCGACATCCCTAGAGGCCCTAGAGCCCCAGTGGTTTTGATCATTTTTCACTTGGAATTGTTGTCAATAATGCCAAGATATGCCAAGTAATACACTCTAGGCATTCCGTATCATTCCGTGCCTGTCCAGGCGATGATCAGGGAGAACAGGAAGACAATGTATGTGAAAATGGGCCATTTGGAGCAGGTCTCCAGGGAAATGTGCAGGGCCTCACATTTCCAACGAATGCTAGCAGGGCGGGAAGTAACTCAAATCCAGTACTTATCAGAATCGGAGTTTGAGGCCACCAAATTTGAAAAGTTTGATTGGTTTGCGGACATCAGCGTCATATTGCCAGAGTTAATCGGAAGTGCAGTTGAATGTGGAGACCGCGCAAGGCTGACCGGGATGCCGTCTCCTTCGAACCAGAAGACCTCATTGCTGTGATCCACAGCAAGTATATGGTTGTGCAAAATGCACTAAATGCCACTTGATACCATTGGCTCTGTGAGGTTATAGTAGAAGTCTTCCCCTTTATCGGAGGGGTAGGAGTCGGTAGGAGAAAGGTATAAAAAACCTTCAGTGGTTTCTCATGATGGAATGGGTGTTTCAAGACCAGTTCAAGCCATGCAGATGCTGTGTGGGTGTTTGATTCAACTCGTAGAGACTGTTGAATCTGGAGGTAGATGGTTAATTTGTACTCAAGTTGCTGCTGTTCAAGCTGACCAAACTCCCAGTTCGGATGACCCCTTTTTATCCTTTTTTACACTCCATTGCAACTAGCAGACACTATGTGGTTGCAGACTAAGCAAAAGCTTGCCAAAGAGTCCCCCAATCCCTTGTATATCAAATCATGTGGTCTCAGGCTGCTGTGCCACAGCTCCTGTCAAAGTTGGAGGATCCTGACTTGCAAGCAGAGGTGCTGAGCATTGCTGAGCTCAAAGCCTTTGTGTGGGGGGTCAGCTGTTGGTCTTTGCTCAGTCATGGTGCACTTCATTTGTTCGCAGGTTGAGAAGATGGATGAGTCCCTTGTCATCACAGCAGTTGGCAGATGCGGGGAGCGCAATTCTCTCCAAATTAGAATCATATTTTCCGTGTTTCCAAGCAGGATTGACGCTGGAATCTTGTGGACACTTTGTCTAATTGCTGCCATTTCGAAGTGCCTTCCAACCCTTGCAGCACGTGTGTAGAACTTCACCTTCAGACTGTGGATAGTTTCAGAAGTTTCTGCATTACATTTGGGGGACTCCAAAATCACCGGGTACAACAAGGAGCCCATCCCATGGATTTCATGGATCCATGCTGCCATGCTGCATAGGCTGAAGTTCACCGTGGCCTTTTATGACTTGGCGACCTACAGCGGCATCCGCGATCTTCGCACTGACAAGCTGGGCAGGTGCGACGCAAAACTGGTGGTTTGATCATTTCCAGAGGCTTGTGTGGTCGGTCTGAAACCACCACCCATATTGTTTTTGAACGAACCCAAGACTTATTAGCATTTATTAGCTTTTCAATGAGCAAACAGTGCTGCATGTTTTGTCCCGGAAGGCTTGTGACCATCTGCGGCACGGTCACCCGCACCACTGACATCAAGCCGGAGCTGCTGGTTGCAACCTGGAAGTGCAATGAATGCCAGCGTGAAATCAGTGGAGTGGCGCAGGAGTTCAAGGTCACCACACCAGCCCGGTGCCCGACCAAAAACTGTGGCAACACGACCAATTGGAAGCTCCTGGCAGAGAGTCGTTCAACTCGTTGGGGCGACTGGCAACGTGTGAGATTGCAAGAAAATGAGAATGAAGTGCCGGCAGGTTCCATGCCTCAAACCATGGATGTCATTGTGAGAGATGAGGGAACGGAGCGATGCAAGGCTGGTGACAAGGTTCAGATCACAGGATCCCTCATCGTGGTGCCAGACGTTCCGACCCTGATGAGCCCTGGAGAACTCAAGGCCACCGTCAGAAGGTCCCTGAACACCCGCTCCGACCCATCCTATGCAGCAGGAGAAGGAGTTCGTGGTTTGAAGTCGGTGGGAAATCGAGATCTCACCTACAAGTTGGCTTTCTATGGAACATACATTGATGAGGCTGGAAAGAGATGTGGGATGAGGGGTAAGGGCAGGCCGCACATGAACTGACCTCAGTGCTGTTTGGGCTAGCCGTGGCAGGACTCCGATTGGGCAAGCCGTGGCAGTGACGAGAAGAGCGAGAACATTCGTTCTGAAGAGAAGATGTACTTGTCTCAAGTGGACAAGGACCTGATTGCAGACCCATTGATACATTGCCCCATCGCCGTTGCATGGACATGATGATAAGAACACGAAAAAAGCATGAGAAGTAAGACAAGTAGGATGAAGGATGTCCGTAGTTGCTGATGCAGACTTGCAAATTGAGTGTTTGTGTTCTGCGTTTCTGTTAAAATTTCTGAAGGTATCTCACGTGAACTCAGGTTTTTCATTTTTTTTGTGCTGGAATTCTCCCCAGGAGCGTTTTGAACAGATCTCCGAGCACGTCAGCATGGGTGGCAAGCGTGATTGCTTGGACCTCTTGGCCCGAGCCGTGGCTCCCAGCATCAGCGGCTACCTGGATGTCAAGAAGGCAGTCTGTGGTTCAAAATTCTTAGCTCAAGTTGGATCAGTACAACATGAATTACTAGACTAAATTATATTGAAATATGATGACATGTCATCATTTTCGGGTCCATATAGATTCCCCAATTTTCGAGCCATATCCAGAGACAATTTCGGCATTTTCTTCACACGCCAGGGCATCTTGTTGATGCTGGTGGGTGGCGTCAAGAAGTCCACCATGGAAGGCATTCAGCTTCGAGGAGATATCAACGTGTGCTTGCAACTTGGCACCTGGGGATGGCAATTCTTTCATGTTGCGCCTCAAACACACACATCTGTTTCTTGACTGTCTTGACTGTCTTGGCTTCTTGGCTGTCTTGGCTGTCAGGTTGGGTGATCCCGCAACTGGCAAGAGCGAGATCTTGCGATGGGTGTCCAAATTTCTTCCGCTTCTCATCTGCATCTGCAACCATGACAGTCTGCTTCAATTTTGTCCAATTCTGGGCATTTCCTCAGGGATGCTTGACACCGGGTACAGCACCGTACACACTGTTCCTAAAAAGATCTTAAACAAATCTCGAGCCATTGTTGGGCCAGTGGATTTATTGACCAGGACTGGCTTGTTTCGAAGATAATCTGATTAATATCTAGTTGTCATCAGTACTTGGAAAGACGATCCCAACGTTCTAGTTATCATGAATACTCTAATGACCTGACCAATATCACTCCAAAACATCCCCAAACCATAGCGGGTATAGCTCAAAGTTTGATTATACCTATGTTGGAGGATGTTCATACCACCTTTAACTGTTGGGAAAGGCACGATGGCCGATATAAGGATTCCTGTCGTGGCATGGATGACCAGACGACCACTGCACACACGGGTTGGTCTGAAAATGGGGTAGCTCCAAAGGTGAATCATTTTGTGACTTATCATCATTTTCCGATATTAAAACAGCAATTTGCGGGTATACACCCTATTTTCGGAACATACCCAAATATCATATACTGTCGGTGATAGTTATTTATCCACAATTTATATCCCCATGATATCTGAAGTATATCACCATTTTTCTTAGCTAATCATGTTAAATAACATGTTTTTCCAACTTAACCACCAGTTTTCCTAGTTACTGTTAATCACCTATTGTTCCTAGTTAAATCATGTTAAATCTACCATTTCTCCTCAGTTAAATCCTACACCCCGCCGCGGTGGAGCTCAGGCGTGCTGTCTTCACCTCCGGCAAGAGCTCCACCGCTGCGGGGCTGACGGCCTCGGTGGTCAAGGTAGTCATGGGTTTTTTCACCATTGGTCCAAACATGGGGATAGATGGGATAGCTACAGGACAATTGGAGGATAGTTGTAGGATGGGTATGGGATAGCTATAGCAGCTATAGGATAGCTTTTTGCGATAGGTACACGATACTGATAGGATAGATATTATGTATGACAGTTTAGTGAATACTCAAAGGACCAACAGATTGGTGGTTGCCAGGGCCTTGAATATTGACGACATGTCATCAAAGGATTTCCAGACCGTTGCTCATCCAGTTATCCCCAACCTGCAATGTGGTGCCCCATAGTTGGCAAAGTTGGTTTACAACTAACATCAATTAACACAACAAGTTGGTTGATGCTTCTGATGTTTGATCTATCGAAGTACTGGGGTTTGTAAAGCAACAAACATCACCGGGGGACACCACCTTGTGAGCATAGCATGTCCCGCGAGGATAACGACTTGGACCAGGAAAGGCTCATTGAACCTGGCGCTTTGATGCTGGCCGTTCCCAGGTGGCACTGCCTGCACACCCAAGGCTAGCATGGTTTCACTAAACAGACAGGATCAAGAGATATCAAGAGATATCAAGAGATATCAAGAGATATCAAGAGATGTCAAGAGATATCAAGAGATATCAAGAGATGTCAAGAGATATCAAGAGATGTCAAGAGGAATAATCTGATATGCAATTTGGGAAAGTCACCTTGCTCTCAGATCTCTGAGGACAATGGTGTGTGCTGCATTGATGAGTTTGAACTCATGGATGTCAAGGACTGGGAGGGCTGGCCAGCATTATTTTTGGTTTGAAATGGACCCCACTATATAAAGTAAGTACAATCCCTTCTGAGTGTCCGAGCCACTTTGAATCTGAACATGTGTAATGCTATAGTGCTGTTCCAAAGGTAAGCACTTGTGATACAATATATGTATATATATATATATATGTTTCAAAGAGAAGTTCAAGAGTCAAGGGGCTTTCGAGCAATTAACATTCACCCAGGACTTTGTTTGCGCAAACACACTCCGGGATATAAATCACATCACATCTGCTAAATGCACAAGCTGATCGCTTTGAAAGAGGAAAGAGAACTAGAGAAAGACAGATTTCAGTCATAGAATCCGGGTTTCACGGCGTTGGGTGGTGCATGGAAGAGCATAGTTGTCAAGACTGTACTACCAAATGACAGTACAAGGATGACTTAATCCTATAGATATGGGGTCAACATTTCTCTACCCCTCAAAATGGATGATTTGATAGTTGACAGAATCGATTTTGTGGATCCATGGGCACCCCAATTAGGACGCAAATACACACATTTTTTTGACCAATCAATCTGTTGGCTTTAGAGGACATGGTTGCTATCCACGAAGCAATGGAGCAGCAGACGATTACTCTCTCAAAGGCCCGGAATTTGCACGTCCTTTTTGCTCAGTGCAGTTCCTGCATCTGCTATGGCAATTGGCAAAAACTCACCACTGCAGGCTGGCATTCAAGCTACCTTGAACGCAGCTTGTATCAATGATTCTATAGCCCCGCGTTTGAGGCTAAAAGTTGGCACGCCAACCCTCTGAACGAAGGATCGGAATTTGGTCCAATTGCCAAGGGGATAATTAGCACAGTCACCCCTCTTACAAGCATTTCATTGATGCAACATACAAGGGATGGCTGGATGTTAATCCATAAACATGAGGACTGGACACAGGATACATAGCAAACGCTAAAATTGGGGACGGCAACACACGTTCAACAGACTCTAGCGGCCTGTGGTAAAAATCTTTGGTACTCATATGTCACAGTGATAGCTTCAAGTTTCAAGCGTCTCTTAAGGCACGTTGTTCCATTTTGGCATCCGTGTTGCCAAAGAACACCTACTATCAGAGCCTTGGTCGAAAGCCAATCAGTCGCCTGGTGCCAGTTCGTCAGCAGATCTCCTGTGCGAAATTAGTGGTGCCTAGGGCGACCTTGCCGCTGCATAAGAACTGCGATCTGAGCCCTCCGATCATGTCGCGATTCGACTTGTTCTTCGTCATGCAGGCCATGAGGTCATGATCAATGTCCAACATGGAACCCCAAAGAATGGGCCTGGAGGATTGTCCACATTTTGTATAGCAATTGCAGCAATTGTTTGATTCCATGTGAGTATTATGGGAGTATAGTGTCATCCTTATCCCTGGTTATCTTTTTGGCATGATGCTTGGCGTATTGTTAACATTTGTTAACAAGATGATCGAGTGATGGGATGTGATGGGTACATTAGCTTCCCTGGCAGGACATCCGAGATGAAACCCAGGACCTCACAGTTGCCAAGCATATTGTGGCGTCGCACCAGCGCAAGGACACCTTCGCAGACACTGACAGACTTGATCTTCCTGAGTAGGTGTGCTGTCTCAACCAAATTGTGACTATAGTCGTTGTTTTGGGAGTGAGTCACGATATGGATGAAGGGTTTTCATGGGTTTTCAAGGTTTCTGCTGCATGGTTAGATACGGTCAGGATGTTTATTTCAATGCAGGGGTAAACGGGGCCCACGTCAACAGGGCGGCGCCGAGAAGCCGAGAAGCCGAGAAGCGCCGCGAAGCCGAGAAGCCGAGAAGCCGAGAAGCGCCGCGAAGCCGAGAAGCGCCGCGAAGCCGAGAAGCCGAGAAGCCG
>Ga0126342_10003613_pt1 | contig 25703 bp, 26 predicted proteins | sample Cyp1metagenome_FD_92528 | JGI IMG/M metagenome (GOLD analysis project Ga0126342, IMG submission 92528) | Coral microbial communities from Lord Howe Island, Old Settlement Bay, Australia - Cyphastrea 1 metagenome | ecosystem: Host-associated > Invertebrates > Cnidaria > Coral ... | reverse complement strand
TATATATATCACATATATATATATATCACATACATATATATATATATATATATATATCATATATATACATATATATCACACATATATATATATCATATATATATACATCATATATATATATATATATATTTATATTTATATTTATGTATATATATATATATATGGTTTGACCATTATCTCGGTTACGCCAGGTTAGTTCCTTGATTATGTTTGCACATGTGTATTGTCGGTAGACCATAACTTTGCTTTGAACAACCTTGCTGTTTAGATCATCATTGACAATGTTCATCTTGGTTAAACCATCATGGTTGCTTTCACTAGGCTATCCAATCCCAAACAAAAATACACCCCTATCATCCCTGGAGATATCATAATTCACTATTTGAGTAGAACTGTGCCATACTGTGCCACCATTTTGCCACATTCTACCTCCAAAAAGATGGGTTGCCAAAAACATCAACTGCTCATGGTTCATCCATGAATCACGAGGCACCGCTATGGAGCAGGAGATGCGTTTGCCCACTATTGGCAGGTGACGGATCCGATGTTTTTTTTTTGGGATGGTCGATTTGATCATCTTAGATCTGGGACTTTGCCAAGTCCTACCCTCCGGTAAACGTTTACATAACTACGGAAAATTACCGTCTTTAATAGGTAAAATAACTATAAATGTTTTTTTTTTCAATAGCGACATCGGTTTACCGGAGAGTATCCTGGACCAATGGGTCGAAGTTCAGGGAAACCATTGCAAAAGAAGGCCACGGTGTTTATTTGACGCAATGGCAATGGCAACATGGATAAATGCTGATAAGTCCCATGGGACTTGGATTTCTTCAGTCTATTCCCTGATAAATTTTCAGTGCCTTCTGGAACTTCGTGGCAATGTGGAAATGTTGCAAGAAATAAACTGCACAAGAGTTCTCCCACCTGACCTCAGTGGATAGTGACGGGTTAACCCTGGGAATCGTTGGGGGAATCTGGGGAATAGCCCAAACCACACATGGGATGAGGCATGAAGGGGCAAGTGTTCAATGCGTTTCAGGTCAAAACTACAGGATAACTTTTGGTTCATAGATGCATAGATCATAGTATGTTTGTTTCATCCTTAGACAAACAATGACAAATAAGAACTTGATGATTGTATAAGATATAAACATGAATGAACAACATCAAGCTTTGGGAAGCCTCAAGCCACGACCGTCCGACCTTTTTGTTGAACGCCCTTCGCAGCTGGGAGGTGTCCTAACTTCGTGAAGTCCGTCCGGAGGAGCGTCAGCGCGTCAGCGCGTCAGCCTTGAAACTTTCATCCACTGAATCACTGGGTGGTGGTTAATAGTGGTTAATAGTGGTTAATAGGCTATAAACCAACAGCAATGGGAATATTATGGTGATCTGGTTGGTGGTTTCAAACATGAATTTTATTTTCCATATATTGGGAATAATCCCAGCCCCATTGACGAACTCCATCATTTTTCAAGATGGTTAAAACCACCAACCAGATATTGCTGCCTTTGAATTTCTATATATTTTTTTCGATATGACATAGATTATGTAATGATACGTCTGATATATATATAGTTTTCCCACAAGCAACAGTTAACCAACGGAACGTTTTCCGAAAATTTCGGTGAGGATCTGTCGATCCGATCCCTGGCAGGATTATGCACAAGGAGAGCATGCAGGAGGTCCTACAGCTGCAGCTGCGTCCGTCTCCGAAGTTGGGGCAGTGATGGGCAGTGGACCTGAGGACCATTAACTGAAGAAATTGGAGATGGGCATAGTCTGTACCCAAATTTGGGCCATCCGAATCAATGGTGTACTTTTCTTTTTTGTGGAAAAATTGAACAGCACAACAAAGGATTCCAGAATTGTTTGGCCAGGTGCGGATGGGGGTGGAATGAAACTTTTAAGATTTCCCCTACAATGAAGGGCCTAGATTTGTATCGGCTCAGATGGCTCCAGATATATCCCACTAACTATGCAAATGTGGGGGAAATTGGGCAATCTGCGCCCCTATGTTACATACTTTAAGGCAAAACCAGCAGGAAACCTCTATAGTTTGGAGGTCAAACCAGGCCACCAGCGAGGACAATCCTCCCAAAACCGATCCAGCGCAGAAGTGCTTCAGGTTTGGTCCTTGGAATCTTAGACAACGACCCATCGGATTATCAGGAGCCTGAAACTGGGGGCCACTGTGGGCGGGATCAGTGGCACTGATGACTCAGCAATTCATGAGAACCAACAGGAGGATTTCACCAGAAGAATCTGGGATTTCATCAACAAGAATGAGATGGAATGGGTGTATAACCAATGAAGTGGGCGGTGGTGTCAATTATTTTGATCTATGATGTTGATTCTACATTCTATTCTCACGCTCAGAGATATGATAGCCTCCGGAAATTTAATATAGCTATTGAAAATGGCTCATTTATAAACGATTTACCCTCTGGTTATTTAACATAGCCATGGAAAATGGCCCATTTATAGATGAATTTCCCATTAAAAACTCCATTTATAAGGGATTTTCCATGGCTATGTTAAATAACCAGATGGTACCTGTCGAAATGGTGATTTTCTCTACGTAGTTATGTTAGTTTACCAGAGGGTAATCCCCTCGATGGAGCACGGCGTTGAAAAGACCAGCAGCTTGGGATTTTCAGCTTGGCATTTCAATCCACCATCGGACCATCGGTTGTATCTTTGATTACCAGAGGTTTGATATATGGTTTCACTTTCACTGGTTTTATCCACAACAAAAATCATAAAGTTGTTGAAGTTTCTACAACCATTATATCCCCATTAATATCCATGCAGATGCTATCTGGTTCCACTGTTTTTTTGGTCAAAATCCCCATGAAACCCGCGATTTGTGGCTGCCACGACGACGCGAACAAAAAAAACAAAAAACGCTACGCTACGACGCCGCAGGATTGGGTGGAGTGCGCTGTCTTCGCCACGGTCAAAGTCCTGCAGGTGGCGGCTAAGTCATCCCGAAAAGCCGAATGGGGGTTTCCATAGTCATGGGGGTACCCCTAACCATCGCTGGATGGTTTAGAAGGGAAAATGCCATCTATAAATGGATGATGATTTGGGGGTAGCCCTATTTTAGGAATGGCCTTGATTTACCTATTAAACATATTTAAACATTGTGATTTTCCATAGCTATATGTTGAATTACCAGAGGGTAGTGATAATGTGATAAGTACCCAGATCTATGGCTTTCTTTGGATCAAATCTTCTGGATACCTATGGCACCCAATGCCACAAACAAGTAGCATGACTGGGCGATGACTTGGGGATGGTGCAGACGGCAGCCCGGGTTTATCACACTAAACTACCCTCTGGTAATGACTAACATAGCTATTGAAAATGGTCATTTATAGTGGATTTACCATTAAAAATGGTGATTTTCCATAGTTACATTAGTTTACCAGAGGGTATTTGGAATCCTACTCCAATCTTAACTTGTTTCCATTCTGATATAATTAAGACCTTCTGGATATTCAATCCCAATTTATGGCAACCTCAGTGGCGAAAGTATGATATGTTTGACAAATCATCAGAAAGGGACATAAGTTTCCAGAGCGTTGGATGACAAGGGCGTATCCCAACTCCTGGACCCGTGCTCAAGTCATAGATCGATAGTCAACCAGGCTTCTGTATAGGGGAAAAATTTGTTAATATAAGATGAATTTTGAAGTTGAACTTTATGGTGAACTTTATGGTGATTTATATATAATTATTCTCAGAGCTTGACAAAAAACATGTTTTTTGGTGACGGCATTAGCGGCCTGTGTCAGCGCTGGGCCGAGGTGAAGTGACAGCCACGGCGACCGTCGGTGTTTTTTCGGTAGCCAGCAATATCCATGTGTAGAAATTCAATCCAGTTCACACTTATAAGTGTTCAGAGGTTCTAAATACACATAACTCACATAACATATCAACCTATCTATATATCACTTATATCACATAGTCCCATTATCCCATGATTTTACATTGTAGAAATCCCTATTTTTTAATAGTTTTCCACCTCCATTTCCCACTTTCCCATGATATCCCCAGTCAGAATCCACTAATAATCCATGAATATCTCATTAAATCCCTATCTGGTTGGTGGTTTGGAACATGAATGGATGATTTTCCCATCATATTGGGAATGTCATATCTCATTAAATCCCTATTCAAGTTGCTGATATTCAGAAGAATCCCATGAAAAATCCCTATATGTTTTGTATATCCCCATATGGAGGTTTCCGACAATAAGGGTACCCCAAATCATCCAAGTCATTCGACCATGACTTAGTATTGAAACACATGGTGACTTGGGGATTTCCCATTTTAGGATCCATTAATAATCCATGAATATCCCATTCAATCCCTATATGATTTGCACATCTCCATATTAAATCCTGGAGGGTGTTTTTGAACATGTGGATGATTTTTCCATATCTTGGGAATGTCATCATCCCAACTGACGAACTCATTTTTCAGAGGGGTTGGTCAACCACCAACCATATTATTATTAACCATCATTAACCATATGAATAACCATTAATATTAACCATTAATATTAATAGTATATTACCAACCGATGGTAATATAAAATCACTATGTTCAATGAAGCATTTATCAAACCGGGAATGCCTAGTTAGATCATCTCTGATCAGGCCACCGTGGTGTGGACCACCAATTCCTGGGAGGCGAGGGTGTCCTCCTTTTCAAGCGCGTTTTGGGCCTAGATTTTCCATGGTAAAAAGCCTTGGTTTCCGGTGAAGATGTGCCCTGGAAAACCAATCTCTTGATCTCTTGGTGGCTCATCCCAGGTGATTTCAGTGAGATCAGTAGGGTCAATCCGCTTGTAACTAGGGTTACAAGCTACTTAGTAAGTGGGATGAACCACCAAGTACACCCAAACACATTTTTTAAAACAAATAATTGATATGCCCACCATACTGAGATGAAACATGGAGTTAGTCAAGTGATTCATAAATGATGCAAGTGACATAGAACGTAGTCCCAAGTGAATAGAATCCAGCTATTGACTAATTTGTATTATAATTTGTTTTGTTTGAACATGATGTACCCCCAGAAAGTGGCGACTTGATGGGGGAAAGGAAGGAACCTGATGATCGTCCATCTACTTGGCGGATCCCTTTTTTCGCAGAATGAGATCTGGACATGATTTAGTCTGCACATGTGTATGGTTCTCGGTGGAATAGTATCTATATATATATTATATAATATATATAATTATACATATGCATGGTATCTATACATGTATCTATACATGTATGGTATATATATATACATTAGAACCATACACATATAATATATATATATATACTATACCATACAAAGCTCCATGAAACTTTACCACTGACTGGCTGGTATGTCGATGTCGGGCATAATTTATGCCAATCATAAGCACGTGGTTATGATTGCTAGTATTTATCAGTTGATGCAGCAACATCAATCGTGAACAAAACATTCGGAACCTGGAGAGCGGTTCCGGCTGCTGATCTCGTAAAGCTCCAATTTTTTGAGAGCAAAAGCCAACCCATAGGATCCATGTATGCTATGTAGAGCAAAAACGAGCCCAGGAAATGATCATCGATTTGGTGCCAATTGGTCTGGTGGATTGGGCATCAGCTCCTTCAGCAGGGTGTTTGACTACAAGTCCAGGGACTCATGGACCACTAAACTCAAAGTTGTGCACGAGCATGCATGGCAAACTTGGCAGGAAAAACTGTCAATGAAGCCAGGTTATGGGCTTCCTCCTGAACAGATTCAGGAAGGGGGTGTGATTTCAGATGATGTGATGGCAGAAATTGCTGACCAAGTAGAATCCCTGCCTGCCAAAGTAAAACATAGCAGGAAAGATTGACTTCAGCATGTGGTGGAAAAACAGAGAGAACTCTTCCAGAAGGAACTGCAGTAGCTCCAATGGCTTGGTGAGACTTGCTTGTGTTTTTGCATCACATGTGCAATCTGCTGATCATTCCCCTGTTCATTCCCCTATTTGATACACATTTCCAATATTAATCCTTAGAAGATATATGACAATAGTGTTATATGTTTTTTTCTTTATGTTGTTCTATGTGTTTTTATTTGTTTTTATTTTTTATTATTTGTTTTTATTAAATGTCATTTTATGATATGTTTCGTTATTTTTCATAATGTTTTCATATTTTTTTCATATTGGTGATTATTTTGGCACTGGCTGTGATGAGCTCACTTCTGGTGAGTATACTAGCTGCAACAAATGAATATGGTAACATTTACCATCAATATACCCCCAATGTTAGCATATATACCAGCACCATGGATCCGTCATGGGCAATGGTTTACTCTTCAGATCTCAGTAAACTAACATCCATGTGGAGTTTACCCACCAATTGTAGATCGTTTTCGCAGAGAAAGCATAGGGTTTTCCCACCGTTTTTTCTGGTGAGTGGGGATGGTAACCATGGCATTGGTCTAGGAGGTGGGCAACTAGTGAGCTCCCTCCTTGGCCGAAAAAAGCACAACAGGAAACTCCTTGTTTTTGATGGGAAAAACATAGATGTGATAATACTGTACATGATAGTACTGATCATTACTATTCTGATAATGATTATAGAATATTATAGAATAGCAGATGAGCAACCGGCAAATTAGCGCACAACTAAAGTAGTAGGGAGTGGACTTGGGATGTTCAATTGTGTGTAAAAGCCTTCACAGCCGATATGGAACCGCAACTTACCGATGCCCTATTTGTACGTATAGCATGGAAGTACAAATCTTCACAACCGATAGGGGGCCACTTGCTTTGGCCATGTCCATTGCGAGTAGTAAGTAATTTTGCCCGCGACTCATATAGATTTACATATTACTACTTGTCGATATTTTGACGAGGAAACATGTTAACACATCAACATTTCTACCATCAACACGGCTTTTCTCAGGACTTTTCTTGGACATGTTCCTTTTGATTTGGCGCACTTTCCGTGTCTGTTTCATGATGTTGTCATGTTGTCCTTAAAGCAACTCATGGTTCTTCATGAGAAAGCATCGTTCTTCATGCTTCCAAACAACTTCCCCCCCCAACAAAAACATGCTTCTTGGTTCTAATTAACCTTTTCCTTAAGATAAATCACGTTTTTTAATGGTTCTAACTCAATCTTCCCTCGATTTCTGGTGGTTTCGTCAGGTGATCCTTCAGGCGATTGAGGAGGCGATTTGCACCCCGCAAGGCCGCGAGTGCTTGTTTTGGCTTCGGGTGCTGCCAGGAATCACAAGATGGCTTATAATATTACTATCATAGTAACTAGTAAGTAGAGGAACATATGGGTGTGTCTGCAAATGGGGTATACTGTACCGAAATGGCTATTTAATTGGGAAAATGATGATAGTCCAATGGATTTAGGAGTATACTATTTTCAGACAACTCATATAATTACATATTATTACTCTTTATAATGACAAGGATAATGATAGTCCTCTTCTAAGCCATTGGGTGCCAATTCACTTTTTCACCCAAGTGCGACTCAATGGTGTTTCATGAGATTATGAAGGGGGATTGTTTCATGGTGATGGTTACCCTCTGGTAAACTAACATAGCTATGGAAAATCACCATGTTTCATGGGAAAATTCACTATAAATGGGCCATGTTCAATAGCTATTTTGACATAACCAGAGGGTATTCAATCCAGTGCATTAAGTTGACTATCATTATCATGCCAGCGAACCACTGGGGTGAACCAAGTCGGCGGTAGCCAGACTATAGCTACCGCATGGCGCATAGTATGGTACTATGTGTGATCGAATGTCAACCCCGGATTTTGCTAAACCATGGTTTATTAATTAGGGGGGTACTCCTCCAATAGTCATTTCATCCAATACTTAAATGGTACCCCCCCCAATTAACCAGCCTAAGGGTTTATTAATCCAGGGTTGACATTATATGTGGTTGGTTGATGTTGGTAGTTCTTCTACTTTGATGGACAATTTTCTGTCAAAATTTGGACACTTTTTTGCGGATGAAATCGACTAGCCAAGCGGTTTGGGTACTGTGCCCCAGCATTGTATGGCTTGAATACCAAAACTCTCTGTGCAGTATTTGGTCTCTAAAATTCTTCACGTGACCCATCCCCATTTTGTCCCGTACTGATGATTGTTTCCATCCATTTTTCAGGTAAAATCCTTCTGCAAAACTTCAACGTTGCGCTTTCCTTGTACAAGGCTTGCAGCGAGACGCTTTTGGGTTTGGCAATTGGTGAGAATTCTGATGTTCAAACATGCAGGTTTCCAAAGTAGAGAATCTGGTCCATACTATTTTGTATGGTTGTGTTCTCTTTCCACCTTTTGGCTGACCCATATATTTCGGCCATCTCTATGTCTCAACTACTTGCGAACTGGGATTCCCAGCGCACGCCTCTGGAGGAATGGGAAAAGTTGAAAGACTCCCATGACGACGCCCTGGCCAAGATGATCGTGTCAAGTACCTGGGAGAACGACTGGCGGAGACGGGCTGTATCTTTGAATATCTTTGATGCTCAAGAGTTGCCAGGGTTTGTCCAGAAATGTGGCTCGAGGACTGTTTTACATCCTGTTTCATGGATTTTGATTGGGAACATAGATGGGAAGATGAACATGTTATATATGTTATGTGAAATTGTGCTAAACCATGGAGTTCTTGCGGAAAACTTTTTGTCAGTCGACTTCACATGGAAGGGCAACATGTTGGAGTGACCAGAGAGTGCCAAATTTTCTTCAGTCACTGGATTGGTTTAAGTGAAAATCTACAGGGAACCATGGTTTTTACCATCAAACATAGGGCTTTCCAGTTAAAAATTTCCCATAATCCAATTCTATGATTTAGGGTTTTTTCTTAACTAGCAACAAGATGCAACAATCATTACTAAGTTCTAATCAGTGTTGATGAACCATCTACCATCTGGTTATGACTCACATAGCCATGGAAAATCATCAATGGGCCATGGCTTCCATGGCTATGTTAGTCATAACCAGATGGTATTTTTTCCAAACGTTGGGGGGTCACGTTTGGGGGTGGTGCCGAGGGTCAGTCTGGCCTGGCCCAGGTTTTCATGATCAAACTGAAAGGACCGAAAATGCCGTGTTTGTCGATTTGTTGGGGCTACCCCAAGCGAGCATTGGATGGTGACTTTTTCATACAAAATCCCAATCGAAAATGGATGATAATACTAGGGGTATATCCCTATTTCAGGAAACCTCCAGATAATGATATATGATATATATATATATACATATAATTATATTAATATATAATGACATACCCTTTGGTAAACTAACATAGCGAACTGGAAAATCACCATGTTTAATAGCTAAAACATCTATACATGGTCCATTTTCCATAGCTATGTTAAATTACCAGAGGGTATATAACTAATATATGTTGTTGCAGTAATAACTTTCTTGCAATTCATAAACATTGATTTACATTTCTCACAACCCCTGCAAATGCCAGCGTCAAAAGCCAGCTTTTTCTCCCCTTGACATCCCTTGACAATCTCACAGAATTGGATTCCTGGATGATGGGAACATTTTAACTGGAAAGCCCTTTTTGTTTGGTAAAAACCATGGTAGTGTTCTATAGATTTTCCCCCAAGCCAATCCATTGAATATTCTATGAGTTGCCATTGGCCATCCCTGGCGATCGTTGGATCCATCTGGATCTTTCCGATCAAAAGTAAATCCATGGTGCCATGGCCCTAATCGAAAGAGATGGCTTTAACTGTTCTTAGAAAATGATGGATCTTTCCAGTTCGCTAATTATGTTAGTCATAACCAGATGGTATATATCATAGTATAATACATCCCAATAAGTCATAATAATATCCAATAATTAAATAATATTTAATATATTACAATCTCCCAATATCCCCAAATCCAAATGGCATGGAAAACGGCAAGTTGGTGGTCATCAGATCTCATTTCTGAAGTCCATCTGACGCTTGGGTTCTCTATCGCCTACGCTAGAAGCTGGTGTCCCTCAGTGATGTGAATGTTGGTTTATAGTTTATACCCCATGAATACTACAGTTATAGTACGGTAACGACATTTAAATATGTGGAGGGCGGGCCAGACCGCGAGGCCCCGTAGTATGAAATACCAGTTCGTATATTTAAATGTAGTTACCGTATGTTTAAAAATGAATTGGATTCCGTATGTTTAAATGGCCGGGCGGGCCAAGGAAAACCTTCCCGGAGGTAGTCTAAAATACCTGTTCGTATATTGAAAAGTCCGTATATTTAAATGTAGTTACCGTAGCCATAAATCATCATAAATCCTATAGTTGTTATATATAATCAATTAGTTGCAGAGTTTTCTGTTCACCAACTTAGCGAACATCCCAGAGCAGAGCTACCCGGGATGTCCGAAGTCGCTTCGTCCACGGTTTTTGTCCACGGTTCGTCCGGGACATCGATCGAAAACAAGGAATTTTCAAGGCACATCCATGATTTCTAGGAGAAAATCTACCCTCTGGTAATGACTAACATAGCTATGGAAAATGGCCATGTATAGTTGATTTTCCCATTAAAAATGAGGATTTTCCATATAGCTATGTGAGTTTACCAGAGGCTACAGGAACAGACCTTTATTTTTGAGTAAACAGAGATTGATCAGTTCGTTTCCAGACTCGAGCCGAAGGATTCTGGAGATCATCGGCTGAGCGCTTAGCGGCTTAGCACTCGCGCCAAGCGGGCGGAGCGACCCATTGGGGAGATCGACAGCTGGTGAAAATGATAGCTATCACGATCACCTACAATGCGGGCCCCCGTAGATAAATAAGTCAAGTTGGTGAACATAATTTCGAATAACTATGGTTTATGATATGGAAATAACTATAATAGTTAATGGGGTTTATGAACCATTTTACAACTGGGGGGCCCCACATAGTACCAACATCATATCTTGATTCATGGAACTTTGAAAATCCTGGAACATCTGGAAATCGGACATCTTTAACACCCAACATTAGAAACGAATCAGATTCAAATCCAATAACGGTGCCTTTTTCAGATGGACTCAGCAAACCCAGCTAATGTGGTTTACCCAGCCATGACAGGTTCGACAGGTCAACCAGCATTAGATAAATGACCTATTTATCTGTGGATGTGCTCATCATCTTTGGGAACATGGCCCGATATACTATTCTACGTGCCCATCATTTTACAAAGGATAATCCACCATATAATTATAATAAATATATGGTATATATATATATTGTTAACATCCATTATGTTATTGTATAATATATATATACTATATACTATATACTGTATATATATATATTTATATATATATATATATCCCCATCAGTGTAATCAATGTTAACATCCACCATATTTGTTAGCCAGTTGGCCAGTTGGCCCCAGTCCCGGTAAAGGCATCTTAAGCAACATATTGACAGTTCCGTAGGTTGGTTAAATCATGTTGACGTATTTTATTCGTTGAAACCTACTTATGTCAGTACCTATAAGATCCTATAAGTATTGGCAAAAGTTTCTGTTGCGCACCAGCATTTATCAATCATATAGCCATATATGTTTGATAGTTAAATAGTTAAACCTATTATCCAATTAAACCACTGAAACCTCCATAAGAGCCCTGGAAATTGATGGGGAACCCCCATGAAATTCCCATCAAAAACACATGGAATTGGTTGGATGGCGCCGTGTTTGACCTCGCATCACCCTGGACTCAACGGTTTGCGCAAGACGCGCGCTCCGCAGTGCGTACGGCAAAACGCCGACGTGCCCGCTCCGTATGGAGTTTCGGGGGGTGGAAAAAGGGGCAGTCGTCCAGAGTCCAGAGTCCCACTGGCACAAGGTGATTTATTCCCTTTTTTTTTGTTTGGTTATAAGTTATATCAAGTTATATCCATAAAAGAATCACCAGTTCTATCACTAGAATCCAGTTATTTGCCCAAGATTTACCTTACAAGGTGGTGTCCTGCAGTGTTTGCTGGTTTCGAAGCCACCGAACTATGGTTCCAGATTCCAAAACCATAGGGAACCTGCTGAACTAAACCAACTTAGCATAATTTGGCTAAGCATGGGGCACCACCTTGTATGGGACCCCCGGCCTTTCCACCATGGCCACAAAAATCAGTTGGATGCTATTTTCTTCATCATAGGAAGTAGGAGTATATACCAATAGTTGGTGCACATAACTCCAATTTCACTATGGTTAGGTATCTTGGGGGCCTCACATTGTAGATATGTGTAAATCCCCCCTTTTTTAAACCATCATAGTTTCCGGACAAGGTGTTCCATGTTGGAGAGGGATTCATCAACAAACTGCTAGATCTGTTAGGATGGTTTATTGGGATTCCCCACCTGGTTGGCATTGGAAAGGATCCAGGTTTTGGATCCATAGAAAGCTATTCGAGTCCTCTCGGAGGAAGTGGTTTAGGTTGGGAAGGTTGGAAAGCGCTATTTTTTTTTAGCATTTTCCTTGTGGGGAATATATTTATAATGTATGTTTTAGCAGCTGAAGGTCAATTTTCAAGTTAAGTTTCACATATTTTCACCTATGTATATATATATAGAGATACAGATAGATACGTTTGAATATTAATTATTGTTCGAACATGTTGAACAGCTGGACATACGACCATTTGAAAGCTCCATCAAGGGTTTGTGACATGTGTTAACATTTTGTTAAACCATGAACAGAACATGAAAATGACATGACCCCAAGAAATTGCCCTTTACAAGAGAAAACATGAAAATAACATGACATTGGACCCCAATTTCATTGCCCATAACATGAAAAAGTCCGTGCAAACATGATATACCATATCACTTATAATATTATAAGTGTCATTTTATACCAAAACATGAACATAACTTACCCTCTGGTAATTTAACATAGCTATTGAAAATGGCCATTGACATCGTTGATTTTCCCATTAAACACGGTGGATATTTCCATAGTTATGTAAACGTTTACCAGAGGGTAACATGGATTAATATGGACACATGTGGGTAAAACAATGTCATAAACCACCCATTTGGGAATGGATTTCTTCCATCCACAGTAGTGATCACTTATTGGTACCATATCACTGCCAGGTTCCATGGTGGTTTTCATCATCGTCCCTGAGGGGAATCTGCATGATCAATAGCCCATTAGACAGATCCATCATATATTCAATGGGAGATCTCCAGGATCCTAAACTGGAGGTACGTTAGTACCATATAATACCATATGAATTGTGGGGGTATTCCCTGAAATTAAGGCCTGAACAATAGGCCAAAAATATATGGTAGGTACCTCCAATTTAGGTTCCTGACATGGCCATTGAATATAGTATAGTTATATCCATATGGGTCTGTCTCATGTTATACTATAATATATATATATATGGGTATATATCCATATGTTATATCCAAATTTTCTAATCACCATATGATATAATATCACATAAAGATACATAAAGGTGGTAAAGGTGATATTTTTTTTGATACATCCCATTAGAATCCCCTTGTCTTACATATATGATACCCCTTGGTAAATTAACATAGACCCTGAAAATCACCAATTTATAGTGCAAACTAGCCTTCCAACCCCGATGACTGGCAGGGTCTATGTTAATTTACTGGAGGGTATCTCCCCATTGTATGTCCATTTATAAAGTTCAAAAAAAGTCTCGAACATCTTTCGGGCAACTCGTCCTCCCGTCGCTGACCCGTCGCTGTTTCGTGGCTCAGCATGACGTGCGCCGCGCACGACTTGTCCCTTGGATCCCTTGGACCGGCGGATGGGGATGGTGATGCAGCTGGGAATAAACCGCAGAAGTATACAATGTGGGGCCTTCAAAAAGAATAATTTGCTAAGTTGGTAAACAGAACTCTAATTTCACTATGGTTTATATATATATGGTACTTCTAACTATAGTGAACAGGGTTCTCTACCAGTTCAAAGCGTCTAAAACTCCATTTATTATAACTGGTACGAGGTCCACCGTCATTGTTGACGGCTGCGGCTTTCTTGGTGCCTAACCACCATGCAGAAACCAAGCATAGGGCTCAGTACAGCACATGTTTGGTTCACTTTTAGACAGGGTCAAGCCAGTTTAGCAGTATTTGTAGAGAGTGAAACATGGGGTCCCATTTCGATTGCATGGTATTATCACTTTTTAAGATACTTTTTGGAGGTAACACCTGTGACTCATCAACAGAATATATACATCAACATAATATATATATATATTAAATATATTATATCTGAATTTATGAATCTGGGGTTAAATCCATTCATATTTCCATTTTTGAATGGTTAATTCCTCATCTTTGATTGCTTTTTCCGAGGTAAAAACCTCGTTTTGTGGTGCAAAAAACTCCCCCATCACTTGCGACGGTCATGGTGAGCTCCCCATCTGCACAAAACCAAATGACAGAGACGCATTGTGTGTTTAACTTTGTGTTTGCATAAGCTGTTTTAAATTTTAAATGTTGAATGTTTATTGTTTTCGATATTTTTGTTTATAAATGTGGATATATTTTACATTTGTATTTTCTTGTTGTAGGCAAATCCCAAGTGTAGTAGATCAACAAGCACGTATTTTTTCCGAATCATATCAACATTTTTTGGCTGGTATAGAACGGTTGACACATGTTTTCCATGGTTTTCCGGGTGATCTACAGTCATATACCCTCTGTTAAACATTCCCTCGATTTCTCCTTTCTCACTTTCCTGCCCTGCGCTCGAGGTATGACTCCGACTCCGAGTCGGCGGATGCGCCAGGTCGGGAGGGTCGTCCCAGGTGAGCCACTTAGAAATGGGATACTCCACTAATGGAGAGGTTATATCAATGGCCATTTCAGGACCCTAAAATGGAGGTACTTACCATATGATATTCCCAATGACTTTCCCATGATATCCCCAGAATCCACTAATCCATGAATATCTCATTAAATCCCTATCTGGTTGGTGGGTTGGAACATATTTTTTCCCCATATATTGGGAATAATCATCCCAACTGACTAGACTAATATTTTTCAGAGGAGTTGAACCCACCAACCAGGAAGTTATCCAGAATCTATGATATTCATTGTTATTCTATAATTTCATCATGTCATGTCATGTCATGTCAGAATCGTGGATATTCAACAAACATAATATAGTTCTTATAATTGGTAAGATTTTTTCATGTCGGCAGAAACTGGGATAAGTAGAATATGTATATAATATATTATAATATGTATAGAGAGAACATCCAACTCCCATAGGCCTTTCTGAATGATCTAAGATTGGCCATATCTGCCATGGTGACGATCAGCCACATGATCCGAGATTGGCGAAGAGAAAGCGAATGGATTGGTTCGATTTAGCCAAGGAGCTTGGTACATATACCCTCTGGTAATTTAACATAGCTATTGAACATGGCCATTGAAATAGTGGATTTTCCCATTAATCATGGTGATTTTCCATAGCTATGTTAAATTACCAGAGGGTATCATCATATACCATCTGGTTATGACTAACAGTTTGCCATGGAAAGATCCACCCATTTTTAAGAACGGTAAACCCATCTATTTCTAGGCCATGGCTTCCATGGCGAACTGTTAAATAACCAGATGGTATGTAAATATGAAGTTATGTCTCAAAATTTTGGGTACAAAGACCAACCGTTGATCAAGTTCACAAACAAATGTGCCAGCTGGGGGGGTTGGGGAGCTGATCTGGGACATTTCACAGGGACTGGGATAGTCATGAAAGTCAGTTGGATGGGAAGTGAATGTAACTGAGAAAGAACATCTTAGTATGGTATAGTCAATGTTTAGTCTATGTTATTCATTCATATTTTGTTTTACTTTAAACTAATGAACTATCGGTTTAGTCTATTTGATATAAGAACTTGTACTAATTATATAGGTATCGGTATAAATTGATATAAGATGATATAAATTGGATATCCAACGTGATCTCCCACTGGGGTTGGTACAATCAGTTAAAGGATGTTAAAGGTGAGCAGCTGCTAAACCCCGGGTGGTTACTGATTGTAGCAGATTCTATACTAACATCGATGACTAATCGGGGATGATCGCAGTCCATGATGGGATTTTCTACTAAGCAACCAGTGTAAAGGCACGACCATCCCAGAGTTTTTTGTACTTTCTCTGGTTGATGGTTTGGAACCATGGAATTTTATGTTCCATAATTATAGGGGATGTTATCCTTCCCATTGACTTTCACTCCATCATTTTTCATAAGATGGTTATTGCACCACCAACCAGATATGATAACCATATATGAACCATTCTTGTCAGTATATTAACCATATATTAGCCATTTATGGAAACCATGTTTCAACCATATTAATCATATATAAGCCAAGTACCCCTAGCAACGAGCTTCCCGGATCATCCCAGCATTGTCCACACGCTTCGATCGCCCAGATCGCACCGATTGCCCGAAGAAAGCGGAGGAGGTGACGATGGGAGGGGCGCCCCAGCCATTAGAATCATTAGAATGGATGATATAAAAGATGGCAGGCTGGGGCACTTAGTGAAATGATGTTAAATGGGTTTATCATGGTTTATCAACATCACTATCATCACTGTTTAGCCATCTAAGTTGTAGAATTCTCCGACTTTCTGCCTCAAACGTTGTTTCCCTTGTGAAGATAATTTTGAAGAAATCATTGTGAGTGTAGCATCCACGTCCCAAGTTGTAATATGATGCGCTGATCCAAGCAGCATTCCATGGTGAGTAACTTGAGCATACAAAAAATGTTTGAACGGACAGAGGGACAGGACACGTTTTTGCTACGTATGTGTGCTGCCGTTTTGTTGCGTGTTTTTTATGCCTATATAAATGGGTACTTGCCACTGCTTGGTTAGATTGCTAGAGAGTACAAATTACAGTAACCTTCAACAAGATAGAAAAGTGATTTACCACAATTTGAGTATAGTTTTCCTGGTCTACCTTTTTGGGGGTTGCTTTTTTATACTGTGTACCGTGGCACCGGCCACATATATTGGGTAACCGGGCTTTCTTTCAGATTGGTGGGATCCTCGGGGTTTGCCATGGACAGATCCACCATGCTATTAAGTTCGGTAAACCGTCGAACTAAATGGTGGATCTTTCCATATATGTTGAATAATTAACCAGATGGTACCAATTTGGTTTTGAATCCCTGGCTGTTGGCATTGATGTGGTTGCTTGTTTCTAAAAAGGCTAAAACGCCATCAGTGCTCGCTTGCATTGCCGAGTGTTGTGGCGCATGGTATTTGTGTTTGATTCGGTTTGTTTTACTTGTGGGGCCGCCTTTGGTAGAATCACATAGATTATAATGCTTGAAATCACCAATCTGGCTGCGGGGCGGATACATCCCACTTATAGGTACTTATAGGACTTCCTATGGGTCCTATGAGAGTTATTAACCACTTATTAAGTGGGATGATCCTCCAAGTATCCCGAAATAGTTTTATGTCAGGTCAGTGAAGTAATGTGGGTAAAACTATATAATAGACAATCCCCCAGTCATCAGCAATTTTATAGGTGGTATGTTTAGCATTCCCAGTCATGATTGGTTTATGACCTTGTTTTACCCACATTATTCCAATTATTAACCATTATTAACCATTGTTAACCATTATTAACCATTATTAACCATTATTAACCATTATTAACCATTATTAACCATCATTAACCATTATTAACCAGTATCCAACTTTCATAATCATAATCATGAAATCCTCATCTTCTCCACCTACTCTCAGGTGCCGGTGACGGAGGTGCCCGTGGCCGCTGCGCGTTGTGCTGCGGTGTTGCTAGGTGCGGGGCTGACACTGAGAGCGCTGTTTTTTTTCGGTGGGTCACATGGCATCCATGGGGATGAATTGGATAAGTAGGCTATTCTGTAGTTATCGTATAGTGTTGTCCTGTACAATGTGAGGCCCCCCAGTGATGTTAGTTGGTTTATAAGCCCCAGTAACTATATATAGTTATAGTTATAAGTACCATAAACCATAGTTATTGGAGTTATAAACCAAGTTAGCTATCTTGGGGGCCTCATTGTAGCTATGATATATATATATATATAATTATAATATATTATAATTATACATATATTATATAATAAACAATTTAACTACAGATACCCACCGGTGTCCTCAAACGTGGCTAGCTGGAAAATCCGTTATAAATGGAAGTTTAAACGGAAACAACATCTTGCTCAATCGGAGATTTTCCAGCTTGCCCCGTTTGATTAAATCCACCATAAATCCAGCTTACGTTACGTATCGAAGGAGCCAAAATCCGAGCTTAGCCAATTGAGCAGTGAGCAGCTCATCCTTGCTGATGAGTCACGATTTAGTATAATCTATAACCATAGGATCCATGTATGGTATATATGCTAACATTGGGGGTATATTGATGGTAAATGTTACCATATATATATAGCATACATGGATCCTATGGGATAGGGGGTTCTACAACTGTACCGGTTTTTGTTTGGATCATTCTGACCAAGATGTGGAAACTGTAAGACAAGCAGAGGAAAGGTTGTTGACAGAGGCCTTTGAAGATGTTTGAACTCATACTGACTCATACTCACTTGGCTGTGCATCCCAGCAACTCATAGAATTTTTCGATTCAACTTCAATCGTGGCAAGCTGGAAATTTATCCATTTAGTTTGAGGATTTTCCTATTAGAGCCTCCATTTATAGGGGATTTTCTAGCCACAGTTCATTACCACAGGGTAAAATATCCATTGATATTGATATTGCCATTCATATTGGATTACAAGATTTCCCACTTCAGTATCCATGATAGAGTTATATCACGTTATATCATCTAGTTGGTGGTTTCAAACATTTTTTTTATTTTCCATAATATATGGGATAATCCTTCCCATTGACTACCCTCTGGTAATTTAACATAGCCATGGAAAATGGTCCATAGAAATAGATGGTTTACCTGGGTTGACCTATTAAAAATGGTGGATCTTTCCATGGCAAACTGTTAGTCATAACCAGAGGGTGATATTTTTCAAGATGGTTACCCTCTGGTAAACTAACAGAACTATGGAAAATCACTATTTTTAATGGGAAACTCCACTATAAATGGTGATTTTCCATAGCTATGTTAGTTTACCAGAGGGTAACACCGCCAACCAGTCATGTTCTATCCCCATCATTCATATAGAGATTCCCACGACATATCCCAATGATTTTATCGCCAGATTGTAGCCCGAAGAAAGCGGATGACGAGGTGCCAGCCAGGGAGGACTGTTGTGAAAAATGAGTTAGGTACCCTCCAATAAATTTATGGTGATGGGATTTACTGGCAATTTAATGGGATCTAATGGGATCTAATGGGATTTAGTGGGATTTACTGGTAATTTCATGTAAATTAACATAGACCCTGCCAGTCATCGGGGTTTGAAAAATTAGTTTCCATTAAACATTGGTGATTAGATGATATACAAAATGATGATTCACCGGAAAATGGTGGTGGTTTCACCATCAACAAATGAGATGTACCCACCCTGTAGTCTAAGTGGCAGTGGAACATGAGAACTACCCGGCCTGGTTATGACAGTTTGCTATTGAAAATGGCCCATTGGCCCATTGAAATGGTCGATTTTGCCATTAAACATGGTGATTTTTCAGGGTCTATGTTAGTTTACCAGAGGATAATTATTTGAGATATAAAAAACATGGGAGGCTGAGGCACTTAGATAGTTTATCCATCTAAGTTGTAGATTTCTCCAACTTTCTGCCCCAAACGTTGTTTCTCCCGGTGATGTGAACGTTGATATTTGTAAACCACTTCTGAGTACAAGACAATGTTCAACCCCCGGTTGATATAAATATCATGTGAAAAAAACCTACAGTTGAAATATCATTTTGGACCCATTCTGAATACTACTCAATAACCTGTTTGAAGTATCATAAACATTCATATAAAGCGTATTTATTTAAGTTATAAAGCAACTAATAGCTATCTACGCGGCCACATTGCAGATGTATGATGGGGTTTCAATGGGAAAACCAACGGAAAAGCTGGGGAGTTTTGGTTGCCATGTTGATTCCCGGAGGTCATCAGGCCATCGTTAGTAACGGAGGTATGGCAGGTATGGAAAGCAGGGGTTCCGGAAAAGGCTGGTTGGTGGTTTAGAACCATAAACCACCCCTATGTTTGATGGTTTATACATGTTTATACCGTATATACCAGCCATAATGGTGATTTTGGGGATGGTTTGTGGCATTCTGGTTGGTGGTTTGGAACATGAATGGATTATTTTTCCATCATATTGGGAGTGTCATCATCCCAACTGACGAACTCATATTTTTCAGAGGGGTAGGTCAACCACCAACCAGAAAAGGCGTTTGCACCTCTTTTTGTCATTTTACCCGATGAATGGCTTTGCTGATGTTGTTTTTTGAATGGGAAATGCACTACTTGCGGAATGTTTGCTATTGTTTGGGGATTCCTTCAGAATATCCAAGCTGATAAACATGGAGGTTTACTATTGGCTATACCACATTTTATTGTTATAAAATCACAGGCAAGACCCCCCTGGGAGGGTTGACACATACACATAAGATATCATAAGATCATAATCATACTATAAGTATACCTCTGTGGGCCATGCGACTAGTTAGTGAGTAAGTGGGTGATAATCCATTAGCCACGCACATCTCCGCCAGTTACTAACCACTTGACTAATCCGCCCATCTAAATGGATGCTTTACAAATGGAGTTATAAGCCACCTTAGCTAACTATGGGGCACCACCTTGTATGTGATAAGTATATATATATATATATAAATAATTATATATATAAATAATTGTATATATATATATACACATTATTATACATTTATGGCCCTTAAGAGTAAAACAATGGGCATGTACAGACTCAGACTGAGACATCTTATAAGAACATTTTAATCTGCTTCTGACTCCTCAATTAAGACCCTACCAAAAATTACCTGCCCCAAAAGTGACCCCAATTAATAAGCAAATTCCAGGATTTTGTAGTTTTATGGGGAACAGGTGGTGGAATTGTGAATCTGCTTCTTACAGGTCAATCCCAAAAGGTATAGATTTTTCTTTTCAGGCGTCCGTGATCGACCATGACTCCAAAATAAATTTATGGTTGCCTCTTCCAAATGGCTGAAATTCACAAATGTGTGAAGAAAAAATCTGCTGCTTTCTTGGCTGGTTGCCACCCAAAATACATTTTGAAAGAGCTTGAAGGAAAAACCAACCCGTGCCAGAAACCATTCTGCACCCACAACAACTGGGCGGTAGTAGAAAGGGAGTTTCAGTTGCACTTGGCGGACACTTGATCCGCGCCTTCCTCAGGATCTTTACGGCCAAGTGCCAACCAACTGCTGGACCATGGGACGACGAGAAGATCGCCATGATGGCAGCCAGAGTCCACATGGACACGCACATCCTCCATGATCTTTACAAGCATCTTCGATCACCATGTGCCATTAAAGAGGCCCGACTGAGCGGGCTTGCGAGGAAGCCCATTCTAGCACTCCACACAGATACCTTCTTTGCACTTCATGGATAAGCAGACAGGGTCAGGACCGTTCACGACTACCATCCACCTTCATGGCACCTGGTGGTTCGGGCTGACGCTTTGGAATTTGGGAATTATGGGATACTTCGGTTTCCAACCTCCCAACCCAAACCGCAAGATAATCGTTGGTTCAAGATATATATATATATTTAACCTTAGCTATAGGAGTTACATATTTAATTCCATTTATAACTTAAGGGATCTTAAGGGCCATCACTGTAATCCAATTATATATTTGTATATAATTGTTTGCCCATTTAGAAGTGTTAAGGGCCATAACTGTAATAATAACAATAATAATAGTAATAATAATAACAATAATAATCATAATCATCATCATCATCATCATCATCCTTACATAATCATCCCAATATTTAGCATGTCCTCGAAATTCAGGTGCCAGTGACAGAGGTGGCCGTGGCGGGTGCAGCACGCTGCGCTGCAGTCTTGCTAGGTTCGCTGCATCGGGACAGATCGGGACCAACGAGGGATAAAGAAAAACCGTTTGATTAAGGAAAGTCAACCACACACAACTGGTTGGTGGTTTGGAACATGTTTTTTTTTTTCCATTCAGTTGGGAATAATGATCCCAACTGACGAACTCAATTTCTTCAGAGGGGTAGGTCAACCACCAACCAGACAAATTTGAGTTTGACATATATGTGTTTCTTTTTTTGGCATCAGAAAATGAAGCGGCAATTGTTTCAACATGTTTCAACCATAACCATAGATAGGGGACTGAACACAAGACATAGCTGGATCATACGGATGTTCAGTCGCTGAACCCCGGGGACCTGAGCGAACATGGCAGCTCCCCAAACTCTATCCAATTCTACTCCATTGCGTGTCGACAAATGTGGTAAAACCAACAATAAACCACAGTAAAAATATGTAAAAATAGTGATCTACCCATAAAACATGGCGATGTTCCATAGTTATCTTAGTTTACGAGAGGGCAACATGGATTAGTGTGGGTAAAACATGGTAAAACAACCATAAACCATCCCAAAATCACCATGAATATTATATATATATATATTTTGTATAAACCATCCCCAAATGGTAGGTTTATTCTTGGGTTTGTGGCCACATTACTATTGCTTGAGCCTTGACTATTTGGCCACTGCCCCAAAACCCGACTCGTCGACTTCCTGCAATCTGGCGACAAAAACTGTCGGTGAATGTCCTGTCTATTGTCAGGTTTAGCTCTAGACGTTTTTTCGCATTATGTGACCTTAAAAAAAAAAAAACCATAAAAAAGCCTACCCTCTGGTAATTTAACATAGCTATTGACAATGGCCATTTATAGTGGATTGTCCCATTAAAAAAGGTGATTTTCCATAGTTACGTTAGTTTACCAGAGGGTAAATTGCGTTTTTTTTTCTTTTAAAGTTTTTAAAGCGTCTCCAATTTGACAAATTGATCTTGTCTAGAAATCTGGTTCGCACCTGTGGAAGCTGCCCATGACAGGGCGAGAACGCGCCAAGGCGATGGGGAAGTTGGCTGTGTGTGGCTTATGGTGGCTGATAACATCTTATAATATGGTTATGTAATGTTATATATGGTTTATATATGTTGGTTGGCTTATTCAACAGTTTTTATATATGGTTTATATATATGGTTTATATAGGCTTATGTACAGTTAGTTACAAGATGTTTTAGTTGGCTTATTCAACTGTAGATCAGCGGTATAATGAATGAGGACACCACGTGTCAAAGATTCCCTCCAGCTAACAAGGGCGCCTTGGGAGAACGGTGTTGGATCATGATCCAGAAATGGGAATGGGTCGAAACACCCTTGGGGTTTCCACTCACCAAAAAAATGTGGAAAATCCATCGGGAAACCCGTTCATATTCTACAAATGGCGGGGGAAATTTCATAGGAGGTTTTCCACACTGATGTGAGTTTACAGGAGAGTACCTTTTTGTTTGGTGTGAATAAACAGCTATACCGACTATTTTTGGGTGAATGGCAATGGTCAATTGTGGCCCATGGCTTTCAGGATGTGTTAAGGATAGCAACGAATGATTGCGAGAATGATGCATATACATTCGTAGTGAAAAAGAACTCGAATGTAGTGCAGTGTACTGAGTACTTCTGGCAATTTTAAAAGAGTCTAAGTTACTCAGAATTGGATGACGACAAATTTACAGTTAAGTAAAAAACCTCTATTGTTTGGGGGGTAAAACCATGAAAAAGCCATGGTTTCCGGTTGATTTGCCACGAAACCAACTGATTGAGGGATGGGATGGTGAGTACCTATACCCTCCGGTCATCAAACGTGGCAAGGACAAATCTTCTATCAATGGGGGTTTTACATCAACTATAAATGCTGGATTTTCCAGCATGCCACGTTTGAGGACACTGGAGGGTAAAATGACCATTGGCTATCCGGTGTAGTGCCTAGGGTCTGCTGCCAGGAGAAAAGCTGCACCAAAGGCACACGAGCGGACGACAAGTCAGGCAGGGTCGCACCCCGACCTGACTTTTGTTGGTATCTTCGGATGTTTTCGGTGAGAAAAGCCATCCCAGACCCCCAACTATCCTGCTATATGATCTGATTTTTTAGTGTCTTGATTCAACCATTTTTGGAGTGACTATAAGCTTGCGCTGAGAATCTAGAGGATTGAAACACTCCCTTAGTCCACTGTTAAAAGTTGAAACCCAGAAGAGCAGAAGTGGCATCTGACACCGGATTCCATTTTTTTTAATGATTTACCCTCATTTTATCTAGGTCATTTTACCCTATGACATCTATGACTTGGGTTGCTTCACTGCCAGGGCAAAGGTTAAGCACCAGGTCCCGCTGGGATCGGATGCGGCAGGGGCAGGGAATTGACGGACGACCAAGACGCACACGTGATTTCATCGTGCTTCAATTGGATTTAATCGTGGATTTTATGGGATTTTATAGTGGCTTCATCATGGTTAATTGAGATGTAGCATGGTTTCACCAAGCAAAGAATGGGAAGTCATGGGAATGTTAATGGATATGAAAATTGATGAACATTGGGATATCTGGCTTTTTTTCATAGTTTGCTTAGTATTGGAAAAACGCATGAGAAAACATCAATCTGACTAGGTTTGATGGCTTTGTTGAGTTCAGTGAAAGATGTTTAATTTGGTGCAGATGTACTTTTCCACCCCACATGTTGAAAAGGCTCTGCTTTGAACGATTTCAATCCACCAACGCCCTACCTCCGAAATTTTCCGATGCCAAGAAAGTGCATGGCGATTGAAACAACAAGAAACTGGGCCTTGAAGGATCAACAGAAATGGGGGTTCGACAGTCAAGACATGGGTCCTAACCACCAACAAATGCGGGGTGCAAGACAATTCAACCAGCAAATTGGGGCTGGGTAGGAATGAGTTTTTAAAACTAACTCGTTGGGGGGATTGTAGCATTGAAGGCTGAAGGTGAACAAAATTGAGGACCTCCCAATGGAGAACTTGGAACCATTGTGAAGGGCTTCTTGAAGCTTGAAGCTCGATATTGATAGCACATTGAAAGTTTATCCCTTAGCATGTTCGTTCGGTACGTTTGGGCGTTCAGAACGCGCGTTTTAAAAACTCGCGTTCCAGAACGCGCGTTCTGAGTGAATCCTTTTTTCCAATGATATAAAGTTAATTTATTTCCGGGGTTTGAACACAGAAACCTTTTTCCCCCACTAAAAAAAAGGATGTGGAGCTCTTGTGGGCTCAAAATGGTAGATGCAGCCACCAGAAGGCTGATCAGCGATCTGGGCCATGACTTGGAGCTTGATGGGATATGTTTGGATTGATAATTAAGTGAATAAGTGGAAAAGAGCTAGTGGGAAGGGGATATATGAGATATCAAAAGGATTTTTCTAGGGTTTGATGTTGCTTTGTGTTGCTGAGAAGAACCGTTTGGACAAAAAGCCTTAGGTCGGGCAGGCCTAAGATGGAATCCTTTTTCTAGAGGCTTTAGAAAGCGCCGGGCAGGCCAAACACGGATCCTTTTTTTAGGGCCTTAAAAAAACGCTCGGCAGGCCAAAGACGGATCCTTTTTTTGCCTGGTTTTAAAAGAATTGTGCAGGTTAAAGCCTGCAAGTTTTGCTCCTGGACTGCTTGAAAACTTCTTGAGAAACTCCATGTGCTAGAG
>Ga0126342_10003612_pt1 | contig 25703 bp, 25 predicted proteins | sample Cyp1metagenome_FD_92528 | JGI IMG/M metagenome (GOLD analysis project Ga0126342, IMG submission 92528) | Coral microbial communities from Lord Howe Island, Old Settlement Bay, Australia - Cyphastrea 1 metagenome | ecosystem: Host-associated > Invertebrates > Cnidaria > Coral ... | reverse complement strand
TGCCAGATAGAATGCCAGATAGAATGCCAGAAGATATGTCAGATAGAATGCCAGAAGATTTGCCAGTAAGAAAATCTATAAATGTCATGGTGGGGATCACACGAAGTAAAGTAATTTGTTTTTATAGGGAACATTTCCATGATATTGTAAGTGGCAGATTTTCTCATTGACCCAATTACAATGAAAAATAAAGTCTGATTCCATATAATTCCCATATAATTTCCATACAATTCCCATTGTAATTGGCAGGCAATTATGGGAATTATATGGAACTGTGATGATTTGCCCGATGACATGGGACTCTAAGCTGGTCAAGAAGGCTGTGAAACATGCTGAAAACATGGGGATGGACGTGGCAACATTCAATCTCTTTTTTTTTGCAGCAACAACGCTTGATATTATTTCACAACGTTGAAGTATTTGATATTATTTCTTTGCCAGCATTGAGGATTGTATCCCTTTGTGGTCCATGAGTGTTATGTCATGTGACAAATCGAGGAGTGTGGATCGTATTTCCATGTTGGAACCGGCATCCATACCTGGCAAAATGGTAAAAACATGGTAAAACCAATGATACACCCGATCTCATCATGGCCGGCATAGATGATACATATTACATCATATTGCCATCCAATTACATCCAATTACATCCAATTACATCCAATTACCCTACCATCTGGTGATTTAACTATGGAAAATCCATTGTAAATGGAGGTTTTACATGGTTTTACTGGGAAAATAATCTATTTCTATGGGCCATGGCTTCCAGTTCGCTATGTTAAATAACCAGATGGTACTAAACGGCATTGGGTTCACCATCATATCGGCCATGCAACAGGAACCGAAAAAAAATGGAGGTACCTACCAGACAATTCTTTTTTTGTTAGGGCTACGTAAGGGAATATGCCCACAATTCAGCCTTTTTATGGTACAGTACCCCCATCTGTTGGATCCTGGAGATCTCCCATTGATCATCGGTCGAAAAATCACCAGTGGACCAGGTCGATGCTCCACATGCCCATGTTCGAGTGGCGAGATCGCGAGAGTGAACTGCGGCGGGAGCAGAAGGGCGAATCCTGTCGCATCCACGGCTACTTCGACGTCAACAGGCGACAGGATTCACTGGGTTTCACTGGGTTGGACACGCCTGGAATCTCCAAGGGCCATTTGGATGGTTGCAACATTTATTTGTTCTCCAAATTTTGATCCTATGTTTAGAAAAGAAATATACCTCTGGCATTTAGGTGCTTTGCTTCATTTGGTCTGCTTATAGTTGGGTAGCAATATGTTTTACATTCCTTGTATTTTGTATCAGTATTGACTTATTACACACACCTGTCATGGCGACCGGACTTGATTTCAAACCACAACTGGTCCTGCAAGGGGGATCAAACCAAAAGAGTCTACAAGGAGAATTGATTGATCTGATCAACACAACATAGCATATACTATCTATAGGGCTCACAAGTCGCCCTCAGATGACGGTTGGGATTGGTGAATTAAAAAAAATAGCAATGTTTTCTATTTTGGAAATCATTCTGACTTGTACTCTCTGGTAGTCAAACATGGCAATGGACAATCTACCGTTTATAGATGATATTCCCAGCTACAAACTTCCAGTTACAGGGATTTTCCAGCCATGTTTCATTACCTGAGGGTACATTCATCCACAAGTTTCTCTATTCCCCTGGTCTCAGAGGTTCAAGCCAAATGCTAAGAGGAGTAGAGCCGATATCGCCGATACCTCACCAGTAGGTTGAGGTCAGTTGAGGTCTCCAGGTGGAGTAGTGGCTATGATAATGTTGAGGTATCACCCTTGATGCTAGGTATATCATGCCAGTACATCTGGAATCATCTGGAGAACTATGTATCTACTCCCAAACATGGATGGGTAAATACTAAGATTATCTAAACTTGCGACGAATTTTGAACCAACCCTCCTTCCAGGCTGGTGTCCCGAAAAAAACAGCCCACGGCGCCATGGCCCATGCCTGCCAGGGTTCCTGGCAATTTCCACATCGGCACGCACGGTGCGATGGTGCCCTCCTACCTCTCCTTCTACGACGAACCCTCGCCACCGCAGCAGAACATGAGGCGCCTTGGAGAAGGTCACCAGGGTTTCCCTACCTGGTGGTTGGGTATGTAATGTACCAACAAATATGGCGATTTCAGAGGTTTTCATTATCGGAGAATTGGGATTTTTCGAAAATGAGACATGTGGGTAAACCTTGGTGCCAAAAAATGGGGAGAATTGTGAAGAATTGTGAACTTCCCCGCCATATGTTGGTGGTTTCAACCGTACAACACACCTGGGTAAGGGCCTCATCAGGCTGAACTTTGCCAGCGGCCAACCCTGTAAATGCCATCGGCAGTCACTATAATGCACAATATAATGAAGAACCGACATGTTTTGTGTTTGAAACTGATATGTTTCTAGTTTCGTTGCTGTTTCAATTGGATTTTGAGCCATAGCAATTCTTCATTGGCATTTCATATGGTTCCACCATGTTTCACCAGTTCTACCTGGAATTTTCTCCACTAAAATCGTAAAGTCGTGGGATTTTCGTAACTTTCGTACCTGGTTCATCGGTGATCCGTTGGAAAGCCAGGCATACCATCAACTCCCTGGCTTTCGTGGACGTTGGTTCCCCGGGCAGTGGCATGTCTCGGCCCTTGGACGGTCACTGGGACAGGTCCAGCGCGGTGCCGGCACCATCTCCAACTGGTCAGATATCTCATAGATGTCCCATGATATCCCATGATATCCCATGATATTTATGGTGTTTTAGATGGGTGGTAAAAAAAAAAAAAACATTTGGGATATTTATGGGGTCGGAGGTTGAAATATAAAAATAACTGAAAAATCAGTGGGATGATGGATATGGGGAATAAACCACCCATAGATTGGGTATGATCATTCTGGGTAAATTATGGTTAATAAGGGAAATCATCCCCAAATGGCCTTAATTCAGGTTGGTGAAATATTATCATTTACCCAGATCATTGATGATCATCATCTCATTAAAAAATGCTATCGATGTGTGGGAGAAAAAAAAACCTGTTGGTATAGTTGTTGATGTCATTGAGTTCATCACGTTCACACCAAATGACATCAATGGCTGGGAAAAAGGCGCCAACCATCCTGGCGACGATGGAAAAAAAAGGGGGCTACTCACCCAACTGTTCTCCCCGGTGTGATCCTCTTTTGCCACCATCTTTAGGATTTTGAGTTGTGAAGTGTACCCTCTGGTAATTTAACATAGCCATGGAAAAACACAATTTTTAATGGGAAAATCCACTATAAATGGCCATTTTCCATGGCTATGTTGAATAGCCAGAGGGTATTGATGAATGGTTTTGTTGGTGGTCCAGCGTTCATTTCTTCATTCCCTATTTGTGGTTTGAAAAAAAACCTTTGTGCACACAGGGACGCCGTCCAAGAATCGATTTTAGACACAATAAACCACACGACACCTACACAGTGGAGTGAAAGACTTTGGTTTTGATGTGTAGTGATGCTGAAGCGGATAGTTTTTCCCATATTTCAAGGCTGGGATGAGTTCTCAGCCTGGGGATAGTCACAATTCTGTTGTACAGTATCATGTTCTATCTATATACTTCACAATTGATATCCCGCCATCCCAAGACTGAGGATAACTGTCTCAAATTCCATGTGCCCTAGGACGGGTGAGAAGTTCAGAAACTTCCCTTCAAATCAACCCTGTGACTTGTGGAATATGAGGTTTCAAGAGCCCTCAAGCCTTCACTTTCCAGTGCCTTGGTCTGCGTTTTGAAGCAGAGAGAAACCACTGGATGTGCTCGTTGGGGAAGAAACAACAATTACGCATACGTTACGCCTGGTAAAAGGATTCAGCTAGACTGCCAGACTATGCCAGACTGAGTTTGGATTGTTTGATCATTATTCTTTGATCTCATCAATTTTTGAATCAAGTAATCAATGTTTGGATCCTCATTGATCTACCAGAGTTCAATCCTCCGCTGTTACATTTGCGTGGGTCGAAACCAAAGGCCATGCTACAGTTCGGTCAGTCTAGTACTATAGATTACTATTACTATATACTATTACTCTATACTATTATTATAGATTACTATAGCTATTACTATAGCTATTACTATAGCTATTACTATAGCTATTACTATAGCTATTACTATAGATTACTATAGCTATTACTATAGCTATTACTATAGCTATTACTATAGATTACTATAGCTATTACTATAGCTATTACTATAGCTACTACTATAGCTATTACTTTAGATTACTATAGCCATTACTATAGCTATTACTATAGATTACTATAGCTGTTACTATAGCTATTACTATAGCTATTACTATAGCTATTACTATAGCTATTACTATAGATTACTATAGCTATTACTATAGATTACTATAGCTATTGCTATAGCTATTATTATAGCTATTACTATAGCTATGTAGTACGTAGTTTTGACCCATACCCACAAGTAGACCTGCTTAATCTTGCGTTGCTCAGATCTCCTGAAGAGCAACTGGATGTTCCATGATTTGGTCGTGGTTCAATCATTGACTTTCCCCCTCAAATGTGGTTCACAGTTTTTTTTTCTGTATTATTGTAGTGGAGACTCCGCATTTCTAATATTTTCTAATCATTGGGTCAATTTCTATCCCATTTTTTGAGTCTCCAAGCTGAATTGGGTATATCTCTGTAGGCTGCCAAGAGGCTTTTCAATCAATGGCTTTTCAATCAATCCCAGTGACAGGTTGATCATTTTTGTCTCCAGGATGTCCGTGAAATCTCCCGATCCAAAGGGGATCGCCCCAGCAACTGTCAGCAACTGTCAGCAACTCATCCAGGTATTATTTGATGATCACCCCAGTGACCCGAAAAACGGCGGTGCCTTGTGCTGAAGTGCGGGAGAAATGGGGGAGTTGTAGGCTTACAACATCTTACAAGTGAAGCTTTTTGTTGGCAGAGTTTTGAATGTCTCAGTCAATTGATCGTTCTAAGTTTAAGGTGCTTTCTTGACATGTTGTCGTTCAAAATGGAATGACATGGATCTATGATTCACTCGGACGATCTGAACCACGGTGCCACAGTGCGGCATCCTGTCATAAGAAGCCGCCCGAAATTTTCGACGATGAGTAGTGGTGATAGTCCATGTTGGGTATCAATGATACTCAATGGGAGGATAAACGAGTTAATTCCAGAAAACATCATCTCAATTTTACCGTTAATGGGTTGGATAAACCATGATAAACCATCCACAGCTTGCGTAAACTATCCCCATCTATCCCCTATTAGTGGAGGTTTATAGCTGGCTTTATCACATTCGTAGGTGCGATGAGATTTTGTATATCATCTATGAGGGAAACACTCTTCAAACACCGGCACGGCTTCAGATCCAGTTTGTGACAAAAGTACTTGTGGCAAGCCGTAAAATTCAGATCAAGACAGATCAACGATAGATATAAATTTCCCATATATTTTATAAACATGTTCCATAATTAGTTCTATTTTTATTTTTTAAAACATACCTATATATATATGTTTTTAATGTCTTCATCATCAACTTTCCCATGTTAAGTTCACCTTGGGGAAAACTTCCCCCTTTGTTTTCCCGGCAACCCGGCTGAGGCGGCCGATGACTACGGCTACCGTTTTTCGGCGAGTTCCTTCGTGACCAACGAACTCATTGGCCCCGCGGTCTTCTTTCGGATGGAGATCGATCCCATTCGGGTCACGAACTACACCGAGACGGTGCCAAAAACCGTTTCGGCCATCGGCCCAAAAGGGGTGGACAATCTACGGGAAATCCCATGAAATCCCCAAAGTCAATGGGAAAATATGGGAAAAACATCAGGAAAATATGGCAGAATCACCAACAATGGGGGTTTAGAGCTGGGAGATTGAACTAAATGGGGGAGTTCCAATTGTCAAAGGATTTTTAAGTCTTTAAAGTCAGAGAAACATTCACATCAGTCAGAAGTCAGGCGGATCATATTTGATGTTTAGATATGAAACAGAGGCATCACAGTTGTTTTTAGATACTGTGATTATATAGTACTCCGCAAGTCGAATCAATCAAGAGTGAGGAATAAGAAGCCGTGTACCTTAACAGGTACTGGATCTGGCATATACCTCCTTACTAAGCAGTGGCCGAATCATATTTTTTTACATCTAGAACTTCACCTCCATAGGTTTCAGACAACGGTCCATCTTCTTCCCCCAAGAAATCTGCAGGTTGGTAGAGCTCTAACTGTGCCATCTCTTCCTGTGCCCCCGCCCCAAGTGGGTCATGAGAGGTGCCATGGAGCAAATTTCTGGTGAACCTTTGTGCAGTGGTGGGTGGATGCTTTGCGATGCTCGGAGGCGATGAGGTTTTGAGAATCAGATCCGTGAAATCCGATCCAAACGAGGGAGGTCGTTCGTCACGGTTAGTAACGGTTGGTAACGGTTAGAACTAACGGTGAGATCCTCGTTTTGGACGGCTCAGTTTGAACTTAGAATTTGTTTGTGCCAAATGTCATTTTTGGTGACTTATCTTACCAAAAACGGCTGGAAAATCCAGGAATATCCATCGCATTCCTCGAAGGTGTCACCCACCGTTCCGCTAAAAGACCGGTGAACCACCGAAAGGTTTAACGCCTGCCAAGGATGAGCAACATGCTGCTGAAAATCGTCGATGCCATCCTGGAATAAGCGACAACAAAAAGTGACAACCACGGATGGTGATGTCGTGGTCGATATCGAATACCCAAGGGATACGAAAATAACAAAATGACATACTTTATAATCTTGTATATTAGTTGATCATCATTGATTGTGTAACAGTGTAACACATCCTTTTTAGGGTCAGGAACTTGACCCATCTGTTGAAGGTATACTCATCGCCAGCAAAAGTTGAGCAGAGTCCTTTGGAACATGACCCGGTCCAATACAAAACACCTGGTTCTAATCCAATTGCTACAATGAATTAAAAACCTAGCGGTTCCCAAATCTTGGAAACCCCAAACAAGTGAGATATGGGAACTTCCAAGCAACAGAATAGATGTTTCCCATTCTCGTAAGTTTCCAAGCTGTTTCCCACCCAAAAACAGCCACGAACCGCGCTGTCGATCTGCAGCCACGAGTCCCAAAAAACATTTGACGATCGCGCCCGGCGAGGTGGGTGGCTCCAGCGGCAATACCCGGTACCCCTGGAAAAATGGGATGATGCATAGATATCGGATAATAGATATTAATGGTAAGAAATATGAATATCAATGACCAAACTCTATGAAATCTGTCCCCTGAGGCCCTGAGTCAGTTTTGATCCAGCTATCTAAGGATATATGTTCTTTTTTTTTTTCGAGGAACAAATTTAAGTTGCGAAAAAAAAATCATGCGGAAATTCAAACTTGGGTACCCTTATCGTAGACTTAAAATCGCATGGGACATGCAATAAATGACACATTTGTCGGGTTTGGCACCTGCAGTTTTTGGCTGGTACTTTAATAGAAGAGAACGCCTGCTCTACATCAGGGTTTGTCTAAAAGCTGGTACCCCCCAATCCACTGTTTTATCATCAATGATCCACTGGTTAGTCATTAATTTGCTATCAATCTGCTATCAATCTGCTATCAATTTGCCATAAGAAATTGCTAACATGGTGGTATAGACCACTTTCAGACAGACCCATCCAGAGTGTAAAAAGCCATGGATTTTCGCGATGGACATCTATCATCTGGGTGGCGAAGCTGATAGATCTGATAGGGGGCTTCTCATCCAACATCGCACATGATATCGAAGGGTAAATCATCTTCAAATTATGTGATGTTACCACTTACCAGCAATTATTTTCATTGTTAGCAACCTTAAGATTCTGTGATCTTACTGATCTTAGTGATGTTTTTTTGATTACAATTTTGAATATTTGATGGTTATGTAGTCTTAAATGTTGCAGCGATTTCATGTTTGTCTGACCAGGCAGCAATCAGCCATGCTGTGGTTGGCGATACCCGTCGGGTGGGGAGTCTCAGGTTAGTGGTCTGGTTGACGTGCGAACTGCGGGAAGCTGTGTGCTTATTGACATATCAACAGTTGGGGAGTACATCCAGCAATGGTAGGGATTTGTTACCAACAAATTTGCATTCACTGATATTGTCAAATGCAATTTTTCATAACCTCCTGTGCTGTTGAATTGAGCTGCGCTGTTTGTTGAATACCATTTAAGTAGTGGATTGTCGCTTTTTTTTTGAGGTTTTCATCCCCATAATTATACATCCAATGGGGAATGGCTGTTTCCCCAGATATCCCATTGGGAATGACCTGTTTTCCATTGACGAAACCAATATATTTAAGCCGGAATCCAATGAGAATATGTTGTGAATTTGTGAGACTATTTATAATAATCATCAAGTCATCAAGTTTTCGTGTCATGGTTTTTCATGGCATCATTGGATATTTAAGATCATCTAATATTTGAATATCTAATATATCTACCCTCTGGTAAACATACAAAAAACTATGGAAAAATCCACAATTTTCAATGGGCAATCCACTATTTCTATGGTCATTTTCAATAGCAAACTGTTAGTCATTACCGTGGTGATGACCATCCAGTATCTGAAACAAATAGAGCCCAGGCTCTACTTCTTCCGTGAGCGTATCGCCACCACCCTGGCTGCGCTGCCGGCGCGGAAGTGTCCTGGCGCTAAAAATTGGAGACTTTTAGGGGATGGTTGTGATGGTTAACAAGTTTTTTTTGATGGTGGTAGATCAATAGATCAACCTTTTTTGGGCTATGTGTTTCTAGGGGAAGCACTGGGATGCTTTTGTTGATGGCTATGGCTTTTTCAAAAATATGTTCACTGGTAAAATTGTGGACAAATAACAGACCATGTTCTTTTTGTGGCTGCATCGTCCGTTGGATCTGACGTCCAAAAAGGATCAAAAACAGACAACACTATGTGATTGATGACCTTGAGAAAAGACATCAACCATGGGTCAAAAGTGATCCAAATCAAACCCCTTGAGTCGATGGTTCCCAACAAAATCACGCACCGGCAAGGTCATTTTATCCAAAAAAGATGTCATCTCAAGGAAAGGTTTGGTTGGGTTCTTGTTCATCCATAAGCTACATTAGTAACTAAGCATTAGTACATTCAACATCATTCAACATATTTTTATCATAAAGACATGAAGTCAGTGATTCTCTATATTTGCCTATAATTACTGGTGTTCCACCAGAAATTCCACCAGAAATGGGGCCACACATGGAACCGCAGGACTGTGGTGCAGGGGCACTTGATCACCTTGGTGCTTGGATTGTGGGGCCCCTGGCCTCGTGATTTTGCTGGTGATTTTGCTGATAGAAAGGCCCCTTTCTTGAGACATCCCCCAATATTAATAGGATAATAGGATAATAGGTATGTGTTAATGTGTCCCAATTAAAGTGCCGCTTTGGGTTGTAGATCCCCTATGTTGATGCATGAACACACACACACACACGCACATATATATATATTACAGTTACATATGTGATAACTAGACCTATATATTTATGTCCCCACGATTCATGGCCATATTGTTTGATATCTCACCGTTCGCCGAGGCTGTACATCCTGCCGGTGGAGTTCGTTGGCTTGGGCGTGCGGCACTTGGGACATCGACCTTTGGACAGGACAAAAAGTACCTCTGATGGGTCAAAAAACACTGGATATGGCCAATCATAACCCATATTTTGGAGGAAACCATATGTGGGTCTGGGATTGATGAACAACTGGTATTGAGAAGCATTTTTTGAGCCATATTTAGCCATATTTAGCCAGATCAGCTTTAACAATGGATGTTAAGTTCAAATCTTAGCCCATAGGATCCATGGTGCACCATTAATCTAGCAGCACCATGGATCCGTCATGGGATATGGCTTGGTCCTACTATGGATTCGTCGACATCCCAACTTGGACCATTCTGGCAACATACCAAGGTCTTGAAGCGGCCGGCGTATTTGGGTAGGCGCCCGCGACCGGAGAGCGCCAGCGGGATCCACCGGGCGCCCTTCAAAAAAAGGGACATGGCAAAAAAATGCAAAAAATGCATTGATTGTCAACTACCATCTGGTTATGACTAACAGTTTGCCATGGACCATTGAAAAACCATGGCTATGTTAGTCATAGCCAGAGGGTAATTGAGGTATTTCCATGGATCATGGATTCATCATGGATTCATCAGATCCATAATCCTAAATGAAGTCGTGTCATTGTTCAGATGGAATCTGAAAAGCAAGATAGAGCTGGGTTGATTGGCCCAGAACCTGGCAAAGAGTTTCTTTTCCACAGTGGAAGTAACAACTTAACAACTTAATTACGGCTTTCGAGATTAGCCCACTTGCACCACTAGAACCTGGAAGCTTAGTGGAATATTGCCATGTTCAATGACAGGAACAATTCAGAGACTTCAATGATTAATCCACAGGGATTCTATGATAAGTATACCCCCTGTAGGGGTTATTTTACCATGCTTATATCCTCAGTTCATGCCGTTTTCACCGCAGCAATCGCCCAGCCTTTGGTGCAACATCTTCACGTTGCTCTACACCTTAAAGTCCAACTATGGTGCACCACCCCTGCCGCAGGCACAAGCGGGCAGAAACGGCTGGGTGAGAAACTTCTAGTAATTTTAAAATGATGTCAAATGAATAGGACCCAGGGACCTAGGATATCTTGATATATCTTGGAAGTTTCGAGTGGTGAACAAAAAAAGAATTATGGTAGTCATGGTTCATTGAGTATTCCCAGCATTGTTGATTATGCCATGATTATGCTGGTAAATATGGTTAGATTGAAATATTCTCAGCAGTGCTGCTTCATCTCACCACATGCTCCGCGCCAGATCAGTGGCTTTTCCATGTCCAATTGGCGACAGACCGGCCAGGCCTGACCTGACTGCAGATTTTGGCCATGTTTTGGCAATTGATTCGCCTTCCGTTGCTTTCCCCGATTCCGAATCTGGCATCACAGCACTTCTGCACTTTGGCATACTTTGGCCACTTTCATAAATTTGGGTCCAGACACAAGGGCTTTTGACTCACCAAGATCAAGATGTCACAGATCACAGCCATTTGGGGGGAAATCCAATCTTTTTGCCCTGCTGCAGTAGTTCGGGAATCTGGCTCGACATGGAACAACCCAAAATGGACATGTTCCTTGGTTCAGTCACAAAGTTCATTAATTTCATTTTGATGAATCTGCGGTACCTCCAACGTAGGGGATTTCTGTCAGGCTGCCCTTCAGCAGCTGGCTCCATGGCTTCAAAAGGCGACGATTTCTCCAAGTCTCATGTATAGTAATCCCCCAAAAAAGATAGATAAATAGAATCCTACCAAGATAGTGATGATCAGTGACAATTGAAAAGCGGTGTGATGTTATTCACCAAGATAGTGATGAATATTTACTTTTTCCATTTTTTCTTTTTGGGTTACGACATTTCATTGTGTTGCCAGCCATTTCGCATCCACGTTTCGATGGGTAGCAAAATGAGACGACAGGCCATGAGCGGCGTCGACTTCCACTGGTTGTTCTTCGTGTCGCTGGACGATGATGTGGTTCCTGAGGATCACTTTAAAGGAGATCCAGTCATGGAGGTTTCCATAGTCATGGGGCATACCTCAATAGCTGGATGGTTTATATGAGTTTATAATAATAGTTTAGTGATGTTTAGTGGATATATATGTTTATAGTTTATATATGTTTATATGCTATTATAGAGGTTTCCATAAATGGTGGATACCCCAATAGCTGGATGGTTTATAATGGAACATCCATCTATAAATGGATGATTTGTGGTTTTAGGAAACCTGGAAATTGGGTACCCCAGGTCTAAAATAGCAATTTTGTGGTATAAACCATCCATCCATCCCATGATTGGGGTATTAATGTATTAATATCCCAGGCTATCCTATGGGATGGTTTCCACTCGATCCACAGATGTTTCAACCAATCCCACTATATTCTCATGGGTATTATTTTTTTTTTATGCCAAGAGTTTCTTGGGAAAAGCCACAGATTTTCTGCTGAGATCGAGATCCGAGGCTCATTTGGATTGCTGCTTACCCCTCCGTGTGGGCCGTGGTCATCATAGGACGACGCTCCCTCTGGTCCGGCACCGAGGAAGTAGACATGGAGACATGGTGCTGGTGTTGTGGCTGGAGAAACACAACTGGTTGGTGATGAATGGTGGTTAATGGTGGTTAATGGTGGTTAATAGTGGTTAATAGTGGTTAATAGTGGTTAATTGTGGTTAATAATGGTTAATGAGATATCTGGTTGGTGGTTGGGAACATGGCTGGATGATTTTCCATTTCATATATTAGGGATACATTAGGGATAATTGATCCTTCCTATTGACGAACTCCATCATTTTTCAAGATGGTGAAATTGCACCACCAAGATGGTAATTACTGTACATCTAGACGTTGGTGTGCTCTGGACAGACGGTTTGAGCTCGTTGAAACGTAGATGTTTGCAGGATATTTGTAAGGTCTGGGTTGGAAACCATGCAGATATATTTTGGCATTTTCTGGTGGTGATGGGAATACGGACACTATGGCATAGAGATGGATGGGAGAGATTTGCTGTAGAGGGAGATACCTTCGGGTTCAGAAACATTGCAATGTAAGATCTTCACTTGTAGATGAATTATAATGATTTGACGAATGATTTCATGGGGTTATACATGAAACAAATGGTTGTTTCCCCATTTGGGAGTGAATAATCCCTACATACCAAATGGTCAGCACCGGAGTTTCTCCACCATGGCTATTTCTGCTTGTTTGCTAGGCAAAAATCCACCAGCCAATCTGTCGCCAGTTTTGGCTGAACAGCAAGTAGCAAAAGATGTGCATAATCTCCACAACCAATCCCACTGCATTTGCGAGTCCAACATTAAAGAACCGAGTAGTGTAGAAATGTGCGGAAGAGAAAAACAAAACAGTGGGTCTTGATCCACCAAAATGGGATAACCAAGAATGCCGGAAACAAGAAATCAATCATACAGTAACATACAGTTAGAACTAACCAATGAAAATTGGTTCACCAATCGCCATTTTTCAAGCGCGGATTTTCCATCAGGTAATCGTTGGTTCACATCATTCGCCACACCGCGTTCTGCGTGATATTTTTGTGGATCCGGCGAATCATGGATTTCGACGATCTGGACGGGTTGAGGGTTGCCCAAACCAGGGCAAGGATTTGAATATTTTGAATCCAAGGGAGTTATTTTAAGAACATGGCCAACATGGTGTTAATTTGAATCCAAGGACTTAGCAGGTCGTTTTTCAAAACATCAACCTGCTCAAAATTGGAGAATTTGACTTTCTGTGAAGCAAATTTTTAGTCATTTTGATATCTGTTGATCCCACAAAATCGGAGCCTCATCCTCAGCTCAGCATCTGTAGCCAGGACCAAGAGGAGGAGGTGGTGAAGGCGGTGGAAGACGAGCGGAAGGCGCTAGAGGAGGAGAAGAAAGCGGCCGAGAAGGCGCCCTTGCGCCCTTTGAAATGGTGGAAAGCTGGTATTTTTCCAGAATTTTCATTGGAAATGTCGGAATGGTGGTTGGTAAATGTTATAGTAACTGGTTAATAAAAGATAAATCAAATGTTGATTGGAAATGTCCCTAGTTCATATTTTGTTCATACTCCACTGACCCATTTGCCAACTGCTTTGCAGTTTTACCAACCATTTATTCTCCATTTCTTAACCATCTGCTAATTGCAATAAACCAACATAAACCAACCATTGATCATTTATTAATCATTTACGAGCCATTTTCCCACTATTTCTCAACAATTGATCAAGGTGATCAACCATTAACCAGCTATGCACCACGAGGCCGCCATCGCTGCGGCCAGAAAGGAGGCGCCCCGGAAATCCCCTGAAGTCAATGGAGGTTTTAATGGGAAAATCATGGGAAAATCATGGGAACATGTTCTATGAATGGCGGTTTAGTGTGGGAAAATCATATAAAAAAGGATGTTCCAGTGCCGTGTTTGATGGCTGGAGGGCCATCTGCAAAAATGATCAGAAATTGGTATGCAATGCTATATAACCCACAAGGTTAAGTTGGTATATTAAGTGAAATCATATGCAAATGGTCCAAATGGTAGATAAAATACGGGAAACTCTGATGTAATCAACTGTGGTAGCTTTTGGGATGAACAATCTTGAGATTATAAAGGCATTCTTCACCCTGAACGCCTACAGCAAGCCCGGTGGGATCCCCAAACTCTCCGATCTTCGCATCCTGCGAGGCCGTTCAAAAGATCGCCGCCGAGCGCGACCAAGCGCCCGCGCCAACGCCAGCGCCGGCGCCGGCGCAAAATGGCACCAACGGCACCAACGGTGTTCATGTGGAGGACCCGAGGGATCAGAAAGTTGGGGATATCACTGATATCACCAGGAGAAATTGTTATGTCCTGGGAAAGTTGAGGATATCACAATGAAAAATGCTGTAGCCTGAGGAATCCTAAGCAGCTGACTGGAAACAAGACAAAGAAAATAAAAATTGTCTCGAATCCCCACAAAACCTTGGAGTTTCGAAGAGTGAAGAATGAATTCGGATTGATGTTCCATGCTCTGCCCGTGGGGGTAGATAATCCTCTCTAAACCCAGATGATTTGTACCGGATATGAGGATACTTCCACAATCACCAACTCGTGTAGTAGGACTTTTGGATACTTTTGGTTTGGTTCTATTCCCCAGAGGTTTGGCTCAAAATCTGGTACGCCCGAAAGAATGCATAGTGCCAAAACGCCCAGCTCGTTCATGGTCCATGCAGGGACAATGTGTGACCCAACGTGTGACCCATGCGAATTCTTGTTGCATACAACACAATATGTCAATACATTTGATCAATTCTCATGTTTAAAGCTTTAGCAGTTGATTGTTTTTGTTTCAATCCCAATTTTTGGTAGCATCATACAAGTCTATGGTTTTGAATCCACGATACAAATCCCAGGGCATCCTCAAAGGTCAGCCGTCAGCCCGCAGGAGGAAGAGCTTTGGGAGGTGATTGGTGGAGCTCCTTGCAGTTCGGGATCGTTGCATAGTTTCATGGAGATTGAATTGAACGATGTTTTTCTCATGATTTATCACTTTGCCACCAAATTTGATGGATATATGATATATGATATATGACACTAAGTTCATTTTGATTTCTTGGTATGACCCAGTTTTGGCCGACGCAACGACTTCAGGTCGACAAGGGCGGCATCATGGTCCGTGAAGGCGCAACTTCCTGCCGTGGGTTCAGCCTGTTGAAGTTCAATATGGAACCAGGCCCTGGAATATATTACATTAAGTTTTGAAGTGAAAACAAATTACAAAATCACTTTTCTTCAAAAACACTTGCCGTTTTTGAGATTTCGAGGGTCCCACAAAAATCCCAAGAGGGTCTTTATACCATCCATCCATGATTTTTCACCATTTTGCCAGGCTTTCCACGGATTTCTGCGCAGGTGAAAGCACCACCTCGACTCAGAAGAGCGATCGCCTGTCGACGGGCGCCCTGGTGGAACAGCTGGCACTGAAGGGAGATCGGTTGCACTACAAATTGAGGCGCGGAAGGGGAGAAATGGGGGATGGGGAAGATAGGGTTACTGTGAGTTATGATGGGTTATAGTGGAACTTATGATGGGTTATAGTGGATAATTACAATGAACTATTGTCAACTATGTCCAATCCAATTTGTTTTGGAATTTACTTAAATCCCATATTGATTTTCCATGTTTTTGGGTGGGAAAATTCGAGTGCTGGTGGCTCCAGAGTGAGGAGAATGATGATTTGCTGCAATACGACCAAAGTGATGCTGCGGCAGCGACCATTGCAGTTCTTTGTTTCTAACTTTTTAAGGATGGTTTAGATCACCTTCAGGTCAGAAAGTTTCACACTTTTTGAGGCTTATTTCACCTGATGTCATGTTATGTTTCAGGTAGAGAGCAGTCTAACAAAGACTTCCATGATCCAGAAAGAAGAAAGAAGAAAGATGTCATGTTGATCTGGTTGGTGGTTTGGAACCTGTTTTATTTTCCATTTCATATATGGGATGTCATCCTTCCCATTGACGAAGTCCATCATTTTTCAAGATGGTGAAATTGCACCACCAAGCAGTAATTGTTACCCTTCAAATCAGTCAGGAGGCTTCAACCCTGATTCAATCCTGCCCCGCTGAGATCACGCAGGAAAGGTACGGGTCCCGAAGAGGGCTGGGTCAGCATCAAGTTGACTGGGAAAGATCTGGTGGTGCCCTGGGTGGAAATGGGAGAGCTGCTTGGATTCCGCTGAGGGTGGCAGCTGGGAATAGTCTGATATTTGTTTTAAGAACCACCCCAAAAAAGGTGGGAAGAGAAGATGATTGTTGAGTGTCGATACGAAATCGGTGGATTAAGAACAAACTTGAAACATTGAAGCTTCCTTGGGAAGAATGGGCCCATGGCCAAAGGGTTGGCAGCATCAACTGAAATTTGCGTTGGCGGGAGGGCACAACCCCTTGAACTCCAGCTTCTGGAAGACCTCCACAGGTAGGTGGGGTAACTTTTGATGATGTCGCCATTGGATAAGCGATGAATCATCCCGCACGACCTATGTCACCTTTGCAAATCCCTTGGGAAGTGCCCGAATCATCCAATTTTCAGTGATGACATCCATTTGTTACTTACACTGTCACGCCCTCTCTTCGTTTTTTTGCTGGTTTGTTGAGTAAAAACAAGCTACAGTGTGAGAAGAATAGATAAACCACACCATCCAATTGTTTTGTGATGATTAGTATATGGATGCAGACTTTAACTTACTATCAATGTAGTATCTTACACTTGAGTGTTATATAAGTTATTATATCAACACCTTTCTATGGCTGATATCAACACTCTCACTGACGTTGGCCCAAGGAATGGACCGAAAAGGCGACCCCCGGCCTGGAAAGTGGTGAAGCAACCCCAGCACCTTGGGTCTCAGGTTCGGGGATAGGGGATGATGTCAGTTCAGTCATGGCTCAACAGATAGCCTCCGCTTATAAGGATTAATGGAATGATGATGTCCCATCCGTTTAGTCATGGCTTGTGATTGATGAGATGATGTTGTTTCAACATGCTGTTCCACCAAAGGTGGGGAACTGAAAACATGTTATCATGTTCCTGTGGTGGTTGGTGCATGCTGTTTGCTTTCCAGTGTGGTCATCAGGTCCCTCAGGTCCACCACACCACATCCAACATCATTTAACAACCATAGATGTTGTTGGCAAGCTGCACAGGCCAATATACCAATCTTGGTCGGGCCAGGGTTTGCTTGACCTAGGATCGAATTTGGTCAGATGAAAGAGGTCGCCAGCAAGAACGATCCTGGGGACTACTATGGCATCAAGTTTCCTTACACCAAGGATTTCTGGGATCTTTTTTTTGTTGAAACACTTGCAGGTTGGTTGCCAAAAATTGCTGGTTCCAGATTTCCACGAAATCCAGCAATTCTCATGGCTTAAGTGGTTGCTATCCAGGAACTAAACCCAGGAAATCAATGGAATCCCAGCAACTCCAGGACATGATCGTTGAGATGGGTCCCGAGTGGCTGACTCAGGTGCTGCCAGGGGGGCCACATGGGGGGTTCGGGTCAGCTGTGGATTTTGATGGGAAAGCAATGTGACAAACATATTGGAATCACTCCATTGATCGGTGGTATATCCAACTATATCCAACTATATCCACTATATCCCAGATGTTCTTTGACACAAACCCATTTTGCATCGCAGGCCTTCCACAAGAGTGGCGTCCTGCCGCGCGACAATGCCGTGACCAAGATCTCGGCCCCGTGGCGATGGGGTCGGTGGGGTCAGTGGGGTCAGTGGCAGGTGCTGGCAGCTGCTACGGCTTGGGGGTTACGTCATTGGAAACCCCTAAAATTGGACGGTTTCATCTATACCCATAGGATCCATGTATGGTATATATGGTAACATGGATCCCATCAATATACCCCCTTTATGTTAGTATATATATATATATACCAGCACCATAGATCCGTCATGGGATAGGTTTGATAGGTTAATCATGAAGAAAATCCTGCTGGTGGAGCCATTGGTAGCTATGGACAATCATGGACACTTTTGATCGAGATTCAAAGACCCTTCGACATTGTCAACATCGTGTCAATGTGCCGGACCTTTGACACTTCCCCCAAATTGTGATTTTCTTGGCCGCCTAGCCAAGGTCACACACAAGTGGTTGTAGTTGGAATCACACTCGATCTCATCACGAAACATCAACCGTCGATTGGATTGTGCGCACATATTTCTTATTTCTTTTGGGGAACTATTTAGCTTCAAACAGCATCTGCCTACTGGTCATTTATCCCTTTTTGTTTGTAGTTTAAACTCCAACCTTGATGTGTAAAGTCTTGTAAGAAATTCTCAATTACCCATTCATGTTGCCAGTTTCTAGGGCTTATGTGGGGATGGGTCAAAATCCTGTGTTCATCCCCCTAAAAATGCTATTTTCATAGGTATTGACAATAGGTATTGACCCAACCCCATGTATCCCCTAATTTTCATGTGCCCTAGGTGCCCTAGAAACATGTGAAGTCCTGGCATTGGAATCACCGTTGGAATCTGTCGGCCCGAGGATGCGAAAGAGTTCATTGGGGGTGGTGCTGGACTGAAGTGCACCTTCACAGTGGCTCCAACTGCGCGTGGGGGGGCTAGAATCTGCTAGATTCATGATATAATTATGATATATATATATATAATGATTTATTATGATATAATTATGATATAATTATGATATAATTATGATATAATTATTTATGATATATTATGATATCATGGTTTTACAGTGAAATATGGACGTTTCCCTACTTTGGTGGGATGTTTAATTGGATATATGATATATGCTATAACGGGACGGGCATATAAGCAACAAAGATGACAGGGTCCCATGGAAATCCCTGTGGAAATCCCTGTGATTTGCCACGAATGTGTTAACCCATCGGACTCATCAGGCGGGGAGGTAACCAACAGAACTTGGGGCTGAAGCGACTAGTCAGGGCAACCCATCTAGATAATTTTGAGCAACTGAAGACATTTGGGGCTGAAGCTCCACACTCATATTTGAAGGGAATGGATTTCTGCTAGGTGATCAAAGGATGATCAAAGGAATGTTTGATCATCTTCCGAATCGGTGAGTTCGATCCACACTGAGGTGGAGTACAAGAAGGACGAGCCGTACTTACACAAGACACTTGGGTACTGAACGGGCATCCTCAAACTTTCATGCGGCAGGTGAGTATAAACCAGGCTGGCTTGCTATGCCAAGCTGATGAGCTTGGATCGATGAGCCAATTTTTTGGCATTCCCAATTCCTCATCAAACCAGGATTCCAGAAAGCTGTAAACCACAAATCATGAACCTTTTTCCAGTTATTTGTTCCATTTTTTCCACCGGTTTGGTGGTGGAAACTGGTTGGCTCAGGAAACTCTTCTGCAAACTTCCGCACAAACCGGGCACCTCGGACCGCTACTTCGTGTCCTGCATGTGGAACCACGACAGGCGCGGCGGCTGAAGGTCCTGCCGTGAAGCTTGGCAACTGTGCGTTGAGAAGTTGTTTAACGGTTAAACGGTTCAATCAAAATCAAATGGATTCAAATGCAACTTATTGATTTGATTCAACACATATTTGAATATTAACTATCCCCAAAGAATCCCGACTATTTGATTTCATTCTACATGTTTGTGTAATCAGAATGGACGATGTATACTGACGAGTCCATGTACCATCATGTACCAACGAACACAGCCTGAAAACGCACATTTACATCAATTTACATCAATTTACATCAATTTACATGGATCAGGCATAGCCAGGTCTGACGTTCTCATCCAGGCCTGAGATCGTCTTCAACATCTACCTCCAGGACTCAGCAGTGCCTGAATCGCGGCTGGGCGGCGGAACCGGCCTTTGTTGGTATGCCATGTATGTCATGTATGTAGTGGGGGTTCTCACTTAACCGTTAACCTGTAGCACCCTGGTTGAAGCAGAATGAAACAGAATACCTGGTACATCCTTGTACGATATACATCATATACAATGATATACAATACAAAAGTTGAACACGCCAGCGGAGTGGCAGTTGGGGCGCCGAAGTCCGCAGGAGAGTGTTCCCTTTCGGGTGCCCAAGTTCTACTTCGGAGCTACTTGGCATGTTTACCCGGTTTACCTCTAGATGATGAAGGATCTTTATTGGCAGGAAATTGACTGGACGCCAAATTTCAGGTCCATGAAGTAGATGTTCCACTGCCCCTTCCCAAGTGGGAAGTCGCAAAAATCCCATGTTTGGCTGACCTTAAACATTAAGGTCTGACACTATAACAATAGCAACATTATTGCAACATGATCTTGGTATCCATTCCATCTTGAACCACCTACATAAATTCTTATCACCCCAGCTTTACTTTGTCACCTTGTGTCCCGTGTTTGGATACATCCAAGACGACCAAAAGTTTGGTCCTTTCTCGTTGGACGGATCTCCGCCGTCAGGATATCTCCGCAGCGACCACCAACTTTGTGCTGATCACCGAGAGCATTCCATGGGCGGAGACAGGGAAGAAAGACTTCAGCCCGGGAGAAATCGAACCTGCTTACGACAAGTACAAGGACACTGTTGGGGAAAGATCTGGGAACTGGGAATTAGGTCAAGAAAAAAACTATACCTTAGGATGTTTGGAAAACTAGATCCTATCTGGTTGAGAATTTCAGCTGCAGAGGATATTGCTAATGCGGCAGCACAGTCTGTTGAGGCTATGTAGTACCAGCTGAAGGGATCGCAGTCGACTCCTACTCCTCAGACTGGAAGCAGCTGATGGTGACTCCACGATAAATCGATCATGTAATTACCCATAGGATCCATGTATGGTATATATATATATATTAACATTGGGGGTATATTGATGGTAAATGCTACCATATATAGCATACATGGATCCTATGGGTTATTCTATATTATTCTTATAGTTGGAGCTGATGTTGAAGTTTTTTTTCACCACTACTTGAAGGGGACAACGAGATTTGACACTCCAAATTTACCTCTAGCACGTTCGGCTGTAGCCAATCACAGATGGCCAGATGCATGAGAGCGACTGCTATGTATTCTTCCCGTTGCCTGGAACTATTTGATGACTTCGAACACTTCCACATTCCACTATTTAATCTATGGGCTGATTGTTCAGATTTGTTTCAGCCACCCGCAAAGACTATTCCTTGAGTCCAAAAAACCACCAAACACGTTTGGTTCGCTGTATGTTTCTCTTGTCTATGCTCAGTCGTCCATTTGTCAGGACTGGGAATTGCCAGATGGCGGCCCAATGTCACTTGCCAATGAGTTCTCTTGATTTGAGAGATGTCCACCTCCTTTTGTTGCAGGGCAAACCTTCAGATGTGGAGAATCGGTTTGGGAAAATAGGGGGACTGTTTGGGGTCACACCTATAGTGTCGCGGTTGCGAGATCTATGCGATGAGATCACCAATCGTTGCTTTGATCGGCGACAGGAACTGATTGCAGCGGTACTTCCAATGATTGCAGCACAGTTCTGGTGATGTCAACTTCAGCTATCGATAGATTTTATGATTCACTGACCCAAGCACTCACTTGTATACTTCTGCTTCAAGAGGTTTACTTGGCAGCTCATTTGAGCATGGGTTTGACCGGTTTGACCCAAGATATTGGGTGCTTGGAGACTCTGGTATAACAAGATGGCTCAGCGCCCAGGTATTACTTGGCGTGCTGCCGCGCATTGGGTAAGATGGCTGGCTATCACAAGCAGAAGCGGCTGCACAAGAGTGTGGATGACACTGTGACTGCACGCCTCAGGGATGGTTCCGGGTATGTCAAATAAACGGCGCCTTGAAACGCCCATTGTCCTATGATAGTATGATGTGATAGTACTCTGGGGATCGAAAAGAATGGCGTAAATCATGATGGCTGTAGTGTGACCAACCGGTAGTGCCAAAGCCATCGGCATTCGACGTGGATCACTTGGGTTTTCCCAGATTTTGGACTCCTGAAAATCCACAACAAGTATTAGCCTGTGGTAAAAAACATAGCTGGCTATGCAACTCCAATTTGCATTAGAAGGACCCTGTGCAAATGGACATCAATGGAGGATCTTCCCCTGATATGATGCGTTTTTTTAACGCAGGAAACGCCTGTTTGCTGACGTCATGTATAGGTATACGGTATATACTCGGAACACATTTTCCTATTCCCGCGACTGACAGACCTTTGCTGCACATTTGGGGATTCTTTCATTGTTGTTCCATATTACTTTTTCCTTCTTGTCCCCTACGTCTGTTGACAGAACAGGATACAACAGGTCTATGTTTCTCAAGAACCAACAATAACCATATCATCATCAGTTGTTTTTTTTTTTTTACGTACACCACTTTACACCACCTTACATCATTTTTTCAATGAGAATTCCAGGATCCACCTTACATAGGCCTTATATACGGTAGGTACCTCCAATTTAGGATCCTGAAATTCCCATATTGATCATATATATGTTTTTTTCCCCAAAAGCACTTTCCACCTACCCCATCCCACCCCCATCCCATCCTCCCGATCCCAGGAGATGTTTCCCATGCCGGATCCCATGCCCCGGGAGCTGCCGAAGACGCTGCCGGCACTGGATCCCTTGGCGAAGAAGCAGAACCTGGCGAAGGTGGACCAGTGGCCCGGCCGGACCCGCCCGGGATGGGGATGGGGATGAGATATGGCAACACCACGGGAAGTGAAATGAAGCAAAATTAGGTAATTAAATGTTATAGATTAAATGTAAGATATGGGATTGGAACATGCAGTATAAGAATCAATTGAATTGGTGGTAGAATGGATATATATATATATTATATATAATATATATATAGTTGATGGAATATTCAATGGGGAATATTCAATGGGATGTGAATGTAAGATTGGTTAATACCCTTCGGCGTCATCAAACATCGCTTGGAAATTTCTGCGCTTGGAAATTTCTGCGCTAATTTCAAACTACATGTTTTGTTTTGATAATTGATCACCGGAGGTATGTGGCTAACCCCAACCATACATGGAAGATTTGCTAAGATTTTAAGTTACAAATATGTTGTAATATGTTGTGATATTTTGGAATACCCTAGTTTGATCTATTTTGGGAGAAATCCATTTAGGGAGGTCGTGTAATTTACGTATACTCCAAATGAATCCAAAAACTCGAGGGGTGAGATGAGAGGTCGTAGTCGAATCAAACTACTATATGACTTCTTGACCGTATATAGAAAGGTATGGATAAACCAGCAAGCAAGATTCAGCAAGCACGGCGATTATACATGGGTGAAGCTAGGGTTCAGTCGGAAGGCTCACACAAAGGGAAACATAATTATACTATTTAGTTTCTAATGAAAATCAACAGCTTTTGGTGGGCTCGGCATGCAAAACCCTGGTGTTTACTGTTATATCCTCATCTTTGGTGAGTAGTGGTTCTCAACCCGTAGCTTTCTTTGTATGATCAGCAATTCGTTGCTTTCTAAGGGGCACCCAAGCTACCACATTGCGCCACATCAAATCTGACAACTCTGTTCACGGAAGATGGTTTTCAGACTATTTTCAGTTGTATCATCATGATGTCATGGTGACAGCAAAGGTCTCTTTTCTCCTTTTCACAGCTTCGCAACACATGATTATAGAAATCTGAGTGGTGCTTTCGTAATCTTGTTTATTTTCTATCCCAGCTGGAAAGGGATGATGTTCCCCATTGACTCTCATGTTTTCTTACCTTGGAATAGTTGGCTGAACCACTGAGTAAAATCCATAGGTTTTTTTTGCGTTTGATGTGAAGTGCAGTGCTGCTTGACCCCTTGAGGTTCGTTCGCTTTGTTTCTCGGCCTACCAGGGCAAGCAGAAATTGGGAACTGGGTTGCGGGAGAAATATCGGACGTACCAGGACGCATTGATGCTTGCAATAGAATCCGGTATACAGTCTTCGGACAGACATGTGCGGGAAGAAATGAACACATTGATATGTCTGATATGTTGCAGGCAATACTTGTACAACTGGCAGACAGTCTCAAGCTCAAAAGGATCAATTGAAGTTTGCGAGTTCAAAAGACATTCAGTAAATCACAGACATTAATGATTATTGTCCAGAGTTTTAGGCTCCAGCGGCCAGTAAATAGTGTGGCACATTGATTCAGCTGGCCTTGCAGTAGATAGGATATTGCTGTTGTTTCAGGTGCGTCTTCGATTGAGTTTCTCATAGACCCTCCGTAGAAAAGCTGGGAAAGTTTACTTCTAGTCTCCAGTTGCAGGTAGAAAACACCACAAATTCCAAAATGTAGGCTTCCCATGCCATGGCGACTGGTGACACCAGTGACCCGAGCCGCTTCTTTGGCAGTGCGACATACTTTGAAGGTCATCAACGTTTGGAGGCAACAGGCTACAGCTACGAAAATGCTTTGATCATCAAACATGAGCAGACAGGAATAAAAATGTGGGCGTGCGCCTTTGACTTGCGCGAGGATTCGGAACACAAAGGTCTACGTGATGGTGACAAAGTTCTCTATCACTACACAGATGAGGCATCCTTTTTCCCAATCACAAGCCTCGAAGGTGCCAGGATCTGGGCGAACCCGGATGTAAACAACAAGGATAGTTTCTTCGGTTTGGGTGTCTATGCTACTGAGAAAGCGCCTCACCAATGGAGATCAAAAGATGAAGTCCGTCTCAACAATTTCTACCCAACTCGCGAGAACTTTCTGACGTTCAGCGGCCAAGAGCTGCCGGAGGCCGAGGATGCCGATTTTGAAGCCCTCCTGGAAGGCACTGTTGGAAACTATGTCAAGGGCAAGTACCCAGGCAAGACGGACTACTGCATTCCCTTGATCGTGGATCAGCAGGTGTCCAAAAATGCAATGAAAGAAGGTACCGATGGCCCCTTGATGAAAAACCGTTCCTTTCATCTCGATCCTTAGCATTTTTGCATTTCTAGGCTTTCTGAACAGTTTCCCACCAGAAGAAGTGTGTGATATGTTGTGAGAGCCTACGGCTTCCCTCTTCCAAGGTAAAAAAAGGCTCGCTGGATACAACTCCAAAGGTGAGAAACAGCCAACTTGGCGGGATGTTTGGGTCGTCTCAATCTACAACCAGACTCAAGAAACTTGATCAGATTCCGTAGTTTCTGTTTTTCATGACGAATCGTTCCACCAAAAGTACCCGCGTTCCCACAGTGGTTTGGGCTAGAGTTCTTCATCCTTCATCTTCAACCCTTTCGTACACGGCTCTACTGAGGACATTGTAATTGAGGTTGAAGATGCCAAGCTGAACTCCCCCAGCATCATCCAGATCCTCGGGCAGCGCCTCAAGAAGCTTTGACAGCAATATATTTATTTGATATAACTTTATTCAAGAACACACCATTGACGCAAAATGGGTGCCCAGAAGATGTTATATTCATATGTTGTTCATGTTCACGCCAAACATGCATGTCGCTGCTGCAGGAAGCCAGGCAGCATTTCCGAGGTAAAATCCACAATCATTTATCATTGGCCCAGTGTAGTGTAGGAAATCGAGCGCGCAGAAAGCCACGCTCCAAATTGAACTAGTTTTAGGAAAAGTCTGTTCAATTCCACAACAAAATGTCTCAGAGTCGAACAAC
>Ga0126342_10003611_pt1 | contig 25703 bp, 19 predicted proteins | sample Cyp1metagenome_FD_92528 | JGI IMG/M metagenome (GOLD analysis project Ga0126342, IMG submission 92528) | Coral microbial communities from Lord Howe Island, Old Settlement Bay, Australia - Cyphastrea 1 metagenome | ecosystem: Host-associated > Invertebrates > Cnidaria > Coral ... | reverse complement strand
CGGCGCAAAAATGCATTGCATTGCTTGGTCGTGAAACAAAAACTACCACGCTTATATGGAATTACTGTTTTGGGATCTACGGCCGCTGCTTTCTTGCTGTTGGGGATATTCTTTGGGCTTATTTTTAATACCCAGATATATATCAAGTCCAGAAAGATAGAATATCATCATTTGTTCTTTCAGAACACAGTTTTTTTTGGGATTGCACCCGACAGGAGATGAAACGCTTCGTGAATTCCAGCCCGAGGGAGGCAGGGTATCGGCTAAGCCATGACCGAAAAAGCCCATTGGTTTTAATGAAAATAGAGGATCTCCCCCCAAATGAAAATCAAGCTTTATTGGTAGATGATGAGATAAGTATAGATAAACAATATACCAAACCGGCCGCAATTTCATTTTTACAGGACAATATTGACCTAACCTAACGGACTCGAAAAAACGCACATTCAATGCTGCACGAAACCAAGAAAAGTCCCCTTTTGCGACCCCCACATTGATGTTGATGACTGGCGCTCGAAACCAACATGGCTTTTTGAAGGCTTTAAGGGGAGCGGGGTCTGGTCTTGTGCTGGCCACTGGGTGAAGATCAACCCCTTGGGTTGCTATGGAAGGAAGCTGGTAGTATTTGCGAAGGGCATTGAATTTCCGAGCTCAGTGCAGTTTTGTTTTCGGTTTTATTCCCATCATCCCCGATTTGAGAAGCCGAAGACTTTCTTCTTCGTTGAGTGACTAATTTTGACATTGGCCCTTTTTAGTATTTTTTTGCTGGTTTCGCGTGAAAACCCACAAATTCTTGTTGTGTTTCCGATTTTCCTCTTTGAATTAGCTGTGGGTCAAAGCAGATTACAGTTTTTCCCACTTGACTGCAAATTTGCTATGGAGTAGTAGGAGCGTCATCTAGATATGTATATCTATAGCTATCTACTTATTAAGATAGATAGATGGATAGATAGGTAAATAGCTAGGCTAGATAGGATAGATAGGTAGACAGATAGGATAGATAGGGTAGATAGGGTAGATAGGGTAGATAGGATAGATTAGATAGATTAGATAGATGAGATAAATTAGATGAGATGAGATTACATTAATTAGATTGAATTGGATTCGATTAGATTAGATGGGTAGATGGATAGATGGATAGATGGATAGGTGGATGGATGGATACGTGGATACATGGATAGATAGATGGATAGATAGATGGATAGATAGATGGATGGATAGATAGATATGTAGATGGACAAATACGATTTGATATATTGATTGTAATATAATCTGTTATGATGTATTAGTTCACAATATAGTAAAATATAATATGATGTGTTTTACTATGATCATACATAATGTGATACTAATATGATAAAATATGAACATATACATAATGCAATATATACTACGATTGGTAATGTAATGTGATGTAATATAATGTGATATAATTTCTTTTAATGCATTATAATGTAATATAATGTAATATCATGTGATATATTCTAGTAGAATGTATTGTCATGTAATATAATGAAATATAATGTAATACAATTTTGTAGTATAATATACTAGTTAGATATATGCGTTTCGTACAATACACTGAATATTAACCCGTGGGGGGTTCCTGAAATAGGGGTACCCCAGTCCTCATCCAGCCATATAGATGGATTTTCTTAGTACCCAACCTGGTTATGACTAACAGTTCGCCATGGTTTTTCGATGGCCCATAGAAATAGATGGCTTACCCTCCAGTATATTAACATAGACCCTGAAAATCACCACTTTTTAATGGAAACTAGTCTTCCAACCCCTATCTGCCAGGGTCAAACTGTTAATTTACTGGAGGGTACCTATTAAAAATGATGATTTTCCATGGCGAACTAGTCATAGCCAGATGGTAAACCATCCATCCAGCTTGGGGTACCATGACGACATGGAAAGCCCCACGACTAGGCGCCAGCAGCGGCAGCCAACCTGCCGTGGAGTCATGAGGAGCGATGGCTACAGCCTGGAGGTCTTATCCCATTGCGGATGGGTCAAAAGCTATAGCAGCTATGAAATAGCATAGAATGGGTGACATGAAATATGAGAATCTTCCCAAAAATATGTTTGGGGTTACATGAAATGACCATATGACTTGGGGAATAACCATCCATTAACCATCCATTAACCATCCATTAACAATCCATAAACCAACTACGACTTAGGGTACCGTTTGGGTGGCCGGTGGTTAAGAGGGAGCCAGGGAGCTCTGGGTATTTTTGACTGTAAATTGGAGAGCCAGTTGAAGCTACGAATTCAGTTTCACAACCACATATAACCATAATATATATATATAATCATGTATAATAATAAAACCATATATAACCATCTATAACCATATATAACCATATATAACCATATATAACCATATATAACCACATATAACCATATATAACCATATATAACCATATATAACCATATATAACCATATATAACCATATAATAATATATGATGATATATAACCATATATAATCATATATATATATACACATATACTGTAAGCATAAGAAATCTTCCAGCCCCATTGTTTGCCCTAAATCACCCATTGATAGCTATGGTCCATGCCCAGGAAGAGCTGGTGGCCAAAGACAAGAGATCCAGCTCTACAGGCGACGACAGAGCATGACTGGGGGTGGCAATGTCTGGCGAGGATACTTAAAATAATGTATGATCAATGTGGATGTATGTATATATATATATATATAGATGGATCACATTGATTTTAAATAATGATGATCAATGATTAAATAATGATGATCATGATAATGTAATATGTATAAAGATGATCAATATTTCATAGGTTTCTTTTAGAAGGAGCTATCGCATAAGTTTATCAATATGATCAATGTATATATATATACCCTCTGGTTATTTAACATAGCCATGGAAAATCACCATTTTTAAGTTCGGTAAACCATCTATTTCGATTAGGGCCGTCTATTTTCCATGGCGAACTGTGAATGTCATAACCAGGTTGGGTATCGTATTCATCGCAAGTTTCCATTTTTTTGTATGGCAAACCGTGTCAAGCCCCTGGCACCCTAACCGAAAAAAAACCACTGGTTTTTCGGTGGATGTCTACAGACCCCAAGTCGTCAGATTCGGTAAGTTCGGTTGACGCGAAAAGGGGGGAAAAAAGGCCCCAGGGGTTCTCAGATGATGCGTTTCCTAAATCTGTGAAACAACGGATTTATATGGGGTTTCCTAAATTGGGGGTACCCTAAAATGGATGGTTTTTTGTCAGGGAAAATCCATCTATAAATGGATGATTTAGGGGTAGGTATACCACCAACCAGTTGTGCATTGCTGTTTCATACCATGGTGACTCTGAGTTTTCCATTCCTTGAATCAATGGATTGGTTTAAGGGAAAATTTACAGGAAAGCCCCATATTTAATGGGAAAATCTATGGTGTCCGGTTAAGATTTTCCCTTAAACAAATCCATTTGAACTGAGAAAAAACCTGAGTCCTCGATGAGAAATCATCTCCCCTTTTTTCGGTGGGGAAATTCGGGGTTTGATCCGATCCATTTGACAAGCACGGCACGACGGCACGGTCAGTCCAGTTCTTAAGCAGTGTTTTATGTACAATTATATGTGATATCCCCAGTCATGTATATACTATATATAGTACATATGTATGTATGTATATATAATATGTATATATATATAGAGTATATATATAGTATACATATTATTATTATTATGTGTATATATATATATATATACATACACACATAATACACAAACTTCATATGTATATAGATACTAATGTGGGCAACCCAACAATAAACCTATAAACCTACCATTTAGGGATAGTTATACCACCCATTGATGGTGATTTTGGGGATGGTTTATTATCAGGTTTACCATATGGGGAGCTAGTTCCCACTTGAGATCCATTCCGCCAGGCTTCTTCAGGAAGGCTTTGGGGAATGGGAGGACTGGGGAGGTGAAGAGCTTTGGTGAAAGGATGCTACATGGTATTGGTTACCCTATGGTTATTTATATAATTATCTAACGGTTTGCTATGGAACATCACCATTTGAATAGATAGTTAATTAATTGAATCATCCAAAAATGGGCTATGCTCCACATCTACGTTGATTTAGCCCAGTGTAAATGGTCTTGAAGATGGTCGAATGCCTTTGAGCAAAACTGATAAAAAATAGTTTGGTTCATTGAAGGCTTGCAAAAAAGCGGTAAATGCCCTGCACATGGTTGGTGGTAAATGATCTCGAGATGGTTTGGAACATTGGCTATAAAGGATTTGCAAAGGCTGGCCAAAGGTTGGCAAACCGTCTGCAAAAGTTTAAATGGCTGGACAATGGCTGGCGGTTACTTTTGTAAATAACTGGGAAATGGTTTGGAAACCGGCGATTGGTTAACACATGGTGATTTCATGGTTGATGATTCGTAGTTTTGAGGATGCAGTTTCTCCAGTTTTGAGGCGGAATTTTCCAAATTTCCATGGCGGCTTGAACTGGAGCCAAGAACCTGACCACACGAAGGGGCAACGATGGCTGGCAATGGCTGGGAGGTTTATTCAATTAGTCGAAGTAGCAATTTATGGCAGGTATGTTCTATTTAATGGGTTTATCTGAACAAAGCACCCAATACAACTGGGGGGGCCCATCTTGCACCAAGTTCCCTTCGCAGCAGCTGTAAATCATCCTATTTGGGGTACCTCATGCCATCATCACCTGCACCCAGTCAAGATCAAAGACCGGCTGTCGCAGTCACCGACTTCGAATGTGCTTGTTGCAAATAAGTGCTATTTTTCTATCCTGAAAATGGGATATAATGGGATGATTGAAGTGATTTTGGAAATAGAATAATTATACGAATATACCCTCTGGTTATTTAACATAGCTATGGAAAAATGACCCATTTATAGATGATGTAACTATTAAAAATGATGATTTTCCATGGCTATGTGAAAAACAACCAAAGGGTATATACAGTATCTCAATTCCCCATCCCTGAGATGATACCGAGGAAAAAACCGCCCCCCCCTCCGGTGATTTCATTCGTGAAATTCTGCTAAATCGCCCCATCGGCAAAGACGGCAAAAGGAGGTTTTAAACATTTTTAAAGCACGGCATTGGCATATTTCCAGACATTCCATTTTCCTCATTAAGAAAAATGGCAAGCAGAAGATTTTTACTTAGGTGTTGGAATAAGAAGATGATTTTTCATTTTCTGGTAACCATAAGACATTTCATTTAATATAAGAATGTTTTGAACATGGCAATCTGGGGTGGGTCCCAGGCAAAATCGCATCATTTCATGGCAGGCTCTATGGCTGCTGGCTGCCCTTGGCATCACAGGCCAGATGTTGCGTGGAGTTTTCAACATGACGCGCCAGGGAAAGGAGACAACTGCCCGCGGTTGTGGAGAGAGGCGAAAAGTCACCATTGAATGGCCAGATGGCCAGATGTCATCCTGCTTTAAGATATTTAAACACCTCCATCTGTCAATCCAATGTATTTCTCTCTATCTCTATGTCTACCCTCTGGTAAACTAACATAGCTATTGAAAATGGCCATTTATAGTGGATTTTCCCATTAAAAATGGTGATTTTCCATCGTTATGTTAAATTACCAGAGGGTATTTCTCTCTATCTCTATGTCTATATAATATGTAGCGACATGAGACATGTACGTTTTTTGTGAGAGACATTTAGTTCAGTGGCTTGCTTTCCAGGAAAACGTAGCTGGGGCACATTTCGACTAGGCCCTCAGAGTATCCGCAAAGATATGCAAAGATAGCTACAAGGTGGTGCCCCATAGTTAGCTAAGTTGGTTTATAACTCCCATAACTATGGTTTATGGTAGATATAACATAATATAAGTATAGTTAATGGGGTTTATAAACCAACTTATAACTGGGGGGCACCATCCTGTATGATGCTGGATGTTCAAATCTGTTTCCCAGAGACTGTAATGGTCCAGAAATGCTCAGGTGCAACACGGCCTGATCCATGGTTTCATCAGGTTGGATATGTGAAAAGACCCTTAAATGTCTGCAGCTGAATTTTCCAGCTGTTCCATCTTGCAGGATCTTGCGAGTTTTTTTTTGAGTTCAAGAATGGCACGCTAAAAATCCTCAGGAATTTGGGGTGTAGGTTCCCAATGGTTCCCAACAAAGTGGTGCTCCTCAGATCTCACAGGAGATGCTGTTGCCAACTGCAACTTGGCTCAAAGATGTGCCACGCCACACTATCCTTCATCCTTCGCTTTCCAGCTATTTCCACTTGAGATTTCCAAGATGGATCTAATACCCTCTCTCGTTTCTGGCTCACTGTTTTTTGGCCCTAGGTGTTTCTGCTGGTTCTTGGAAGTAGGCCTTCTCATTGGCGATACTGGCAGGATTCAGACCTCAAAGGAAGCATCAGATGATTTTAGAGCCAGTTTGGGAGCCTGCCCGAGGTGCACAAGCAGCACATGTGCTGAGAAACCGCGCGAGAAACATTGCCACAATGGTCTCATCGGAAAAAAGTCGCTGACTTTGCAGATCTTCAGGGCATCACTGAAAACGTAGATCTTCGGCAGCACTGACCAAGACATCTCCAGCAGAAATGGCAGATTTGCCTTCGACATTTTTTTTGTTGAGGGTCAAACAGTCAAACATCAGCTGAAATTGTGGTAGAATAGTGCCAAAGGTGATGCTTTTAAAAGGACCTTTTTTGGACCCTAGTGGGGCAGGAGAGCTGCCTCCTGTGATTGTGGAACGACACATGTGGGTTTCACATATTTTCACATACCATGGTGGGAGTTCACAGGTGTCTCCCAGGTATGTCCCAGGGGATTGGACATGGTTTCACTGCCATTGGATCAGTCTACTCTGGCCCCAAACTTCACTGTCATGGTGTTTGTATCGCACTGAAGGGTGTACGCCCGCGAAAAAGACAGGCAGAGAATTGTGGAGGTCACTGGGTCATCTTTCTCTGTTGCTGGTCTGCTGGTCGCTGTCTGAAGGCTTTTCATGCTCAAATGTGACTCTACAGAGGGTGGTGCTATGCAAATCTACCCCCAAGCTGGACAAGCGAAACTTTTATTTTGTGTAAGGTGCTGAGCAAGTTCCTCTTTGGATCTTTGGGGTGTGCAGCAGAAAAACTCGCAGACCGGGACTGTTTGTTTCGGGATGTTTCGGGGTTGGCTCCACGCAGACATCCGACATCGGAAGAATATGACGGCCTCACAATTCAGCATGCCTTCGAACATTGAGAACAGACTTGGCCCCCCAAAAGCCATGGCGCCATGCGCAACTTCCGTGGGGTGGTTTGGCGACCGCGAAGGTGTCATGGCAACAGTCGGATGGCATCAGAGTTTTCCAACAGGCGCCAAGTTTTGACTCATTGACTCATTGGATACCACAGATCTTGGTGGTTTTTAAATTCCAATTTTAAATTCCAGTAGCCAAGTTTTTGACTCTGATTCCAGAGATTCCCATGTTTTTTCACTGATTTTAAGCATGATCTTCCAGCGCTGCTAAGCCCAGCGATCCCCACCATGGCGCTCCTGAGGACCTGCCGCCATGGCACGACTGCGACGGGCCAGACTCCCGAAGGCGAGACGTCCATCTTCGAACGCATGGTGCGACCCAAGGTACCAAAGGTGCAGGCAGGGGTCCCCGCTTTGGGGAACGTGAGTCCAGAATAGTCCAGAATAGTCCAGGGATGGTGGAACATGATGGAACCATGCAATAAAATCAATTTAAACCCAGATCTTGGAGGATTTGCGATGATTTGCTGCTGTTTTTTTTGTTATATAATTAATAATTATCATAAACCATACTTATTGGAGTTCTGTTCGACATTTGGATCATTTCTTGACCATCCGGCCATCCCCAAAGACGCGGCAGGCGCATTCCGAGGAGAGCTTGGAACTCTTCTCCAAGCTGGCGAGTCCGGAAGATGTGTGGCTGTGCCGTTGATTTGCCAAGGCTTGAATCAATTACGCTCTGGTAAACAGCCACATAACTATGGAAAGATCCACCATTTTTGATGGGTAATCAACCTCCATGTTTTATCTGGTGGTTTGGAACTTCTGAATTTTATGACTTTCCAGAAACAGTTGGGAATTGAATCATCATCCCAACTGACTTTCACTCCATCATTTTTCAGAGGGGTAGGTTGAAACCACCAACCAATATTCAAACTGGGGAAATTGAACATGAAGATGACATGAAAAAAGAAGTTGAACATATGCCATGATGATGGTTTTGCAGATGTATCATCGTTAATTTTGAACTTCTAGCAAAGGTTGGAGTTTCCAGAAGTTAAACATTAAGATGAAGACAATGTGTATTATTTGATATAATATATAGAGATTGAAAACATAACTGGTAACATTTGAATGGGTCAAGAGTATCTAACGCATATGAACGGGGAGAAGATCCGTTTTGATGTGAACTCCAGGGTAATTTGGGATCATCTGGGATGATCTTTTGTTTTCCAAGAGATTGATAGGATTGATACTTCGCAGATCAGATGCTTCTATTCTATTTGGAGATGGATGCCAACAGAAAGGGAAAAATAAAGGGAAGAGATTGATGCACAAACCAAAGTGCACTGTGAAATGCTGTGAAATGCTGTGAAAAGCTGTGAAATGCTGTGAAATGCTGTGAAAAGCTGTAGCACTTAGCCTTCTAGGGCAGGTATCTACGCATGTCCCCTGGACACCAGCAAATCCACAATGTTTTCCGCATGGGTTTCCCATTTTTCGTTTGGAAATGCCCTGGTTTGCAGTGCCCATTTCCGAAGCTGAAAACCCAAATTGATAGCTGAAAAATCAATGGCTTTTCCAATTTTCACCGGTTTTGATCATCCCGGAAAAGATCCTCCAGTAATCAACCGTGGCAATGGACAATCATCTTCTAGTTGGTTTTCCCATATATTCCCAGCAAAACCTCCATATTTCATCTGGCTGGTGGTTTGGAGCTTCTGAATTTTATGACTTTCCAGAAACAGTTGGGAATTGAATCATCATCCCAACTGACTTTCACTCACTCCATCATTTTTCAGAGGGGTAGGTGGCTCAACCACCAGCCAGATTATTACTAACCATCATTAACCATATAATCACCATTAATATTAACCATATATTAACAGTATATTAACCACATATTAAACATATGGGTATGGATCAATACCTATTAATACCATTTTTAATGGGATGAACATCCATAAATCCCAGCTATTTTGATGTGAACAGAAGGGGTACAAGGTTTTGACACACTGCCATATATGAAACCACCAGTTCATGGATGTTCGGTGAGATTTTCCATGCCATGGTGGATCGGACCCAAGGCCCCGACAGTTCGTTGCTGCCGCGCAGAGCGGGGTCAAGGACTTCCAGGCCTGGCAGGCGCTCAGCCGAACAGCGGTGCAGTCCTTGCGACACTTCAAGGTGGGAACCCGGGAGTTGGAAGATGACAGAAATGAATGGAAGGTGGTTTGGAACATTTTTTATTTTCCCCAATAGTTGGGATGATGATCCAATCTGACGAAGTCATATTTTTCAGAGGAGTTGAAACCACCAACCAGGATATGAATGGAACATGAATGGAATATGAATGGGAGATTGATGGGTTAAGTTATTTTATAGCTATGGAATCTATGGAATATAATAGACATTTGGAATATAATGGAATATGAATGGAATAATATCATGTGAGTAAAACAATAAATCACCCATTTAGGAATGGTTAAAAAAACACTTATAAAGATGGTGATGACTGGAGGATGGTGCAAATGGCATTGTTTTACCCACATTGATGGGCCATTTTTGTCTGGGAGAATGGGTTATTGTTGTATTTATCAACTATGAAATTTATAATGGAGAACGGAATATATGATAACTACCCTCTGGTAATTTAACATAGCAATGGAAAATCACCATTTTTAATGGGAAAATCCACTATAAATGGTCATTTTCCATAGCTACTTTGACATAACCAGAGGGTATATTGGGAGAAAAATTTGGGATATGGGACCGCTGGGACTTGCTTGGTATGGTTGGGATGGTTGATGGTGGCCTTTTGGTCTGGCCTAGGTCTTCATGTATGGTTTGGGCCCAAGCCACATCTCCGCAACGGAGCATCCTTTGTGACCATATGGTTCTTGGTGTCTTGGGCCCCTGGGGCCCCTTGACCTCGGGTGTTCTATTTTTGAATAATTCTGTGGAAGGGATTGGATGCCAATTTCTAGTGCAGTCTGGCCCTGACTGGCAAAGACTGGTGCAGGGGTCCAATGCTGGTATATGCTGGTCCTCATGTAAGAGACAACTGATTAGAAGTTTTTCAGACTGCGGAAATGATCCTCCAGAATTAAGTGCTGGAAATTCATCAGTTATAAATTTAAGACCATAGAAATGTTGCCGAAATGTTCTTAATCCATCAGAATTTTCCATGCTTCAAACCGATAGGGATGGCCTTTCAATCGAATTTCAATCCTATTCATAAATTAGATACGGGGTCATAACTCATCGACCCACTAGAAGCGCACACAATCAAGGAAAATCATCTTGCAGACCCTATGTTTGGGGTTTTTCATGTGGGTTTTCAATGCTTAAATATCCCGATGAAATAACATCAATCCCCATGAAATTCGCAGTAAATCCCAGCAACTCCCAGCCATCGCTGTCGCCATGGCATGACACTTCCAGCGTTTTTGGAAGTGCGCGACGCGGGTGCGGCTGGGCGGGGCATTTTTGCTGCAACTCGGCGTTGCCGCTTCCCGGGATTTCGCTGTTTTTTTTTCAAGATGGACATGAAGATGTCCAAGCTTTTGCAACTTTTCCCAGATGATCTGATCATCGTAATTCAATGGGAAATATGGGATGAGCTTCAAATGGATGGTTCTTTTTTTGTCCGGAAAAATGACTGATGGGTACAGATTCTATCAAAAAGTGATGATATCAGCAAAACAGATTCTCATTATATCCACATGATATCCCCATTGAACCAGTCTAAAAATTTCCCTTCTGAAATTGGACTACTTAAGCAACGGTTGATAGGCATAATATAGACGTTCAGCGCGCTCAGCCAGCGAAGTTGACGGTTTGTTACATCTAGGAATGATGCCATGGGTGTCTCAACTACCACTTAGTGACTTAGTGGAGCTGGTTGACATCTTTCTTATAACAATAGCATATATATATATATAACAATGATATCACGAGACGAGACGGAGAGTTTTTGCAGAGTCATGACCTCTGGTCATTTTCCCAAGAAGTCCAGTAGGGTCAACGGATGATTTGTGGCAGCCACCAACAACCTCCCCCCGGCGCTCCACACGCAGAAGACCTGCGCCGAAAGGCCATGGTTGATTTTTTCCGGAAAAAAATGGGTGTTGTAAGTCAAATAGGCTAAAAATAATCTGGTTGGTGGTTTGGAAGCTGTGATTGCCCAAGCCGCCTGCTGGTACAGCTGCACTTTCCGAACGGGGGTAGGTTTGTCTATGCCATGGAGATTGGTTTGCCCATTCCATTTGGTCAGTGTGATGTGGGCATGAGAATCAAAATTTGCTTGTCATTTTTCTGGTTGGTGGTGACTGGAACCATGGGATTTTTATGACTTTCCATATATTGGGAATAGTAACCCCAACTAGGTATACCACCAACCAGTGGTTATAAGAAAATTATAGCTATAAACTAAAGTTGGAAGATGGGACAAAATCATCCCACTTCCGTCTTTCACTGCGATGGCTGACCTGAGGTGGAGCCCATTACATGCGGTGCCCTGGTCTTTTCTGAGTCACTGGGCGAGTTCAAAAGTCTTGGATGTGGCACGGGAAGCCTGAAGTCATGCCATGTTCGAGTTACATCATTAGTTACATCAGTGATTTTCCGAAGAGTGGGGAGGGTCATCCCTCCATTTTCATAGGGGTTCATATAGCCATAGGAATCCCATTCATGACGGTGAACATACCCCGGATACCATATTATGATCATGGCACATGTGATGATCGCTGGTCAGGGATGGTAAGGGGCTCTACTTTAAAACTCTACCTGATCAAAATTCTGGGTAGTTCCGTAAGGTTACGAATAGTTACTGTTTTGAATTGCAAAGAGTATGACCAACCAACCAGTTGCTTTTAGAGTGGAAATTAGTCATCAATTTTTCGCTCCTTGAAGCCTGGAGAAAATGATCAGACCCGGACAAGATCATGCACCTTGGGTAACGCAATGCGATGCAGAATGAATTATGGATTTAGGATGATTTAGGCGCTTTCCACACATGGGGTACCCTAAAATGGGATGGTTTCTAATGGAAAATCCCAATCTAAAATGGATGATACCCTCTGGTAATTTAACATAGCTATTGAAAATGGCCATTTATAGTGGATTTTCCCATTAAAAAATGGTGATTTTCCATAGTTATGTTAGTTTACCAGAGGGTAACTAGGGGTACCACCATTTGAGGAAACCCCCATTTGCTTGTCATTTCTTTATATTGAAATTCGAACAAAACACGGCGTGCCATCCTCTCAAGAACCCGAGGCGAAAAATTGGGGAAGTTGTTACAAGTTTTTACTGGGATCTTTTCATGGAGGAACACGGAGCATTTGTAGCGCAAACTTACATTACATATATATATATATCTGGGTAAATTATAACGACCTCACTGCGACCTCACTGGAAATCATGGTTAGTAAGGGAAATCATCCCAAAATGGCCTTAATTCATGTTAGTGAAATATTATAATTTACCCAGATATATATACTAGTACACATTATATATATATATATTACATAGTAATTATATTTACGTTTTTCAGTGGGCAATTAAAACAAATTCTCATCTTGAGCATTGAATGGACATACATGTTTTAAACAACGAAACCATCTATTAAAAAATGGTTCGGAATCCATGAGCTTCCTGCATTCATTCGCTGGCAAAAGAACCCACTCAAAAGGGGTCCCATGGACTGATTTATTAATTTAAGAACATTTCAGTCAAGTTATGTCGATGTCATTTTTACTTCTCAATTCTGGCTTGTTTGCAGCTATACCTATATATATATATGGGCTACCAGAGGATAGCCATATTGGTATGGTTCAAACATATTGGCCTGACATGGATCAGGCTGTGGATGGTGTTATACTTGAAACGCCTAGTCTTTTCTGGGTTCATTTGTACCTCATTTTTCAGGACCAACAACTATTTTGATATATATATAATAATTATATATATATATGATATTATATATCTATATATATATGATGTATATTATATATATGATATGATAAATATATATAATTATATATATATATATATATATGTGCATATTTGTTCATCCCATCTGCGCGCAGAACCGAGGAAACCCATCATGTGGACGTTCCACCGCAGCGCCAAATGGTCGCGCTGTCGCCACTGCTTCGGCGCTTGCGCTGACGTCGAGGGCTGCGCCTCCTGCGGGGAGGTGAGATGGTGCTCCTGGAAGTGTCGAGACGCTTGGGTCGTCCATGTCCGACCAATCAAGGGAAATTGGACTTCACCAAGAATGGTGGGAAAACATAGAAAAATCCATAGGAAAATGGAGGTTTACCCTCTGGTAAACTAACATAGCTATGGAAAATCACCATTTGTAATGGGTAAATCAACGAACTGAATGGCAATTTTCAATAGTTATGTTAGTTACATAGCCATGGAAAACGGCCGATTTATAGATTGGTTACCTATTAAAAATGGTGATTTTCCATGGCTATGTTAGTCATAACCAGATGGTAACCATCATAAAACGATGGTTTACTGCGTCTTTTTCTTGTGGTTTGATATGGATTGACATGGTTCTATTCTAATTTAGGTAATTATTGCGTTTACCACATTATAGCAATCCCCAAGTCAAGATGCAGACAAGTCACATCCAATCCAAAATAGTAATTGACGAACATATTTTTTGGCGGGGATTGGTTGAAGGATGACAGGAGAATTCAGAGGAACCAATCTGAACCAACTCAAGATGTGCTAAGATACGCTAAAAAGACATCTATGAATTGTATTGAATCGTGTGGTTGCCCCAGGTTGCTACGCCACGCATGCAGTGGCAGAGTTGGCCACCAAACAAGAAACATCCAGGGCCATGGTGAAAACACAGGGGGGTTGTCTGAAAATAGGTACCCTCAAGGTCCCAAAGTTTATTATCATATGTTATAGTTATCTAATGTTATCTATAGTTTCTCTGCCACTCTATATCTCACCCTTTCCGGACGCGAATCCACATGCCCTGTACGGACACGTGACAGCAACGGGTCTCCATCTGACTCCCCGTTCTTCGTAAAAGGTTTGGTGGCTCCATGTGCCCTCCGGTAATCAAACATGGCAATGGACAATTCATATCAATTACCATCTGGTTATTTTTCACATCGCCATGGAAAATCACCATTTTTAAGTTCGGTAAACCATCTATTTCGATTAGGGCCATCTATACCATGGCTATGTTAGTCATAACCAGAGGGTAATTAATTCATTGATGATGGACTTCCATCACCGGCCAACTCACCTCAAGGAAATGGACGAAGGACGACACGCCTTGGAGTGTTCTTTGCTGAAGGCATTAGCGTCGTTGAAGGTGCCGTTGGAAGTACGCCACTGTGGCTGCAGGATGCGATGCCCCTTAAATCTGTGGGGCACCTGGCTTAAAATCACCTGATTTCTGGGTCATGAATTCGGTGTGTCCAGCCATATGGGTCTGTCTGAAAATGATGTATACCCCCCAAAAAGGTACTTTTAATAGGGGAAATGTCAGTACCGCTACGAGCCTCCATCAGAGTTTCCCCTGACTTTGCCCTTCGGAGGCATAGTTCACCATCTTTCCGGTCCTAACACACATGCTCAAACTCAAACTTATGATGATTAACCAATGGATTTGTACCATATTTTTCAGACAAATCCAGCCATAGCAGCTCACCATGCCATAGCGGGCGATGGCTATCATCCACCAGCTCGGATGTCGACAAAAGGGACCTCAATAAGCTCAACTAAAGCATCGCCCAGAGCAAGTCATATCAAATAGTACCCTCTGGTAAACTAACATAGCTATTGAAAATGGCCATAGAAATAGTTGATTTACCCATTACAAATTGTGATTTTCCATAGCTATGTAAACGTTTACCAGAGGGTAACCTCGTGAAGACTAATGAACCCACCATTCTTGGTGAAGTCCAATTTCCCTTGATTGGTTAATATTGGTTAAAATGCTGAAGCTACGGCTATCCAGGTAGCTGCAATTAGAGTTTCCCAGGTAGTAGGGATATAATATCCCCCATTCCAAATCCGCTTCTGATTTTCACTGGGATGCTGTTGTTGTATCAATTTTATCGCATGATAATCATCTGTATAATCTATAATCTATAATCCATGATATTCCCCATTAGAATACAACTATAATCCCTATCCTCAGTTTTGTTCTTTTTTTGCTCATTTTTTCACTACAACGTGGGGCCCCCTAGTTATAAGTTGGTTTATAACCCCATCTAACTATGGTTATAACTACTATAAACCCTAGTTATTGTAGTTACAAGGTGGTGCCCCATAGTTAGCTAAGTTGGTTTATAAGTCCAATAACTAGGGTTTATGGGGGTTATATCTATAGTTTCTGGGGATTATAAACCAACTTATAACTGGGGGGCACCACCTTGTATAAACCAACTTAGCTATCTTGGGGGCCCCACATTGTACCATCCCCCATTTGTGCAAAAAACAGCACCTCTGAGGCGAAAACGTGGCGCTGCTCATCTCCCTCCGCGCCTCCGTTGCCGGCACCGGCCTTGGCACCGATGCGTCCGTCGCGGAAGCCGCGCTGATGGCGGAGCCCTTGGGGCGGCCGGGCGCCAAGCGCCGGGCGCGCTGCCGCAGCGAAGCCTGGAAGGTCTTTGGCAGGCTGCTGCAGGAGGTCATGGCGCCTTATTTTTGGTGATTTTTGATGATTTTGAATGTTTCTGTTTTTGGGGGGTGGAATTTTGTTGATGTTTCTTTTGGGATAATGGGAGGTTCACCGTGCCTGGGGAATCCACATGGTTGATTTTTTGGAGGGGTGAAATGCGGCAAAGCCAAGGGGTGAAATGCGGCAAAAATCATATGGTTTAGTATTGGAAGGTATTAGATCTATTTATTTTGGGGCACCAGGAAGGAATCTATTTAATATTATTTAATATGATCGGGGGGGTGGGATTAGTAATGATTAGTGGGTGAATACTTCAGCAGCGTTAATCGTCCCCTGTTAGTAGAGGATTATAAAGGTTTATACTACCCTCTGGTTATTTTTCACATTGCCATGGAAAATCACCATGCTTTTAATAGGTAAACCATCTATTTCTATGGGCCATCTATACCATGGCTATGTTAAATAACCAGAAGGTACCCCATAAATTAGGGATTATCATAATCCATTGCGGGAGGTCCTGGCGGCAAAACATTGCCATCCCCCACATTCAATGATCCTAAAGTCCTACATGGTCCCAAAAAAGTCTTTTCATCCGCTACAAAAATCATGGTTTATGAGGGGTGTTTAATATTAGAGGGACAGGTTTAATGTGGCTTAAAAATCATGCGGCGATGCCATCCAGTGGAGGGAGCCAATCTTGGACCGCTATGGCTGAGTTTCCCAACCACATTTTTGGACAAGGTTTGGGATGATTGAAGGAGTTGGTGAACTAGTAATACTTTGTGGCCCTGGGCCCTACATGGGTTCTATATATATAATATGCACACTGTATCATTGATATGTCATAGTGTAATAAGTATATATGATTAGTTGGACATGTATGTAGTGTAGTTACATACACAATATGGGTGAAAAAATGGGGGATGAGCGGCAGAACGTTAAAGAAACACATGACTGACTGTCACCAGCAACAGAAATTGGATTACAGATGGCCACAAGAAATGAACCATGGCCTGAACCAGCAGGAGCGACTATGACATGAATAGTATGATTGTCATATGCTGGTAAGTTGAATAAGTTGATTAAATAGTTGAGTACTATGATATGAAATGCTATGATATGAATAACTGAATAAGTTGATTAAATCCACTGGTACATATGCTGGAGATATGCCACGAAAAGGGGGCTTTTCAACATCCCCAATTTTTAGCTTTTAACTTCAATTCTTGGGCCACAAAAAAAAGAGCTTGCTAAATTGACACACTTTGATACCAGGAAGGGTGTGGTTCCAACATTGTGGATAACCCAATATGCATATATACACCAAACGTGGGGGTTTGCCCAAATTTAATCCCCCACCAACATATTTCTTTGTTCAAACCACCCAAACGCACCAAACGCCAGAGGCAACCGATGTGGAAGTGGTGAAGTCACAAGAGGCGTTGGCTGCGTTGGCGGCGATGCCCCTGAGACTTGGACGTGGGACCTGAGGGGACCCTCCGGTGTTATTTTTGTTCCATGGCCTCGGAACATCATCTATAAATGGGGCATTTTCCTGATCATGAAGTTGGTTATTCAACAGTTTGCTATGGTACAGATGGCCATTTAAAAATGGTGATCTTCCAGTTCACTATGTTAATTAAGCAAAGGGTTGGTGATGTCTAGAAGTATCCCATCACTCGTAATACATGTAGACGTTTATAAATTATATATTAATCATATGGTTGAAAATGCGTGAAACAAGTAAAACATATATAAATGAAGATATATCATATATACACATACACATACACATACACCCAATATACATGTATACAAATACAGATATACATGTATACAAATACATATACATGTATACAAAAACATACAAAAACATACAAAAACATACATACATACATGCATGCATGCATGCATGCATACATACATACATACAAACATACAAACATACATACATACATACATACATACATTCATATATACACATATACATATATATATATACATATATATATATACATAGATGTATACATATATATACATATATATATATATATACATAGATGTATACATATATATATATATACATATATATATACATATAATATACATATAGATGTATACATATATATATACATATATATATATACATATATATATACATAATCATATACTGTATACATACATACATACATATATGAATATATGAAATGATATGTATCTATGTACACAACATGCTCTTGACAGTTGATTTCAATGCTGCTGGGACCAAGAACCTTGGCTGATTCGGTACAAATCGGTTGTGTTGAATAGGAGAAATGCCCAAAAAAGATGCCGAAAACTTGGAAATCGGGAAAAAGTCACTTTATGAACATATGAGGATGGTTGCAAAATCCTGCACCACCAAAAGGATGCTTGAAACCCAATAATGGGATCAACCATCTATCAACTGGTGATTTGGATTTCGCAACCATCCACAGTATCATCGAACTACCATTTTGGAAACCCCTTTCTGCACCTTTTTGGGGGTTGCTATAGTAGTAAAATGATGCTTTTCATGGATCACCATGATTTACCATGGCTTCGTTTGCAGGCATGGCGGATGCGGGAAACACTTCGCTAGAATTACATGTGTTTCATACTTTTCTATACTTTTCTGATATTTCGGAGCCGGGATCTTTTATGGTTGGCCATCAATCATTTTTTCGAAGTGATCTAATTCACAGCCAAAAATGATTGACGGATATCATGGTCCTACCATATCCAACATATGATATTTATTTATATTTACATAATTAAACAGAATTGATGGCCAAAATAATCGCCAATCATCCCTCTACGAAAAACGCGAAGATTTCCTCCAGGGTTTTTTTCATTTCAAGGTTCACATCGAATCACTGGACTGGTTTAAGGGAAATTTTAACCGGAACCCCCTAGATTTCATGGTAAAAACCCATGGGTTTCCGGTGAAGATTTTCCCTTAAGCCAATGAATTAAGATCCAAGGAATGCATTTGGCTTCTGGGATGCTGGCACAGATGATGGCCATTGCTTACTGCCCACGGCCTCGTTTTTCAATCACAGCTGTGAACCAAATTGTCTCTGGGTGATGTTGTGTTTGAAGTGTTTTGAAGTGTTTTGAAGTGTTTGAAGTTGTTTGAAGTGTTTGAAGTTGTTTGAAGTTTTTTGAAGATGCATTTGAGTTTTGATGTGTTCTCAATTTGGGATGATCAACCCAAAAAAACTGCTCTTTTTCAGAAGCGGAGACCGCCAGCCAGATCGCCAGCCAGAGGGGCATTGGCATTGGACAAACAATGAATACTTGCACATACGAAACAAACCACATTGTCCATTTTCTGAAAGTGATTCCGAATTAATTGGCCAACCATCTTCTGGCTGGATCTAGTTGGTGGTATTTGGCACATTTTCCACCATTGGGATGTTGATCCGAATTTAGCCACATATTTTTCAGCCACAACCAGCTGCCACCACCATCCACAGCACCAGGTTTGCATCGTATGGAAGAGGGCCACGTGAAGTTCTACGCCCTGCGTGACATTGCGATCGACGAGGAGTTAACCTTCTCCTACATTGATGAGGACATTCCTCCAAAGGAGAGGAAGGAACTGATTTTTTCCAGTTGGAATTTTCACTGCACCTGCCAGCGTTGCGGCGAAACGAAATGGTACGGTGCCTATTGGTTTGCTTCCAAAATGGTGGAACATCCGCTAAGATGGCAATGTTTTTAAATAGGACATCTTAGTTTGAACATGATACCGGTAGTTTCTGAAACATAGCTATGGAGAATGGCCCATAATGCCATAGAAATAGATGATTTATAAATAGCTATGTTAAACCTGGCTATTTTTTAGATGGCCCATTTATGGGTCGTTTACCAATGGCCCATAAATGTAAAGAACTGGTGATTTTCAATAGCAAACTGTTCAACGACCCGAGGGTAGATCATTGGGTCGCAGAATATCCCAGAATCCTGCTGCAATAGGGACCCTGTAGTTGCTACAATTGGTGGGGATGAATGTATACCCATACCCATACGTGTATATGAAAGATATGGTCACACACACACATATATATATAGCGCATCCCTCTATTTGCAAACCTGTTGATCTATCTACATCTATATATGTCCAGTGAGATTCAAGGCCCGCGACATCAATATCAGTGCCGAAGCGCCAGGTCAGCCACATTGGGTCCATCTTGCAGAGCTGTGCTCAGGTGGGGATGAAGTGCTGGATGAAGTGCTGGATGAAGTGCTGGATGAAGTGTAGCCACTTACATAGATTTTGGGCCTTTTTGGGTTTAGATGGGTTTGTTTTATATTATGATTTATCCCACTCAAAGTCAAACTTTTAGCAGGTGATCAAGAAACCACGAAGGTATTCAAAGTCATTTAATCAATCGGTTTTTGAGAAACAGCCAAGCCACATCATATGCAAGAATATATATATACATATATGAGAGACATTGCACACACTATGTACGACGAACAGTTTCTATGTCATGTTACCAAGTTGCATAGACTTCCAGACAGGCTTGGACATTAATTTGGAGAGAACTAGGTGGCCATCATCAGCCGCCACCAAAATGCCAATCCTCAGGGGAAAAACGCAAAACACAAAACACAAAGACAACAGGAACTAACTAACCTATAAAAAATTCTATGTTTTGTGACCCCTACGACACCCTTTCATCTATTTGTTTTTCCAATAAGTCCCAGAACGTGGGCTTGTCCGGTGATTTCATGGCTTAAATCATGACGTAAATCACATGTCTTGATTGAACTCCGTAAAAAATGGCTGGTTCCTTAGTGGGCCTAAGTGACCCACTTGTGGCCCCAGAAATCTGCTGGGTTTTACCCAAAATCACTGCCAGATGCACTGGCGCGACGAGCACCTGCTCTGTGGCTTGACGGAAGCCTTTCGTTGCGCCTGTGAGCTGCGTCGGGGCTCGGTGAGGTGCGTCGCCAAGTCCATCCGGTGGCCGTTGGGGGCCGTTGGGGCGTGCGTTGGGACTGTTTTGGGGGTTCAAAGATATAAAGTCTTGGGGGACTATGGTTTATTAATTAGGGGATATTCTCCATTTGGAGTGATAATCATGATAATCTGATACTAAAATGGTAGCTTCCAATTTTTCACAGCTGTAAACGGGGTTTACTAATCCAGGGTTGACATTATTGATATTTCTTGTTCAACCTTGAGATGACAAACATGTCAAAAACCATATTCAACCACGGGATGATGAATATTTGAGATGATAGTTTTGGGTTGGATATTCGAGGTTAATCACCAGCAAATACCCTCCGGTAAACTAACATAGCTATGGAAAATGGCCATTTATAGTGAGTTTTCCCATTAAAAATGGTGGTTTTCCATAGCTATGTTAGTTTACCAGAGGGTAATCTATTGGGGATCTTGACTAATGCAACTAAGGCAATCAAACATGGCGGCAAGCTGGGAAATCCACGAACTAAATGATTACTAAATGGGCATTCAAATGCCTGAAATGGTAACTGGTTGGTGGTTTGGAACATGAATTTTGTTTTTCCATATATTGGGAATAATCATCCCAACTGACTTTCATATTTTTCAGAGGGGTTGAAACCAACAACCAGGTAAGATTGTGGGATTTTCCAGCAAGCCATGTGACTAATTACCAGAGGCTACCCTATTTTGATGGAGATTTATCAATAGTATCATACAAGGTGAGGACCCCCCCCAGGTATGTTTGTTAGTTTTATACGCTCCATTAACATCCACTAACTAGTTCGTTATACGTTATGTTATATCCTAATAAACCCAACCGTTAACCGGTTATTTCATACGTAACCAGGTTAGTTGCGTCAACCTTGGCTTTGAAAAGTGTCATTTTCAGACAGACGACCAAATTGGGATTTCAATCAGTGACGGTTGGTCATATAGGGATTTAACCGCCAGATTTACGATTGGGTTTTAACATGTGAGATACCCAGAAATTGAAGGACAAACATATAGGTGATGGTTGATTTGTTACGGCGGAATATAGCGGAATATCGTTTCTACCTGGTTGATTGGGGAGAATCAGAAAAAAAAATCAAAGCGATAGCTATTGACCAACACATATGTCATGGGATGGGGCGTGGGTATTTTTTTTGGCTGATTTGGGGGCCGGTTGCGGTGCTTGGATTGGAAATTCACCAACAAAATGGGACTATATTGGGCCAATACATATAACTGCTTGCTGGGTGTGAAAATTTGGAATTTTCCATCGTAGTTGAAATGAGAATCCCAAATCCATCCAAATCCCAAGTGATTTTCATATTTTGGGGATGCGTGAAGGTAGCTGGCAACCACGGTGGGAACTATAGATGCGTGCATCCATTGCACCATATCTGGCCTTGAAAATCTTGAAAGAAATAATCGTTTCACTGCGATTTCCAGGCGCAAAGCTCTGCTAGAATATATAGTCTTATTCAATTGGAATCCTGCCAGTGAAAGAAGTTTGTCCACAACTTGAATATCATACAACAGCCCTTTGTCTCTGCCAAGTCTCAGGGACCTGCTTCACATGTTAAGGAATTCATGGTGGTCTGGTCAGATCCAACGCTTTCGGGTGGACGAAACAACTTCCCGCGCCAGGGATTATTCGGTGATTCTGCAAGCACTCCGGAGGTTGAACTATTGCCCTTGGGTCGGGGCATTAAGGCCAGACGAGGGGCTGAAAGTTGAAGCTGTGGATCAGGGTTTGAAGCTGTCGAGATGAGACTTGAAGCGTTGATCCTGTTGATCCATGATGAGATAAGTGGGTCGACCCCCTCACAACTGGGATTACATCTGGGATGTATCTGAGATATCCAGCACCAGTCCACCCCAGGGGTAGTGCCAACAATACCAGCCCCGAAAAGTGGATGGGCGCACACAAGTGACATCAAGTGACCAATCGCAAAGAGTATTTGGAAGATCATCCCACTTTGTGAATGGTAAAAAACATGTCATAAGCCTGTTTAGTAAGTCTCCGAATTGTGGGGTTATCCTGACTGTTACTAATCATTTAGGATCCCAAAGGTGATCCTGAAGATACTTCCCGTTCTGCCTCAGAACAAGATATCAATTTAAAGATGGGGCATTTTTCCTCTATTTTCCCAGTAAAACATATTGGAAAATACCAATTCATGTGGGGAACCCAATAATAAACCTACCATTTGGGGGTGGTTTATACCCCATATTTGTGGTGATTTTGGGGATGGCTTACGGTTACCAGTTACCAGTACTTGGGTATGTGTCAACATTACCAGGCCCATCATCGCGGATCTGCGCTGGCGGCTCCGAAAGCATCGTTGGCGTCCTCTGGTGCCTGGTTTTTTTCGGGCGGTTAGCGGGCGTGGCTAGCGCTGGATTAAAAATTGGGTACCCTCCGGTAGTAAACCATGGCTAAAGCATGCTATAGCTGGTAAATCCCCACAAAAATGGAGGTTTCTAGCTGGGAAAATCCTCTATAAGTATAATTATATACTCCCAAAATGGCAATTCCTGTGGAAAACGTGATGTTCATGGGATAATGGGGTGCATAGTCATTTGCCTATATAAGATGAATTATTTTGAATATGGGTCTGTCTGAAAATATGCCCCCACCCCTAATTCCAGTGGTAAATCATCATTTTCTCAAATCAAACTGCAATCTCGGGGGATATAGCACATTTTTGGACTAACCAGTGTAGGAAAGGACAATATCCAACATAAATACGGCGTTCACATCAAATGTAACATTGAAAGCATAATAATGTTGGTTCATCTTCGGTCTTAGGTGTCAATATTGGGAGAAAGCACCAAAGCATGTTGAATGTTTGGTTGATGTTGATGTATCTTATTTCACACATTTCTATAAAAACGTCTTTGGAACCGCCTTTTTGCCTTGATCAGGTTTGTAGGGCTGGAATTTATGACAGACATGTAGATCAGATTAGCAGCAGGTGGTTTCGATCATTGTTCATTTCCATCCCGATGATGTTTTTTTGGGGCTTAGAATCTCGGATTTTCACTTGGAATTTAGGCCACCATGGACATTTGTTGATGTCTGATGATACCTGACGAGTTTCTTTCTTTTTTTTTTTCGAGGGGGGATGACACCAGCAGCAGCTGAATTGTTAGGAGCCAACTTTTTGTCAATTTTGATGGTGATATCATTGATATCTCTGACTTGTCCCACCATCAGTTGTTGGGTGGCTGAAGCAACATGCATCCGTTTCTAGTGGGTTCCATTTTTGCATATGATTTCTGCATGCTTTCTACATTATTGATGGCTTAGATAGTGGTGTCAGTGCCAGATTGGGATGCTTTCCTCCAATTTTCCCTTTCAACCCTATCAGAATTGTTTGAAGGGAAACTTGAAACCTGAATTTCCCTTAAAACTTCATCTTTGATGGCAATAACTTGTAAGAACCATGGTTTCCTGTAGATGTGTTCATTTTTCCCATCAAAAACCATAGCACATTCCCGACCTGAAATCCACACCAGGATTTGGTGCTAGCCTTGCGATTTGTGGCCGGCTTTCAAGTGCAGCATTTGCCGCAGGTTCGAATTGGGTTGGGTGGTGAATATGGTGAATGGGTGGAGGATCAAGATCATGACTCGATAACTCGAAAGTGGCTAACGCACTTACCCTCTGGTAATTTAACATAGCTATTGAAAATGGCCATAGAAATAGTGGATTTTCCCATGAAAAATGGTGATTTTCCATAGCTTTTTGTTAACGTTTACCAGGCCGGGTACTACTAACCAGGCGCGGCTTAGTTTTCAGCACTTAGATTCGTGGGATGATACTGGCCTTAATTTCAGGGGATATCCCCACAAAATATGGCCTGAAATATGGTACTAACGTACCTCCATTTTAGGATCCTGAAGATCTCCCATTGACTTTATAACCAAAGGTGAATGAGTAAATCGCAAATCTCTTAATACCTTGGGTACTGCACCATTTTCGGTTGGCCATTGAAAGATGTGAGAAGCTCCCGGAAAAGCCCCAATCTCGACCTCTCGACCCCGTGGAGAACTTACTTGATCCATCCCGGCAGAATCACATACATACAAATATATTTGTTTATAATCATATGATATGATAGATATTGATATGACATGACATGCTATGATATTGATATGACATGACATGATATGACATGATATAATAATATATTATACAGTATAATTGCAGTTTTTTTTTCCCTAAACTGGATGGTATTCAACTGGATGGGTTGAAAACACAATGTTGATGCTGTAATGAGACCGGAGCTCGCAGGTTCGCGCGGAAGGTTTGGCACTTTGCCGTGAGCCGGGGAACTCAAGTGGTATACAGGAGAATCTGGAACCTGCAACATGTGGGGTTTGTCTGAGAATGGGGTAAAACTTATGAGGTTACTAATGTTCAATTATGGGATAGAAATCATTAAATGGGAATACCCAAGTATGATAGAGATATTGATGGGATATACAATGATATTTGATACATGGGATATGTCGGATATGCAATCAAACCATATCAAAACCATGTTGTATTGTGGGGCTCTATAATAGTAATAGGTCAAACTAATAGTAGGGCATTTGGTCTCTGGAAGGTAGATGGATTAGATGGGACCGAATGAGGGATTTACCATTGCCAGAGAAGGATTCTGAAGGGTCAGCATGTCATTGCCAGGGTTTGTTTGAAAATTCAGTACCCCCCAATTTTGAGGGTTTGTCAACATAGTCTCCACTAAAATGACCAACCATTGATCTTATCACCATTATATATATATATATATAT
>Ga0126342_10003610_pt1 | contig 25704 bp, 21 predicted proteins | sample Cyp1metagenome_FD_92528 | JGI IMG/M metagenome (GOLD analysis project Ga0126342, IMG submission 92528) | Coral microbial communities from Lord Howe Island, Old Settlement Bay, Australia - Cyphastrea 1 metagenome | ecosystem: Host-associated > Invertebrates > Cnidaria > Coral ... | reverse complement strand
ATATACATATATATACATATATATACATATATACATATATACATATATACATATATACATATATACATATATACATATATACATATATACATATATACATATGTACATATGTACATATGTACATATGTGCATAGATACATATGTACATATATATATATATATATATATGTATACACACAGACATGGGAATTTCCTAAAATGGGTGTACCCAAAGATGGATGGTTTATAATGGACAACCCATCTATAAATGAATGATTTAGGGGTACCCCTATTTGGGATCATCCAAATGAAACCCCTATTGAATTCTTCCCTAGCCGAGACGCAGCGTGACCCAGCTCATGGGCCTCAAAAGTGATGGGGAAAAGTGATGAGAAACGTCCCAAAAAACAGGGAAAACGTAGGGAGGTTCACCGGATTTCCACCTTTCACCAAGAAAAAGATGAAGATTTTTCAATGAACGGATTTTTTTCATTTGATTTCTCAAGGAACGGAAAGTGCTGGAAATTCGGATGTTTAGCATTCGTCCAAAAAAGGATTTCACCATATTTCACCAGGACCAGTGGGTTGTTTTGAAATGTCATGAAACCAAGAGTTGGATGGTCTCCTGCCGGGGTCCAAGGGGTGACTCCCAACAAGCATCGAGAAACTATCATCACGGCATCGTCTGGGGTAAGCAGCCTGAGCAGCTTGGAAAAGCAAAAAGGATCCATCACCAAAACCGGTTGGTTGTCGCAAGGCCCAAATAATACACGAAACTGGTGATTCGACCAAGCAAAATGAGGTTGGTCATAAGGAAAAATGAGCGTAACTCGCCAAACATCAGTCTGAAGCAAATCATCATGTTCTTGGGTACCCGAGGTGCCCCAGCACCACCAACAAAGAGCTACAGTAACCCATGAAAAAAGCAACCAAAAGGCATCAAAAGGCAGGTCTTTCAACATGTTTCAATGGATAATCCAAACGTGTCGCTACGCAGATAGTGTTCAATCGTGTTCATCCCCAAATCCTGAGAAAACATCGCACCTCTGCGGACTTCACTTGGGGCAACAACTCACGAGAAGACGCCATGAGTAAGAAAAAATGACATAAAATGCATCAAAAAGCAGCCAAAAAACATCAGCCAGGAATTGAACCATCATTTGATCAAAGTTTCCGCAACAAGTTCGGTGACCATTCCCCTGTGACCACCAGGGTGGTGATGATGTTTTTAGTAAATTATATGTGCGTGTGAAAATTATATGATATAACTATATATATACACATATACATTATCATATGTTCTGTATATTATTGCGTCATAGATTGTATTGTATTATATATATATGTGTATGTGTGTGTGTTTTATCATATTATATATAGATATACATATATATATATATATTGTATTATATATATAATGAAATGTTTATATATTATATAATATATGCATATATATATGTACAACATGTTATATATATATATGTGTGTGTATGTACTATATATATATTAAATATAATGTGCATATATATATATATATTGTATGTATCATACTATACGTGTATATATAATTATATATATATATCGCATTAAACATTCCCAGTGCTGATCAAATGTTGCTGCTTCTTAAAAACCCCATGCTTCCATTCGGGTTGGGTTCCCCTTCCTCTTTCATGTGCCAAGCAGCTTGGTGGCCCCCACGGACGGAGCTTGGAGGTTCAATCCTAAATGGACATGCCCAGGTGCCAGCAGCAAAGCCCCCGGAGCCAAGGGACGCGTCCTGGGCAGGTATTGGAAAGCCTTAAGCCTACGTGGTATTGGAAACTTAATCATAGATAGTAGATGGTAATAGATGATAAAAGATGATAGTAGATGATAATATATGATACTAGATGATAATATATGATAATAGATGATAATAGATGATAATAGATGATAATAGATGATAATAGACATTAAAAAACCATATCCCAAAGGATCCACAAGGTGCTCTTGCATTGCGTTGTCCAGATCTGGTGATATCGGGCCCAAATCTCAACTTACGAGGCCGCGATGACCCCCTAGGCCCTAGCAATTTAAGCATCGTGGTGGAAAATGACCAACCAGTTGGAACAGGAATTTTCAACATGGGCTGCGGGGATGCCGGGATGCCCGTCTAAAGCATCACGTGTTGATACTTTTTGCCTAGGTCAGCCATGCGATCTTTAACGTCAACAACATGAAACCACACCTGTCCAGGCTGAGCCCCCCAACCCTTTCCAGGACATGTAGAGTTCGACCTTGTGTCGATGCAACTTGTACTCAAGAGCAGGAAAAGGGGGTACATCTATCCTTAAGGTCTTCTCTCTGCTTGATAATCCAACCCTGGCAGCAGAAAATCCACAGCTGATACCCCTTCACACTTGTTTCTCTCATCAAAAGTAAAGAATTGATGATTACTAGGGGGCAAGACATGGAAAAAAGTCTGGCCTGTTATCCAATGATTACCTGAGCTGTCAGTTGTGCCTGAGCCCTCCAGCGTAAACATATCCTAAGCAGCGGCCCTCACCTGCTGCCAAACCCACTGGAGGCCTCGGCTCTGGTGATGACTGGCATCTAATCCCATCTTTATTTTAAATGGGAAATCAAGCATGCAAGCATGCTTGAAACAGTCAAAGTGGTCAACATCTGGAAATTGTTAGCGGTGCTTCGAGGCAATCTGGGATCCCCTGCCCATCCACCACTTCAAAGCACCGCACACCGCCGTGCCATCTGGCCCGCGGCGCTGGGGAGTCCCTTGAAATTCAGGAGGTATTAGTTGTCTCTGGATCCATGGGAGCATTTCTGTCATTTCTGCTTTAAGTTGATCCTAAGCTTATCACAAATGAAAGGTACTAGACCTGTAGAAACGGAGAGGCCAGGCGGCCAAGCGGTAGATTCTTTGGCACCGGTCAGCTGAATTTAGAACCTGGAAAAAACACAGGGCAAAGATCTCACTGCAGAGGCTCCTTTTTTCTTCCGAACCAAAGCTCTGCAGAATCTCCTGCACTGCGCATACTGCGCATATCTTCTGAGGTGATGGAAAAGCATCAGCCATGAAATCGATCGATGCAGATGCAATGAACATTCTCAACATTCTTGCCACACAAATGGAGGTTTCCCAAAATATGGGTCCCCCAAACCATTGGTTTTCCCACTGGTAATAGCCCCTTTTGGATGATTTTGAACTCCCCAAAATTTAGGAAACCTCCAAATGATGGTCTTCCAAGTCAGGCTTTCCTTTCCGACCCAAGTCCTTCTGCTCGAACGACGGCCTTGGGCCAGACCCAACAATAGAAAATAACTGCGTGCAATGTGGTAAACCCAAGAATATCGGTACCATTTGGGAACTATTTCTACCACCCTTTATGGTAGTAGTGGGCATTGTATGGGATTCCTTTTTACCGGGTCTGACACATTATATTCATAAGTTCAAGAAATCATAATATGAAATCTAAGTGCACGTCATTGTGTGGGTCTACCTGTCTATATCCAACATAGCATCTGCCGACTAGCCGGGGACATACATACACATATATCACATATCAATACATATCAAATAATGTCCAACACCCATCCGACTTGTCATTGACAATTGCATCTTTTCTCCAGGGCCCCCGGGGTTTGATCACCTGGGAAACATCACCAGTCACCAGTCCGGTGGCTCGACCCCATCCCCATATTCCGGCTTTGTCGAATGGAGGGCCACTTGAATATATCAATATATCTTGGATGGGTTGCAAAAAACACATTGGCACAGTGTACAAATCATACAAATCAATATGAATCCATGGGGGGTTGGGGCACCCAAGTGACATTCTCACATCCTCCGGTTCCATGCCATGCCGCCTTTGCCACGCACCTTGACCTTCGCCCGGCGACCGAAGCGACCGAAGGCCGTCCAGTCTGGCGCCCCGTAGCGTCGCAGGTCGTAGATCTCCCACTGCGGGGCCAGCAGGCGGTAGAGGAGCATGGCGACCCTGGCGCCGGGGGGGGAACGTAGGGAACCTGGGTCAAACATGGAGAATCAACTGCTGTTCTCAAGAATAAACACCTGTTCTCAATAAGCAAAAGTATATGTTAATATATATGTTAATTACAAACAAAGATCATGCCACCTGAAAGATTCAAAATTCACCAGTAGAAATCAGAGGATCCAATGAATTCACCAACAAACATATGGATACATATGGACCATTTTGATCCATTTTGTACGATTAAAAAAACTAAACATGGAAAGATTCAGCAATTCGTCAGCCAAGTCCCCATAGTCCGCAAGAACAAGGCACCCACAGAATTCCGAAGCTTGCATAGAATCTTTGAAATCACCGTCAATGAACGACATGTTGCTGACACCATCAATCTTTCTCCTTCATTCTAGCCTATTAAATCGGTCCAAAATTGGCGTCCAATCCTCCGTTTGATCCATTATATCACCTTACATCCCCTAAAGATTCTCAAAAATGGTCTCAAGAAAAAGTGGCAAAGCGCCATAATTATAATAGTATACTATATGATAATCCATCCCCAATGACTTACGGGTATTTACGGGTGGGTTTAAATAACCATCCGTAAGTCTGGCTGACCCATGGTGCTGGGCCCCACCTGGCATCCTCGACCGAGGAATGTGCCCCGCAATGGAGCGATGCATCGCCCAGCCAACTCGCCGCCAAGGTTTTCAGCCCCGGGAGCCCTCGGACGAGCTTTACGGCAGTGGTGGAAACATGAAGCCGAAGTTATTTTAGGGTAAACTAACAGACTGGAAAACTAAAATCAACCATTGGACCTAGATGAACAGTTCGATGCGGAAAAACAGAATCAACCAGTTCTAGAGTTCTAGATGATTTCCCTAGGGAAACCATTGCGTGTTCAATGGTTTTTCATGGGTTTCCAACACCTATATTAGTCTACTCGTTTACCCTAAGTTACTAGTGGGTTGATGAAGTTGATGGGTCATAACTTGGGTCACAACTACCTAGTTTTGATGAGGATTGTTTATGGCATTGGGTTTACCACATCATGCTGAATTGATTGGTGTTTTTGTTGGGGTTCCCACATGACATGGGATACTCTCTCTCTCTCTCCCGCTCTCTCTTCTCTCTCTCTCCCGCTCCCTCTCCCATATCTATCGATCTATCGATCCATCTATCTGATCTAATCTAATCTATCTTAGGCCTGTATCCACTCTAAACAAAGATCGCCAGACTCCAGACCTGCAGCACGGCTTCCCTACAGGGCTGTCAACTCACATCACGCTGCCAAAGGCACATCTTGTCTGCCAAACGCTGTGGGGGGGGAAACAGAGCCCGTGAGCACGCTACGCTGAACTCACATGACGGGCATTGTTTTTAAACTTCTCCCTTGAAATTCTCAGCGAAAATGAACACAACACTCTGCAAGCGCCATCATGATGCACTGTTTGGTCTCAACGAACTTCCGAGGAAGAGCAAACTCACAATCAAACAGCAAGAAGAAACAAGGCCTGTGGCCTATATAATGATCATCAAAGCTGAAGCAAGGACAACGAAGAAAAAGAGGAAGAGTCAGAGACCGAAAGAGAAAAAAACATCACATTGCAAAAAGCAGGTGCCATTCTAGAATGGCAAAATCCATGATTTCGTACAAGTAGTAAGTCAATGTTTTCTCACAGGCGCAAGGAAAAAACATAAAAAAACATGTTAGCCATGACAAGGCACCTAGCGGCGGCCGCTCCAGGCCCGCTTTCAGTAGTGGCGAGAAGGCCGTGTCGCGCGTCATGTGCCGCGGCTGCGGGAAAACGCTGCCCTTCCCGCGCTGCAGCAGATGGAAGTCGTGCCGCAAGTCCTCGGGGAGGGCTGCGATGGCGGAACCATGCGGAACCAATGGGAACCATGGAAAAAGCCAAGGCCATTAGAAGCAATACATGGTGAATTTACCAAAATAACATGGAGATAACTTATAAATTTTATACAGTATGATCTCTATGGACTCTATACAGAATCAACACGAACTGGTTCTAGAAGATCTTGAGCTTGACAATCCGAAGTAGACGTCTATAGACGTCTGAAAGGAAGAATGCATTTGAGGGAGCAGTACGTGACAGACAGAGTGGTTCTCACCATCCAAATTCAAATGTTGGGGTCTCCTGATAGTTTTCCTTTAAAGCAAGCTTGGGATGACATAGAAGGGCCCAAAGATAGGTGGAGAACTACCGCAGTTTCATGATGTTTCATGTCATACCGGGTCCCGATAATCTCCCCAGAGAACAGCAGCGAAAGGACAACAGCTTGGCAAATGTTGATCCCTTTCAGCAAAACAGACCAAAATGGCGACTGGTCAGTTTTTTTCTGTATTTTTTTGGCCAAAAAAAATGGCTGAATTCGGTCGAACCTTCCAGACTTCGCCCACCCTCAGGCCATTCTCCCAAAGTCCCATTGGTTGCTGCGGCACATGGCCCACCACCACCACCTGATCCAGCAGGGCATTGACTTTGGCCCTGGCAAGCGGTGTAGGAAGCACCAGCGTGGGAAGCTGTGGCTCATACCTGGGCCCAACATGTATAGATGGTCCGTTTGAGGCACCAATCACACCAAAAATGTGTTATGTCCTATTCTATTCTGTTATATATTAGATTGTGTTAAGGTATGCCATATATTATAGCATACTATATGACATTTAACTATATCATATTAAATTATGTTATAGTATATTAAACTATATTATATTATATTAAACTGTACTATATTGTATAATTTGTTAAACATCATAAAATTATATAAAGTAAAAACTATAAAGTCAAAAACAAATCAAACTATATATATATATATAATTTTATTGTGTATATATATATATATACGTGGCTTTGCCATGCTTCGTCCAGAATTAAAATCTACACCCAAAACCATGGCATTGTTGTGGCACCCTCTGCTGCCACGTCGCCGGGTAGATCCCTGTTGAATCTCCCGAAAAATCTCCGCATCCACGCCGGTGTAGGCGGTGCGCCAGTCAGTGACCTCCTATGTGCCAGGACGATACACCATGCCATGATTAACATGTAATCTACATATCATGTGTATGATATATGCCACTTTATGTGCATAAATATATCCGTATATATATATATATATTGCAATATGTTGTCTATAGTTCATGTTTTCTGCCTGGGATCGGTTTACAATACTAGACGTAAAACATTCCCAAGCGAATTTCCATTCGCCCCGCCTTCTATCTTCAATATATATATAACTATCCTAACTATCCCCTACGTTCGGGCTCAAAATTCACATAAGACTTCGTGTAAAACCCGTGGCATACCCAAGTTGCCCCCATCCTCTTCAGGCTCAGTAAGGCAGTCCAGTAGGACCTGGGTCGCCAAAGACTTGCACCCAAGTTTGTTCTGACCAAGTTACCACCCCAGGCTTAATCCCAACACCTCATTTTTAGGGGTAAAAATTGGGTATTCATATAAGGCAAAAGATCCAAAAAATCGCCCCCCAACCCTGCCAAATCTCGAAACTTCACGTCCCCCGCCTTTCCATGGCGACTCACCACAGACACCCGGATCAGCACCGAGCGTTTGCCGCGAAACCCCACGCCCACCATTTCGCAGTCCAATGCCCGGACTCGGGGGCGGCGGTGTTGAGGCCTCGCACAGTTAGCCTCTGGCAAACTTACATTATAAAGGTATTCTCCCGGATTTTCATGGGATTTTAGAGGGAAATATAATATATAATTGTTAGTAATGGTGAATCATTGATAATAATGGAATAGTGATGCAATAGTGATGGAATACTATTGGAATATTGCTGGAACATTGATGTTAATGGAATAAAGATTGATGGAATGTTATTGGAATATTGGTGTTAATGGAAGATTGATGGAATATTACGAATATTGATGGAATATCATGGAGTATTTTTATATACAACGGGGTAATCTAACATAGCTATGGAAAATCGCCATCAAAATCATAAGTAAATCATGGATAATCATGGTACATCATTGAACCACATGGGCCGCGGCTTCATAAGATTGGGCGGAAAGATGGATAAAGACTTTTGAAGAAGAAGAAGAAGAAGAAAGATTTGGCTGCATTTGGGGCTATCATGTTATAATGCGAACCATGGGGTAGCAATATAAATGTGTGTATCTGCATTTGCGGTAGTAGTGGGTGATTCTTCTCTGGCCCAATCCTCACTCTCTGCTCCAAGTCTCAGGACATTCACTGGATCATCTTTCGGCGTTGCTTCGGCAGCGCACTTGGGCATGGTAGCGGCCATACATGGGCAAGATCACGGCTACTTGTTGCGAAATCATGCGCCAACCTTTGTATGCTCTAGGCTTGGAGAGCGTTTTATTCAAAAAGCTACGGTTTTTATGCAAAAAAAGATGAGGCATCTCTATACATGTGCATATACATATATATCTCATATATATATATATATACTATACATAAACAAAAAAATATATATGAGGTCAAGCCATAGCCTTCACCATAGACACTACTGCACCGGGCATGAGTGAATTTTTCTGTGGGGAGTCTTTTTTGTGCGGAAAGGCAGAGATCATGCCAGCATCATGCTGCTGTTGTAGAGGGAGCAGGGGCACCATGATTCTTTGACCCCTGGACTTCTACTGGATCCTGTTCCAGCCTGGGCTGCAAAAAGGATCACACAAGAGACTTTGGCACATTGGTATGGCAAGTGAGATCCGCTCACCTAGCTTCAAGAACAGAATCCGGAAATTAATCTGCAAGTTTCAGCCATTTCGGTACATTGTAAAACGTCGTGATTCAAGTCGAGGGAATCAATGAGACTCATGTTCGGACTATTACTTATTGTAAATCAAACTTAGGTTGATTCAAACCATGGCAAACCGTGGTTAATACATGATGAAAATGGCCGAACCACGGTAGCAGTAGCAAAGCAAAAAAAAAAAAGCCATAAAATGATTCTGCATCCATGTAGCATCATAGTAAATACCCCCCCAAAAAAAAAGTGTAAGCAAACCCTCCGCAGGATCATCATTTTTGGTGGATCTCCGGGCCAATGCGGACCCTGCGGACCCTGTTTGCAGCCAGCTTCGCGATGGCAAGGCCCGGAAGGTCACGTTGCAAGAACGACCTTGGGCCGTTCTTGCGGCCCGCCCCGGCTTAACTGGATGGTAACAACGGGGAATATCTACAGAAAACAATGGCTGTTTTCTGGATCTAAAATGGATTTTGTATGGATCTTAATAAATGGATCATATCCAAATATGATCAAATATGCATCGTTCATGATAACTCTACAGAATGGAAACCATGGATCCACTGATCTAATGGAATCCTGCACCATCAAAGGTGGCAATGGGAGATCCCCGAGCTGAATGGAGGATTTTGATGGTAAAATCATCTTGAAATCAGAGATTTCCATGCCACCTTTGATTCCCGGAGGGTCGTTTCCATGAATCCCATCTCACTTTATACCATATTATATTGGCTATACATATATTGCACATATGTCTACATATGTCTATATATATATACGCACCATATTGCATCCCCAATACGATATCTCATCATCTGCCTGCTGAGGCTCCAGGCCAAGCACCTCCATCAGTCTTTCCAAGGCCGGTTCCGCAGGAAGGAACTCCGCCAGTTTGAAGCTGTCGGTGCCACGGCTCTGTCGCATCCAGTGGTAGGCCTGGATGACAGGCTCGGCACCAGAAGAGTTCGGAGAATTGATCGTGCATATCTATATATAGATATACAAATATAGATATATGATATATGTGTCTGTATGTATATTATATTCTTGTAGGATCTTGTAGGCATAGAACCATTTTCCTAATACTCAAATCATTCGGGAATGGTTTTCGGGAAAGACCCGCAAAAACGTCAAAGGAAGAAAATATTGGGTCTGTTTCTTCAGCTCTGTGACTTTTTGTTCCGCCCCTCCTCAGGAACATTGTACCTGGAAAACTGCACCCTGCAAACCTGAACATGCTAGCCCCAATCCATGCGTGCAAAAGCAAAAAGAAAAAAAGGCGGCCGCATGCGGCCGCTGGCCGCCAATCTGATGCCAATCTGCTAGAACCCAAGCTCCAGCCATATCAACCTCCTGCCCGAACTCTCACTCAAAGCTGCCTCTGAATGCTGAGAAGCTCCACCCGCGCGCTTCATTTCTTGCAGGCTGCGAGCCAGGCAGGGCTGCAGCTGCTTCCAACAGTCCTGCAAAAGTCGAGCTGCAGACTTCCCATCCTGCGCGACCTGCCATGAGTGAAGTCGGCACATCTGTGTGCATTTTTTTGGTGTATGCAATGATGGTCTATAGTAACCAAAAAAAAAGATAGAAAAGTAAAATCATACTACAGCAAACTTCATCGAAACGATGTCCATGAACCATGTTGGCATCAACTTGCCGTGCAAAGCCGAAGCACGGGGAGATACCATAAACAGAAACACATCTCCACTAGAAATAAGCTTAGCTGAAGTCTAGAATGAAGAAGAGACTGCGCGAGTCAATCCACACGAGCCAGAAAACTATGAATCTGGCCCTGCGGGGGAGATTAACAGACAAAAGATAAAACAAACAATGCTGTACTCCATGAGCATAAAGAAAGTCTGCTAATGCCGTCTGGAGTCTGCCCTTGCAGATACGACGACAGAACCACACCGGCACAAATGCTGTGGGAGTCACAGCAAGTGGGCGAAACGGTTGGCAAAGTCTGGACAACTCAAGAGACTCGTAAGCCCCTGCGAATGCAAGGGCGGAAGGAATTAAGGTCGATTACAGTATGTTATCTTTTGCCGGGGTTGCTATATATACTGTATCTATATATACATATACACATACATATACATACAATTCCCCACCTCCCATGCCCACCTCTGCCAGAGGCCGCAGCTCATAGTCAGCCCATGAGTTGAAGCCGAGCCTCGATGGAAGGGATCGATGGATTATGGCAATAGTAGTAGACCTCCATTTCTCTGGGTAAATTACAACAATTCACTAACCTGAAAAACTATATATATATATCATTATATATATATAATTATTTGTATATTATATATATATATATATCATTCCAGTGACGTCACAATAAGGTCACTATAAATCAACCAGATTTCTGTAGGAAAATCATCCGAAAACATGAGTTCCTTTGAGGTGTACTGGGAAAGATACCTCTGTTCAAGTATCTCTCACTCTACCTCAATCGAATTATCGATGTCTGATTCCTTCATTTAGTCATGTGTTTGTTTAGATCTAGCACGACTTTCTATTTATGTGTATAATTCATGTGTATATATTGTGTATATATATATATATAATTACACATTTAATTACAGTATATATACATATACACACACATGCGCAAGCGGTTTTGAGCAACGAAGGTGGGGAATAGAATTGCACCAATCAACTACAGAAAGGGCTGAATAGATTTCACCCAACCCGTTGCGGCTTCTCCCAGCTCCTCTTTTCCTCATTCCGCCATGCGCACATCGAAACAGACTTCAACTTGCGTCCCCTGCAGCTCCCCTGTCGCTTGAACACCTCCATTTTGGTCAACTGGCCACAATCATTCAGGCTAGGCATGAAAATACCGACGGATATGGAGGAAAAACATCAGAAACCGCCAGCCAGCATTGAGACCTATTGCAACTCTTTCAATAGCACATCATCTATGGGCTAAATCATCCTGGACCATGGTTGATCTGCGGGACAGGTCTAGCTGCCGCTGCAATTGAGCTGTGAGTAGGGGTGCATTGACCACCCAAATTGTCTTTCAACGCCCTGTGACGGATGTGGAAACAAAAAAAAAAAACAAAGTGATTTGGCACTTGGATTTCCAATAATGACCAGTCTGCCCATGTACTGAATATGACCCAATATCACTAGGAGTTCAACCTTCATGTACCCACAGCATCATCCCACGATCACACATGGCCCGCAACCAATTTTTCCACATCAATCCTCCCGATCGCTGCCATCAGATCGTTCCGTGAGTTCAAAGACTCGCAGGGGCGCCGGATTGGGGCGATAGGCATAGACAAGGACCAAATAGATCACCTGGCACCCAATAGTTGGCCACAAAGATTCGCAATTAGGGATTTTGACCAACAAGACCATCTGCCGAAACGTTGTGTTTTACCTACAAAGCACGGGGAATTTGACTGGCAAAGTGGACATCAGTCACCCAAGGTCAGGTTCCATCAGCTATACCGGTACACCCTGCAGACCACGGAAATATCAACAAAAATGCTGGGGCCGAACCAGACATCTTCCGGATACCTTTCTTGTTTCACACGGACTTCCCTTTGTTTGGCAACCAGCATCCTAGGGTCCCACGGTCCCAGGGGCGCACCCATGCTCTCAGCTCCTGTACCAAGACGTAAAGCCATTCCTGGTCCCATGGGATGATCGTCACCTTCCTGCCAGGTTTAGCACGGCTGGCGGAGTTCCGGAGGGGAAAAACCATCCAAAACAGATGCAGAATGATGGTTTTCTTAAATGTTTTAAACAAACATATGTGTGTGAACAAATATTTTTTTCCGAATCCAAAGTAGTAGTGATGAATGAATTTCAGTTTTTTTTTGCGTTTTTTTGGGGGACAAAAAAATCTAAACTGGCGGGTTCTGATGTTCAGAGGGTCTCCCCCCAAAAAAAATCAATAGCACTTTCCACGGCAATTTGCTGTCAGGATCCACCGCTGCCAAGTATCAGGAACAGTTCGAAGGTGGGGGCGACGATAAAAAGCAGGAAAACCTGACACATGACAAAGGTGGGAACCTTGTTGGGTCTGCTTTAAATGCCCATGCCACGCAATGTGCACAACAAAACATGCGCAAAACTCCTTGCAAGTCAACTGAGATCACCCCCCCAAGAGATGGAATGCTGAGCAAATGGTGTTGGTGTTGGATGGGGGGCAATCATCGGTTCAATATGGTTTCATCATCCATGTCCATCAAGTTTTGAAGTTTTGATGCAAATGCTGGAACATTCTGGAACATTCACGCAAATAAATTGAAAATTATCAACTATCCCGGCAAGAGGCCCCAAACAGTGCGTAGTTAGGATACGTTAGGATTCTAAAGGGGATGTGGAAAGGACCCAAAAACATCAGGGGCTCCAAGCTAACAGGACAAGAGCGACCCAGGTAGTGAAGCCTTGTGTTCATTCAAGGTGGTCTCTGGAAGAAAAGATACCAGGTTGGATTCGGCAAGTTCCCTTTGCGAAGATCTCTGTAGAAGATCGTGCGCAAGATCGCCTTGACAGGTTCTCTATAGAAGCTGCTGTGCAAGATCCCTTTGTAAGGCTATCTGTATAACCTAAAAGAAATTTCCACAGAAGATCGCTGTTAAAGATCTCAAAGTAGGATCCCTGTTCAAGCTCTCTATATAAGATCTCCGCGCAAGATACCGGTTCCCTTCACCAGGTCTCGGTGCAAATCTCCATAAGATGTCTCCTGGCAAGATCTCTGTAAGAGACCTCTCGGCAAGATCTCCGCACAGATCTCTATAAGAGGTCTCTTGGCAAGATCTCTGTAGAAGCTCTCTACAAGAGCTCTGTTGGCAAGATCTTTGTAAGAGACTTTTGGGCAAGATCTCTGTACAAGGTCTCTGTATGAGCTCCCCGAACAATAAATTTATTTTTAAAATAATAATTAATGATGATGATAATAATAACAATAATAAAAATAAAAATAATAATAATATAACTATAATTATAATTATAATAACAATAATAATCATAATCATATTAATAATTAAAAAATAATAATAATAATAATAAGAGGTATCCGTGGCAAGATCTCTGTGCAAGCTCTCTATAAAAGACCTCCTTGCCAAGATCTCTGCACAAGATCTCCTTGACTATCGAAATGAGCACCGCGCCACAGCGCGAGCGATCTGACACACTCAAAGTGCCGAGGGGGTTGCGCAAGGGAACTCAAAATGAGCCCCGCGCCGCAAAATAAGTGACAAGAGGGTTGCGGGAGCGATCTCAAAATGAGCACCGCGCCGCAACGACAACGATCCGACACGCTGCACCGTGCCACGACGACGACGAGAGCGATCCGATGTGCCCAAAGTGACGAGAGGGTTGCGCGAGCATACGCAAGCGACCTCAAAATGGGCACCGCGCCACAAGGAGAGCGATCTGAGAGGCCCAAAGTGACGAGAGGGTTGCGCGAGAGGTCTCCAGGGACACCATTTCGTGCGAGACTTCCGACAAAAACGGAGGATGAGGGAGCTTTTGTGCTGTAAGGGTCACCAAATTTGCCGGACACGGATGCCAAGACCAAGTTTTGTGCGAGACTTCCTTCAAAAACGGAAGATCGAGGACCTTTGTGCTGTTAGGGTCACCAAAAATGCTGCGCGCGTATGAGACCACCTTGAATGAACACCAGGCCTTAACTGCTACCGTAAGAACCCCAAGTATGGCCATACTGTTTGGGCAAAAAATGGAACATGTGAGTTCATGGGGACAATCAGAGTCAATCAGCGCCCATTTTGGCAAAAATTGGGAAGATTGAAAAGTCACCAAGTGCTTCCAACTACCAACCCATGGCAACTTCAACCCACCCAAACTCGCCGAGGCAGTGACCCAGCGGAAGATCTGGTAGGCCTGCAGTTTCCTGATGAATGGAAGGGATCTCCCTGATCTCCGAAGCCCCAAAAACTTTAAACACATCATCGTGCTTGAACAATTATAAATTCAGCAATGATGACTTTACCATACTTTACCAACACTAATTCAATATGTAGTGATGTATTATGGTTACTATTGGTTACTTATTTCATGTGGCAAGCGACCTGGCCACCATCCGCCGAGGCGCCGGTAGAGTTTCCCGCTCTCCACGGTGGCGGGGGCATCGGCGATGGCGCTGACCAGCTTCTGCAAGTTGAAGTTCATGGCAACCTCAAAGGCGGCGGTTGCAGGAGAGTGAGGCCCTGTAACTGATATAAATACATAAATAAACAAATAAATATGTATCTATATATGTATGCATATATATATATATACTTTAAAAAAGGGGAATAAAAACGAATAAATATACAAATATAATCAAATAATAAATATAAGTACACAAACATAAACATAAAAATGAATAAATATATGTATAAACATGTATAAACGTTGTACATCTAATTTTAAAGCTTTGAAATGTTTTTAATGGATTGGTATGGATGTACGGATTCATGACATGTTAGGCGCGGGAAACGCGGCAAAAGTTTTGGTCCGAGAGGCGATGACCACCAAATAGCCTCGGAAAAGCGTTTCGGAAAAGCACGCCCCAATTCATGGCTGATCGGCTGATCTTGGAATCTTGGAATATCCAAAACAAGTACCCTCTGGTAAACTAACATAGCTATGGAAAACCACCAGTTTTAATGGGAAAACTCACTATAAATGACCATTTTCAATAGCAAACTGTTAAATTACCAGAGGGTATCATGGATACCGTCATGGATACCCTACTGGCCCTGTACTGGGCCGGCAATGCGATCTTGTTTTGCTCTTTTGTGGGAGCTGGCTATGAATTTTGCCCACCGTTTCTGGCTGGAAATTCACCAAGGTTTACACGGCTTGCTTTGCATCTGGTGAAAGCATGAAAAATTCACCGGGCATGAATTTTGCCCAATGATATTGCCTCAGTCTGAGGTTCTACCTGACATTGTTCAAGTAGACCAACGTGTCAACTGGGAAATAGCTGTTTAAGAATATATTCAGTTATGATCCACTGTACTATACCACAATGCGCCTTTCTTTACCCTTGAGTTAACCCCATGAACGCAACATCAACTGGATGGTGAGTTGTTGCCTCCAATGTGTTTTTGCCCCCTAGTCTAAGCCTTTAACCCGTATGCATATGTCAGCCGTGTCTAGGTCAAAACATGGTGTATGGATTGGGGTTCTTTCTGATGCGTATACTGATCCCTGTTAATGGATTGAGGACCACCCCCTTGTATAACCCAGGTTTTGACCATGGCCATATGTCCGTTTCTCCAACCAGCATCAACCAGCCCATATTCCAAGGGGCACAAGGCATGCAGAATGTATCTGCTCAGCTGGTAGCCGCTGCAAGTGGATGGGGTGGTGCATGCCACCTGGCTGGGGCATTAGGAGGCTAGCCGATGATGTGAAGCTTGGTGCTACGGTCCCATCTACTGTACAGTAGCAGATGGCAGTCTGGAGGATCTGGAGGCACTGCTGATGTGACCCCCAGATACCCCCAGCCCTTGGATCGCTCTTGATTTTGGCACCTGAAATACTCCCAGGTAGAAGGAGATGATGGAGATTGCCACCTGTCCAGGGACTGAAATTGGGATCGCTGCTTCTCGATTGCACGAGACAACAGCAACAACAACCTCGCGATCTTCCTAAGGAAAGCTACACACGCGGCAGTCTCCAAACATTGATCTCGAACTTGGAATTCTCGATATATCTCTAGATGCATCGGAACCTCCATCAAATATCCACACGATGCATCCTCCATACACCCCTTTTGAATAAAGAAAATTGCCGAAAACCGCTGCACACTTCATCTTTGTTTCACAACGCTCCCATCCCTGGGAAGCCAATTTACAACCCGCAACCAGATCCTAGATAGTTATCATGTTTGGCCCCGTTGATTCCAATGATCTTGCTGACTGTCCGGCATGCGCATTTGTTGTGGGTTCACCCGTCCAATCCGAGGGTTTATCACCATGTTCCAGATTAAAATACTTCATTTCAGGACACACCCAATATATCCCAATATCACATCATTATCACATATCATTATGTATGGTTATCATACACATCCCATTTTATAGTATGTTAATGTATTTTATCATATCTTATCCCCATGAATCCCATCCAGGCACCGCGAAACGGATCTCAGAGATGTCCAAATGAGGTCTCAGCACCTGGCGTCACAGTGAGGTCACATTTGTTCAACCACATTTATATACTTCCACACTTTGTTATATAATCATACTATATATATTATATATTTTATATATATATATGTCTTTATATGCCTGTGTGTGTGGGATATGCCACGAATGGGGGGCTTGCGATCACCAGGGTTACTGACCAGTTGCTAAGTGGGATGATCCTCCAGAGATGTTCATGGGGACCATGGTGGATTGTCAAATAGGCTACGGTACTGAATGAAATGCCGGTTCTGATAGAGATCGTGGGTAATAATGATCCCCATTCAACCAATTGTAGCATATATATATATATACTTATATCGAGTTATTCATTTATTTCTGTATAAATTATTATTAACTGTGTGTGTGTGTGATCCTGCTTAAACTAGCTTAGCTGGTTGATAACAGTTCTCAGTTCTCGTACTGTAGTAGCGGATTTATACTAACCTCCGTTGAACTAGGAAATCCCCCTTGATGACTGCCATCCCGGCTCCCCAAGATTGCCTTCCAGCCCAGGGAGATCAGAAGAAACATCATGAGCTCTGAAATATCTTGCACCTGAACCAGATCAGGTCCCCTGGAGTGAAGCTGTCGAAAAGCTTGAGGCATTGCTGTTACTCTCCAGCATGGCTTGAATTAGAGGGAAATCTACTGGAAACATCTGGAAACCAGCTTTACTCCAAAAATCTCCACAATATATCCGGAAAAAAAAAATACATCTTGAAAACTCCCTTTGAACGCCAACTCTCCCGAAAATCTGCTTGGAACATCAACGTTCGTAGCTCCAAAATCACTGGGTCCCAGGGTCCCAGGGCCTTGCCAAAGAGCTGCCAGAGGATCTCGGCAAAGGTCGACTCTTTGCCATTGAGGCCCACCAGGAAGAAGTCCAGCCACTGCAGCCTTGGGTCATCGATATGGGAATGTTCACCAAAGATCCTCACATATCACATCATATCACTAAAATATACGAAACACTAGCTTTGAAAGTGAAAGTTTGTGAAGTATGTGAAAGTGGTCGCTTTGAAGCGCGCTTTGCGCTTCGCAGCCCCCGGAATTTGGAAGTTGAGCCGCATCATGACCAAACCACGTAGAAACAGCACCAGGAAAAGGAGGCTATGGAGCGCTGTGCTGCGGAGCAAGCTCCAGGAAAGCAGAAGAGCAGTGACCTGGGCATGCACGTGCCGTGAGGGCAAGGATGAAACTATTGGTAACTATGAAACAATGGGATTATAATGGGATAAGCCATCTACCAACTGGCGCAGGATTTCGCAACCATCCAGAGTATGAATGAGGATGAGGATCTTGATGAGGGCGGTGAAGATGGTAATGACGAGGATGACGGTCTCAATGCTTGCAATATGTTGCAATGCTGATGCGGAAGAAGCTGGAGAATCTCTCAGGACCATTCCAGTTTTGCTAACTTCAACCCACCCCTGAGATATCCTGAAATGTATTTCTTGCAATCTTTTTCATACAGGGCTTGGAATTTTACGTGTGGCTTGGACATGACAAGTGATCCCACCTGCCAAATAAAAAGCCATCCTTAGATGGGATCCCGAAATGAATAGGCCCGCCACTAAACCGCAGCCACTATCCTTTCCCCTTCCCATTTCCTTCTCCAGTGGTAGTGGCGATGCGATGCGCCACCAAACTTGTTGGCGTGTTTTTTGTTTTGCCAGTTCTGATCATCCCACAGTTCCAGGACTGGAAATATAGAACGTATAGAAAATGAAAATGTCAGGTCTGCAAAAATGAACCGGAGAGAATGGAAAGATGTTTCAAACATAAACCAAATAAACATATAAATCAGCACATAAAATGTGATTCATATCATGATTACAGTAATATGGATTGATGAATTCAAAAATATATTATATATATATATATATAATTCAAGTCACCAACCCATATTACCAAATGGGTCCAGCTGCTGCTGCCCAGCTGCTAAGTACACCCCGGCAGCCAGGCCCAAGGCCCACGGCACGTCGATGTCCTGCCAACGTACGGCCAAGGTACGGCCAACGTGGCCCTGGAAAAATGGGGGATGATCTGATGGGTGGAAAAAAGTGCTAAGTAAATCTAAGGGAACCATGGTATTGCCCAACATTTTCGGGGATTTTTCGTAATTTTAGTGGGAGGTTAAGACGGTTACGAGAATCCCCAACTTTTTTCAATGATTTTAGCGGAGTTAAGTGGCAATTAAGAATCCTAAAGTCAGCAAATACCTATATATATATATGGACATGAAAAAGGACGGTATCGAAGGGTAAACTCTTGGGCTTTGTGCGAAAGATGGAGTTGATTCTCTCCGTTTTGTGGACTTGGAACACCCTACTTTCCAGACAAAACCACATCAAGGGGTTTCGTGACATTCAAATGTGCTATGATTTGCGGGCATTTGGCTCCCTGCAGCATCCTCACCATCACATACATGCCCCTGCTGCCACAAGAATCCATGAGACATATTCATATCTAATGACAACCGCTTTGGACGGAAGCTGCAGGCTGGAGTTCGCTAAGCAAGAAAGTCTTTGCCAGGTAGCCCCGTGGCCACTTCTCTATCTCAATAATGTCAACCCTGGATTCAGATGATTCAGAAACATGGATTAATTATATGTATATATATATAATGGGTATATACCGCAACGAGGGGTTTACTCATCCTGCAGGGGAAGCTGGCCATTGCCCGGATTCTCAAAGGTCAGTTGCCCGTGCACGTCGATGGAGCTCCGGAGTGCGGAGACCAATAGCACCTTGGCAAACGGATAACGGGGTACCTCAAATCATCCCAAAAAAAATAATGGTGGTGAGACAGTGCCACAAACCACCCCATTTTTGATGGTTCATACTTATGGTGATGACTGGGATGGTTTATGATTGTTTTAACCACATTGAACCATGTAGGTATTGAAGCCAATTGTTTTTGGGATCCCCCATTGAACACCCATTTTGCAATCATGTTGAATCCCTGAAGATTCTAAAGCTTCTGGTGTCATCTTCCGTTTGTCAACGCTTGTCAACATCGCACAACGCATTCCCAGGTGCAGTGTATCGGTTTCGTCCACCATTGGACTCCTGGGCAAATCCACGGTGCTGGTGATTCCCCGGGCCATGGTAAAACTCAGGCCTGATCATACGGGTATTGGCTCAGTAATTGGCTGCAAAATGGGGTGGATTACTAGCTGCTAGCTTTTCAATGCTGTCCATTGAAATCCAGGCTTCAAAGTTCCGCAGGTTTCTTGAACAGTTTCCGAAAAATCAATCTCATTTTGTGATATTTGGATATAACTGGTGTGCCCCAAGAAATATCAACAACATTCAACAACTATCCATAGAGATCCATAGAGGATACGAGGTTCTCCCAGTCCAGGCCTCTACCCGAAAGGTGCCCTGCAGGTGATCCCATAGGACACCACGCCAGGAGCTCACCAGGTAGGCGTTGAAGGGGTCCTTCGCCTGGGAACTTCAGCTCCGAGGTCCATCGTGGCACCCGAAAACGGCTCTTTGTTGACAGAAAACGACACCTTTACTAAACAATCGATAAATGACTCATCCGATTATTCAAACAATTGCCGTGTTGCCTGGTAATTCATCCGTTTTGGATCATTTTTTTTCCATTTATCCATTGCCAGGTGAGGTTTATCATCGTTGATCCCCCCTTTTTTCGCCTCCCGGCCTGCGGCTGAACCCCCGTCAGGGGCGCCATCTCAGTGGTTCGCCACTGGAGCCACTGGCCATAGGACAGGATCATCAAATAGGTATCGTTGGCCGGATGCCCTTGAGGCGACATGGGGATAACCTGTCCCTGTCTGGCAAAATTGTGTCGTTTACCCTCTGGTAAACATACAAATAACTATGGAAAATCACCATGTTTAATGGGTAAATCCACTATAAATCACCATTTTCAATGGGGATAACATGGGGATACAATCTGAGTAAAGCAATAGGATCCACCATCCTCAATGACTTTTCTCAATTGTATGGTAGTATGGAGGGGTAAAAACCTATCAAAATATGGGTGGTTTTTTTAGGACAATTGGCAGCCTATAAAGTGCCATCAACGATAGTGCCATCAATGATTAGTGGCTGAAACTTTTACCCCCCAAGAGGTCACCCTCTTGGAAGGGAACATGATGATAAACCATGGCTAAACCATGACTGGTTGGTGGGTTTAACCATCTTGAAAAACATTAGCCAATGGGAAGGATTATCCCACATATTATGGAAAATAAAAAATGTTTGAAACCACCAACCAGATTAAATTTGGAGGTCCCCTACTTTTTGGACAAACACGCATCACTGACTTATGATGAGAATGTTGAGATGTAAAAAGAATCGATGACCATCCGAATGTAGTGGGTATATGTGGGTATGGAGTGTTTCCTTGAACACAAATATGGTGCTTTCTGGTAGAGTTCCCCAAAAACCACAAGTTGTGAGGACCTGGGGATGAAAGCAACAAGTTGTGAGGGGAAAATCGTGGAAAATGTGAACAAAGACATCGTGGTTTCCATTTCGTGGGAGAAATTGCTTGGAGAAGAGGTGCTCAGCATTCCCATTCTGAAGAGGGGGAAGTTCTCTTCACCCAACAGGATATCTAAAATAGACCATCTAACGGGCTGTGTGATGCCCACCAGTTGGACCCCGTATGCCCGTATGCCCATCTCCGGCCCCCCTAAAAAACACCCAAGATTCGGTTTTGGAGGTCAATGGTAATAGTTCCACCCAGTTCCAGGCCATATTCGACTTCCTGGAGTCGGAGTTGCCAAGAAATGCACCATGAAAGGTAAAGATTGGCCGTCTGCACATGAACGTCATGAACACCACGTGCATATGGTGGCAAAACAGGCTGGCCAAAGCATTTCTTACTTGTGTAATTTGGATGGTATCTTCCACGGGGAGCTCAGACCGGCTCAGACCTGTATCCACTCAAATCATTTGATTAGATTTCACGGTGCCGAATCTACGAGAAATCGACTCCTGACCCTTTCCCTCCAGGCTGCATTATTCAGCCGTGCAGCCCATCACTTCCAAGCTCTATGTCTCCAACGTGCAAAAAAAAAACAGAATTATCAGAATTCCCAAAATATTCAGCCAGCACATCCAGGGTTTAACATGTTTAACGGTTTCCTGCAAATCTTCCCTTAAATCAATCCATTGAAATCAATCCAACCCCCTGAAAAATCAGCACCTTAGCAGACCTTAGCAGCTTCGTCCCCGTTTCCCTGGGTGGCCCAGCCAACTCTTTGACCAGGTGGTTGTTCATTTGGAAGTCAACCTCACCACGACCACTTATTTGGCGGAGAATATACTCTTCCAACCTCCATTCGGCAGGATGCCCTGGTTACATCAGGTTACCCTCTGGTAATTTAACATAGCTATTGAAAATGGCCATTTATAGTGAGTTTTCCCATTAAAAATGGTGATTTTCCATAGTTATGTTAAATTACCAGAGGGTACTTGGAGGACGGGTAAATCAATCAGTTGGGATTTCTAATTTATTCTCAGCTCGGAAGGAGAATGAAATACGCAAGCACCATCAAGCACCAGATTGGGAGATGGTACAGCTGGTACATGCTGGTGCACCAGCTGGGGGCATTGCAAACCAAACTAGGGGGAGCTTCTTTAGTTGCTACCAATACTGTAATCAAATCCAGTAGGTTTGGCACCAGCGATGTGCTAGCTTTGGGCGAATGTCCGTTCATTTTTGGGTAATCATCCACACTACTTCTATGAAGGCCAGTCCCTCTTTGAGCTCCAGCCTGGGAGTTTTTCCTGGACGTTGATAGGAAAACGACCATGAAATTCTAGCCCCCTAAGTCCTGGTATTGTCCTTCGTCCTTCACCCCTCTGCCCCTCTTTGCTCAACCCCTTTCCAAACCATGCTACGTCCATGTGAATCCCCATCAGTAACCCACATTTTGGTAAGCTAAACCCATCTAAATCCAGAATTTGCGGCCCACTTTTGGTCAGTCCAAAGCGCATCCTTGACCAGCGCCTCGCAGAGCACGATGGCGCACCATGCCTGTGCGATGTGCAAAGCCTGCATTGTCATGTGGACATATCTGTACTGTCCGTTATATATCTATCAAATCTACGTGAATAAAATCGCTTGTTTATCATCCGTTTATCTTCATTTATCTACTACTTCGGATAATCTACTCCAAGCTTTTCTGTCCTCAAAATTGCTGGCAGGCTGCCTGCAAACATCTCCGCAGCATGGACAGTGTCACCGGGGCACCATGGCAGGCCCCACAAAGGCTTCCCTTCGAAAAGGGGGGCCCGTGCCCATGTCACCAGGTGCTTGAAACCCAGATGGGTTAATGGTTTATAATTCCCTATAACTAAGTGGATTGTATTGGACTAAATCATACTAAATCCCGATTATAGCCTCTAACTTGGATTTAATGGATATAATCCTCTTACAGGCTTACAGTCTTGGAGTAACTCTGATAAAATGGACTAGATTCCAGCATTTGCGTGACAAATGGATCAAAGCTCTAAGACTCGTTTTGCACATCTTCACACCTCCGTTTCGGTGGACCAAAGTCTAGTTGACAATTACTCTGAAGAAGTCTGAGGAACAAAATCTAGAGTACCAAACCCGTATCCACTTTGTTCTCTTAAACTTCTGGTCACTTGCGAGCTGCAGGCGAATGCAACGGAGTTCAGTGGTCTCAAATTTTGGACAACTGCAGGGGACCTGGGAGCTGACACATCCTCAAAATCACCTTTTTTCGTTTGAAAACGGCGTATACCTGGAAGATCATCCCCGTAAGGACATGGTTTCACTGCCTGACCTACTTCATCCCCTCCTGGCGATAGCCTTCTGTTGAGATGATCCAAGTGTTCTGAGCTCATGAGTTGAGTTTGTCCGTTTGTCCCGACGAAAATCTAGCAGTCTCACCGTCTCACCTGGGAAAAACTGGCGCTCGGCAGTCAACCATCTTTTCCCGCTAAGACCCGAGTGGAGGCCACAGGCTACTGCAACTAACACCTCAAGACTGTCTGCCAGCGCAATGGCCGTCGACACAGGCGCACCAGTGGACATGTCTTGTTTCACCGGCATGAAACGTAAAGCTCCGTCCGTCTGTGATGGAAGGGTCAAGCCTGGTCAAAACCTACAGAACCAACACGCATGAAACCTAAACTTCCAGCAAATATTCTTCCAATTGTTCATTCCGTTCAAAAGGGAACACCTGTCTTGATCCGCATTGCACTGGAGACTGAAACAGTTTGAGGCCTCGAATTAGTCAGCGACCCATTGAGAAACCGCTGCTGGGACCAGCAGTCCCACCATGACAGGCATTGGTCCTATTGGTCCTACTGGTCCTACTGGTCCTACTGGTCCTACTTGTGCAAAAGGAACTATAGTCCCAAACAACTCTCATGGAATTGTGGGATTAGATAAGACCATCATTGTGGGAGTATACCAAGCTATCTACTTAGTTATGGGATGTGTTGGATGGTCAGTGGTAGGTCGTCAGTGTCCCATCAGATGAGCCGTCTCCGCTTCGGAGAAAAAAAACGTCGCACTGCCTGAACGTCTGATGCATCTCAACGTCGCTTCTCAGACCTGCGCTTCGCAGTACGGTGATCTCTGGGGAGACCTGAAAGATGTAGACCAGAGTCCGCAACTGATACGGACAAAGTGTTCGATTGCAACTTATGGGGGCCTTCATTATTCCAGCATTAGCGTTATTAATGTAAATTCACCTTGATTGACGTAGAAAATTAGCGTTATGAATATTTATTAGCGTTATGAGTGTTATTTCTATGTATAGTAGTGTTATTTATGTTTATTAGCATTTAAAAATATGTTCTGAAAAAATTCAGTTTTTTCTAGTTGAATAAGAATGTTCATCATTTTGTTCCTGGTTTGTTGTCTATAGAATCAAAGTTAATTCTCCATGCATTGAGCGTCACTGCCATGAGACAACAATAGAATATGAACCCAATAACGAACATAATATGAATCAATCCCGTAATGATGTACAGCTTAACGTGCCAAATCAGAAAACACACTAAGGAATACAGGAATGTCGTGTGCTGAAGGTTCCCATCTAATGCAATCTAAAAAGTGCATGTTTATAGTGACCCGGTAAGACATGGTAACACGTCGTTTTGATCCAGGCGTCCCGGCTTTTGGGGCACGCTGGGATTTGGCCCAAACCCCCTTGTGTAAATATACATCTATCTATCTCTATCTCTATCTCTATCTCATCTCTATCTCTCTCTCTCTCTATATATATCTCTATCTCTAACTCTATCTCTCTCTATCTCTATCTCTATCTCTACCTCTATCTATATCTATCTATATATCTGTCTATCTGTCTATCTGTCTATCTGTTTATCTGTCTATCTGTCTATCTGTCTATCTGTCTATCTATCTATCTATCTATGTATTTAATTATATTTATCTATCTTATCCTATCCTATCTTATCTTATCTTTCTTATCTTATCTTGCCTTATCTTATCTTATCTATCTTATCTTATCTTGTCTTATCTTATCTTATACTTTCTTATCTATCTATCTATCTTATCTTATCTTATCCTAAATATCTATCTGTCTTTCTTCTTTCTTTCCTTCTTTCTTTCTGTCTTTTTTTGCTTTCTCTCTGTCTATCTGTCTATCTGTCTATCTGTCTATCTGTCTATCGGTCCATCTGTCTATCTGTCTATCGATCTATCTATTTATCTACCCTATTCTACCCTATTCTATCCTATTCTATCCTATTCTATCCTATTCTATCCTATTCTATCCTATTCTATCCTATTCTATCCTATTCTATCCTATTCTATCCTATTCTATCCTATTCTATCCTAT
>Ga0126342_10003609_pt1 | contig 25704 bp, 16 predicted proteins | sample Cyp1metagenome_FD_92528 | JGI IMG/M metagenome (GOLD analysis project Ga0126342, IMG submission 92528) | Coral microbial communities from Lord Howe Island, Old Settlement Bay, Australia - Cyphastrea 1 metagenome | ecosystem: Host-associated > Invertebrates > Cnidaria > Coral ... | reverse complement strand
TGAGTGAAATTTTGTGGTGAAGTGCGCAAGTGAGGGTAAGTGCGCAAGTGAGTGAAATCCTAAGTGCGCAAGTGAGGGCTTTGCCATACTTACTTCAATGGATATATTTGTACTATAGGTATAACAACAAGGGGGTTCACTAACGAGGTATAATATAGGTAAAATACGGGTATAGTATGGGTATTATATGGGCACAATAAAATATAATATGGATGGATATATCCCACATATAGCTTAGTAACTGGGAAGACATGGGTATGTTACTAAGTCGTTACTAGCGGCATCAAAGACTTTTTTCCCCGCGGCATCTCTCGCTCATCCCTCTAACTCATGCATGGATACATCACGGGAAATTAACCACTGCGGGAAGTTGGAGTCAACCACAAAAATATTAATGAGGGTTGATGCTCACCACAATATCTTTGCTATTTAACCAGCCAAAAATTGAACATTGTTTTTAAGCAACAACATCTTTTTAATGAAAGGAACACTATCCGAATGGATTGACTGTTTGAAAATACGTTTGTACAGGGAATAATTAGTCATGGGATTCTGGTGTACCCTATTTTTCGGCAAACCTAAATGGAATATATTGTAGTCAACAAAAACACTCGAATGGGGAAAGATCCTGTAGAGATGTCTGAAACTATCATTACTATCATGTCTATATTTTTTGACATAAACATGTACATGATATTTTTCGTTCTTTTTACATTGATTGTTTACACATATTTTCTATACTAAATCTCTTACCCTCTGGTAATTTAACATAGCTATTGAAAATTGCCATTAAATGTGAGCTTTCCCATTAAAAATGGTGATTTTCCATAGCTACGTTAGTTTACCAGAGGGTACTCATCCTCGAGGATAGAATCCGACTGCGACTCCATCTGCGTTTCGCTTCTTCTTTGCGATCGGTCTCAGCTGGTTCGTTGATTTTTTGCGATCGCCAACCGACCTCCAACCGCCAGGAATTGATCTCGCCCCACAGGAAGTACATCTACCACTGGTAGAAGCGATGAAGATGGATCAAATTATATATACCTTGATGAAGTGGCTCAATGGACAAAAAAACTCGAAGGAGCGGAACAAAAAATCCCGAAGCACCAAAAGACTCTCCTTGTACGCACGATAGAGGCGCAGAAGTTCCTGCACACAGCTTGAAAAGTGCTGTCACCCACCGCTTTCGAGTTGTGGCTTTCCGTCATCCCAACTGGAGAGGAGCAGTTGAGACTTGCCCCATCTGCGACTACACGTAATTTCGGAATCTTACTCGAATTCAAACCATGAGCTGTTATCATTGCCAATCTTAGATACCCTGCAAGACATTAAATTCTTTGCTGGTTAGTAGATATTCCCATTAATACCAAAAGACTCAAGGATTAAAGTATCCATGTAAGATTGACCTAGTTATACTATGAAACCATGAACTCAACCAAAAACCAAAGATAAGTGAATCTGCACGAACTCAGATCCTGAGTTGAAATAAGCAAACTCATGGTATAAAACAGAGTACAAATAGTACAAAGTGTTCGAACAAGAGTATGAGTTCCCATACAAGAACTTAAATCATAAATGGAAATACATAATCTCAAATTATGAGCTGGTTGGTGGTTGACCTACCCCTCTGAAAAATATGAAAGTCAGTTGGGATGATGAAATTCCCAATATATGGTGTTCCAAACCACCAACCAATCCCACTATCAGTACAATGTGAGGCCCCCCAGTTATAAGTTGGTTTAGATTCGCCCCAGTAACTATAGTTATTTGCGTACCATAAACCATAGTTATTGGAGTTATGTTCACCAACTTAGCTATCCAACGGGGGCAAACCACATTGTAAATGTGTCCCAAATGGGTCTCCCATGTTTCCCACCTCAGCTGTTGCCAATGCCACCAGTGCCACAGCCAGCCATCCGCAGATCCCCATGGTGGAAGCATGGTGGAAGCATTGAACGATCGGGGAACCGGCGAAAAAAACGGGTATTTCTTCAGCAGTTGTGATTTTTACCCATGAAAAATGGTGATTTTACCCATTAAATAGTGATTAACATAACATAACTATGGAAAATCACCATGCTATGTAGCTGGGTCAATGGTGATTTTCCATGTGACGAACAGCGGTATGATGATGACATATGACTCCACCTGAGAGCCTGGCTATGCCATCTGAAGGTTGGATTATCCCAAACATGGCCTTTTTTTCGCAATATTTTTGATCCTCCAATTAGCTGGCTACCAGAAATTTAACACTTTGCTATTGAACATGGCCCATAGAAATAGCTGATTTACCCAACAAAAAATGGTGATTTTCCATAGTTATGTAAACGTTTACCACTGGTTGCTTCTATCACCATTTCGAGCAAACGATTGAAGTTCTCCCATCTTTGAAAATTTCCTTGCCTGAAACAGGTTGACACAAGGCTGATTTTCTCAACTCTCAGTCTTCTCCATTTCGTTTGAGGATCTCGCAGCCAAAACATGGCGATTGAATGACAAGACGCGAGCTCTGTTCCCGGATTCAACGTGGACAACATCTTCATCCACCAAAGATCTGAATCATGCCGCTTCTTTGACCATGTTTTTACCATTCGGTGTCCTCATTTCTATAGAAATTGGACATTCCTGAAGAAAACGGAGGATTCAACGGGAACATCATCTATGGTTGTTTTTCCAGAAAGCCACCTGTAAATACCGAAGGGCCATGCTCCTGGCCTAGGGAAAAAATGGAGGATTGTTTTGACCCAATCATGGGATTTTTGGAGCCACTTTTTGTTGAGGAAAAGAACGGGCCCAGTGGGGTTCAGTGGGGTTGGTGAACTAATCCACAATGACTATATATATATATATATATGTGTCTATATATATACACCTATATTCACATATATATATGTATATATATATTTATATATATCTATATATATATATATATATATATATCTAAATATATATATATATATATCTATATATATATATATCTAAATATATATATATATTTCTATATATCTATATATCTATATATCTATATATCTAAATATAATATATAGGATAAAAAGGGATAACATATGATAAAATCATCCCCCAACGAATCAACCAACAGGGGTAGATCGCAGCCGCTGCTCCAAAATTTTGTTTTTTCAGATCACCATTGAAGGCGCCGTATTCGCTAGGTACCCTCCCGTACGCTAACATAGCTATTGAAACTCACCATTTTGAATAGGTAAATCAACTATTTCTATGGTACATTTTCAATAGCTATGTTAAATTACCAGAGGGTAACATCACATTCTCATTCTTGGTTGTTAACATCCATATCTTTCCTTAGCTAATATCCATATTGTTGCTCTGTGAAGCCCACATCTTTGGTTGATTGCACTCACATCTTTGGTTGATAATTGATAACATCCAGATCTAGGTAATTAGAAAATCCACATTTAGGCTACAAAGAGGGCCCCAATTGCCCATCTAACTAGTTCAAAATGCTCACCAGAAACCCAAATGAGCAGAAACCTATCATATATTGCTTCAATCGCCATGTTTCTTGATCGAATCTTTATCTTTGATGATTTTGATACGACCATCCCGGGCTATCCAATGCACCAACGACACTTGACTTAAGGTGGTTTATTACCCATTGAACTGTAGCGAAATTAACATGGTACCACCAGAAATCCGTCTGTAAATCTACAGATCTTATAAACCAACTTGAGCATCGTCTAGTTACCTAGTCTGGTTGGTGGTATACCTACCCCTCTGAAAAATGATGGAGTTTGTCAGTTGGGATGATTATTCCATTCCCAACTGAATGGAAAGTCATAAAATTCCATGGTTCCAGTCACCACCAACCAGTCAGGACCATATACCATTTATAATATAAATCCCTATTAAATCTCATTAAATCCCTATTTGTTGCTGGTGAATCACCAACCAGCTATAGTTGAGAACGAAGGGTTTTACCGGTTGATCGTGGGGTTTACCCCTGATGGATTAGTTCATCTCCATATACATCAGTTATGAAAAACTCACCAGGATAAGTCACCAATATCATAAAGGAGATTGAGTCATTGTAGTGAAAAAACATATTAATATATTAAACATATCTATAAATATATATATATTAATATTTCCAGAATGGATGGATTTAATCCATTTTATATCTTAAGTCCCATGATGGTCTGTAATTATTTCCACAATGGATTATGTAATATGGAAATTGGAATAGAATTACATAATACTATATACATGTGATTATTTCCATAATTCTATTTCCACAATTTTCCATATTAAGTAATACTTCTAATAGATGGACCATTTTCCCCTGCTGGCCTTCCCGCCTTTCGATGCAACCTGGCCATGTGAGAAACCCGGCCATAAACGATTACCGTGACTGGAGATGGTGATTAACTATTACCCCCCAAAAAATTGGTGATTTTGGGGATGATTTATGGCGGTTTAGATTTTTTTCTTTTGAGGTTGGAAGTGTGGAAAGGGACAATTTTTTTTTCCGTTCCGGAGTTGTTTGTTGGTTGGACTTTGAATGACAATAATGGAGTAATGGTCAACAATAGGGAGGTTTATCCTTTGGTATCTTGGGAAATTTCAAGAGGAATTCAGCTCAATAATGAGTTATTTTCCAACAATGAATTTTGTGGGAATCAATTGTCTTTAGGAAACTGCCACTTATCCCCATGATTTCTACGTTCTTTTTTTGTGGTTATATCACTCGTATCATTGCTGAAACACATCTATCTGTGTGTGTGCGGGTCAAATCCTATATTGGACTACGAAAGATGGGCTTGTTGGCCAAATCTATGGCCATAAATACTCCAAGGAAAACTATTGCTACAAGGTGGTGCCTCCCCTAGTGATGTTTGTTGGTTTATAATCTCATTAACTATAGATATATCTACCATAAGTCCTAGTTATAAGAGTTATAAACCGACTTAGCTATCTTGGGGGCACCACATTGTAATTACGAAAACCTGTGCAGTAAATGATGGGGCATCGCAATGGGATCTACCATCCAGCCACGAACATTGGTTACGTCATAAATCAATCGTTTACAAAAAATTCAACCAGCTTAACGACCAACAGGGCACCTTGTAGGTGCATTCCTCATGGCTTGCCTCGTTTGCGAAAACACATATTTTTCCATGGAGTATCTGCGGAAATGTCACATTTATGCTGGGTAAATGGGGGAAAAAAGGTATTTCTGTAACCGCTAACCAGTCATTGCATGTTGCCTCACCCGGACGCTTGCGACCTCCCGATTTGTTACCGTTGCAAATTGCGTCTGGAGCTCCCTTGGAGAGACCTGGTGCCCGGTGGGCTGTGGCGACAGGATTGAACTGATTGAACCAAAGTGGACCTTTGAAATTGGGGGATGAACCATGGATGTTTTACTCGCAACAATGATTTAAGAAACACCATAATCTGCTTCGGCTTGATCCATTTAAGAACGACACATTTTTCCAGGTTTTCGCATGATTTTTTGGGGATGGTGGATCATCCGTGGATCCGTTTTTGGCTAACATGATATAATTATTCCTTTTCCACGAATCATCAATCCGTTGACAACTATTCATCAGCTCGATCAATTTTTGATGGATTCAGATGGATTCAGATGGATTAAGCCATGGCTCTGGTTTATTGGAGAACCTCGTCATCTTCACCGCGGGTGACGACTGATAACCCCCGTCCTCAACGGCTCGGGGAGAACGGGGAGAACGGCACTGCAAAGTGGCACCGTGAGGCCTGAGCTCCTGGAAATGAGGGGTTGAAAACATGGAAAAACAAAAAATCCATTGGTTAGAAAAAATGACTATTTCATTGGGTTGGTTTAAGGGAAAATCTACAGGAAACCAGGGTTTTTACCATCAAATATAGGGCTATCCTGTAAAATTTCCCATCATCCAATTCTATGACTATTGGTTAGATCCATGGTTAGAGAATATCTATAAAAATCTGACGTAACAGATAGACTCAGAATTTTCGGCAGGTTTATCACTAATTTTCCCATAATTTTCCCAATAAAAAATGGTAACACGTTTTCAGTTGATATTTCCCTTCCACAGACGTCCTGGAACCACGCCAAGATCAACTGAACAAAACTCCGCTGTGAATGGACTTGAACATACCTAAATGATGGAACTATTTGTTGGTGGTTTCAACCCCTCTGAAAAATATGAAAGTCAGTTGGGATGATTCTTCTCAATATATGGAAAAATAAAAGCCATGTTCCAAACCCCCAACCAGAACTATTTGTTGGTAGGAATTATCCTCCCACTGGTTTATCACTATTTTCCCTATTAAAAAATAATGTTTTTGTGGAGGGTTGATGCTCCATTTTCAGACACAAGTTGTGCTAAAATATCAGTTGTAGTGGTACAATGACATATTTACATGTGCTTTGATTATCTAACAGTACTACAAGCACTATTGAATATAACATAGAAACATAATGACACTGATGTTGAACATAATCTCTATATACAAGGTTATATATATCATTATAAGCCAATTTATAACTCAATGGCCATTTCAGGAACCTAACTTGGGGGTTCCTACCATATATATATGTTTTATTGATATGTAACCAGGATGGTCTTCATTGGAAGCCATAGAAACCATAGAAATCGACGATCTAACTGGAAACCTGAAAAAACATGGTGATTTACCATCTGGGTATTTAACATAGCCATGGAACATCACCATTCTTAATAGGTAAACAAGCTATAAATGGGTCATGTTCCATGGCTATGTTAAATAACCAGAGGCTATCTATGGTTCATCTATTTGAAGGAATCAACACCTATGGTTTTTCAGGAAATAGGTTTTTATCTACCTGAAAAAAACACATGGTGATTTTCAATCGCAAAGTCGAAATGTGACTCTTAGTTTACTCTAGAGGGTAGACCAATCAATGACATCACCTACTTAGATGGGCCATGGAGTTAGTTAACTAGTTAGTAAATGGATTATTTCATTGGGATATATCGGGGGTAACAAATCCCCGGTTGCTAACCAGGAATCGCGTTTTTTCCATGGCCCATCTAAGTAACCAGAGTAGACCAATCAATAACATCACCCACCCTCTGGTAAACGTTTACATAACTATGGAAAATCACCATTTTCAATGGGCAAATCAACTTTCTATGGGCAATTTTCAATAGCAAACTGTTAAATTACCAGAGGGTAACCACTACTCGAGCACCCTTTCGCACTAGTCGAGCACCGCCTAGTCGTCGGAGATTAAAAAAGTTTCATCCCATGACTCTGACGGGTGGCAGTAGGAGCGTCTGAGTGCTTTTCTTGTTCACATTGTGATTACATATTTCATGACAAGCCATCATGATATCATTGTCATTATATATATACATATAATATATATATATATATACATAATATATATATACATAATATATATATATATATATTGATATCATTATCATTAATTAATCGTTATTTAGTGTATTTCCGGGTATTGAACGTTGGAAAAGTCAAAAATCACCGACTACATAAAAAGACATTCCCAAGAAACGCATCAATTTTTCCGTAGCACCGACACCGGCAGCGACAACTCACGTCTCGATCGTCTTGATCTCCCCCTTGGGTCGTCTAAACCTCGACGTCCCGTGTTTGCTGGTTTATTTCAACTCTGTTAAGTATTCACCTGAAACCTAAAACCAGGTTAATTATGGTTAATCTACTTATATTTGCCAACATACCGTAACATACCTGAGGATTTCAAGCAGCCTTTATGGTCGGTTGTTGTGAAACAAGGCTGAAAGTCGGAGGAGCGTTCGCTGGATTTCACGACAAGACAAGGCAATTTTCGACAAAAAGAATACCTGGTTGGTGGTTTCAACAATAATAGTGATTTTATATGGTTATATGATGGGATTATAACATATACATACCTGGTTGGTGGTTTCAACCAACCCCTCTGAAAAATGATGGAGTGAACGTCAGTGGGGATGATGACATTCCCAATATATGGAAAATAAAAGCCATGTTCCAAACCACCAATCAGATACACTTTTATTCTTTCTACTGCAAATGGGTTATAATCCCTCTAACTAATAGGTTATAATTATGGTTTATAGGTGATAAATGGCTATAACCATCTTGAAAAATCTGGTTGGTGGTTTTAACCATCTTGAAAAATATGAGTTCGTCAGTTGAGATGATTCTTCCCATATATTATGGAAAATAAAATTCATGTCTGAAATTACCAACCAGATACATTTTTATCTTTTATTCTACTGGCCATGACATAAACTTCGACATGCCACAAAAAGAAAAACACATGGCTGGATATATCAATGGGCTGGTTTAAAAAAGGGAACATCTACAGGAAGCTGGATCTTCCCACCTGCGTCAACTTGCGCAAGCGCAACGCGTCATCAATGTCGGCTCGGCGCGACGAACTGGGAAGAACTGCCTCAGTCTGATGCACGCAGTTGGACCATTGGAGGATGCCACGCATTGGAAGTGATGACCTTGATGAACTACAAAATCACTAGCAAGTAACTTACCCTCTGGTAAATTAACATAGACCCTGAAAATAGCCTAGTTTTAATGGACACTAATCTTCCAACCCCTATCTGCCAGGGTCTATGTTAATTTACCAGAGGGTATATATAAAAACTGATTCTAGTTATTGGTTGATGAACTCTATATGTTATTGGTTGATGAACTAGACCATATCTATAATCCAGTTATAAAAGTTATGGGATAACCTCACGAATTTTGGGACTTAAGATCAGTAGGCTTATTTTCGTCACTTGCTAAGTGAGATGATCCTCAAGTCTCAAGGTATGGATTTCTTTCCCTAATCCAAAAATCTGTGCGACCCCGCATATAATGACATATACGCATTTCAGTAGATGTTTGCATACATATCATAAATATGCATGCTTACACCAGTAGCGATGTAATTTTCGAAGAAATCCAGCCACCAGAGGCAGAGTTGTTGGTTTTTCGAAGAAACCTTTGATCCTCTGGCATGGACAAGAAATCAATTTCCGACCACTACTCTTTGGTTTGATCCATCATTCATGACACGATCCGCTAGTTGGTGGTTTCAACCCCTCTGAAACATATGAAAGTCAGTTGGGATCATTATTCCCAACTGAATGGAAAAATAAAGAATGTTCCAAACCACCAGCCAGTCCATTGTCGTTAAATCACTGTTTCTGGAACTGCGCCCGCAGGGAAGGACTTTTGGTAGAGCCAGCATAAGCCAGGAAGGATCATGTCACAGCCTTGTGGCAGCCAGCCGCATGCTTTTGGCACAGAATTCATGTATCCAATGTATCCAACATTCTTCAAATATCACTGGATATGTTAAAGGATCCCAGCAAAAAATCGAGAACATACTGTGGATGGAAAAAATCCGAATCACCAGTTAATAGGTGGCAAACATCCCATTATTTATAGGCTTTCTACCATCCCTGTTCTCTATGTAGTGGATTTTCCATTGGGAAAATGCCAAAAACCATCGACTCAGCGATTCCAGAAAAATATTTTCGGGTGCAAATCCCATCAGTATCCCATTATATCCCCATTGTATTCCCATAAAACGGCTGGTTCCTCCCATGAAACCACCAAAAAAACCCATGAAACCACAATTCACCCCATTTTTGACCAAACACAAAAAGTCCCATTATCAGTTAAATCTATGGCACACCAAAAAAACCCATGAAATCCCCCTTTTTTTCCCGCTCCAAGCGTTCCCTGCTTTGACCCATTGCATCCTGCCTGCGGCCGTTGTCCCCTGGATGATCGTCGGGAAACACGTGCGCACTGGTTCGGTGCTGTCCTGGAGAGAAGCGGTGAAGACTCTTCGGGCTTTTGGATGCTTTTGGGGTCCATCTGGTGAGCGTCACAGCTTTTTTTGTGGACATGAAAAATGGTTCGGGTTCAGTCGTTCAGTTCACCAATTGCTGCCAGAAATAGAAGGTCTTCACCAAGATTTAATGTTTTTTTGGTACTGGATTTTCATAGACCAAAGTCTTGGTCGCAAAGTTATTCCTATCTGAATCTAGTCCTAGGCTCTGAATCTTGCTGAGGTCTGATAAAGTTAGAGTCCTTAAGATCTTTCGATGCAAAAATCTGGTAGTTTGTCTGACAGGTAGCCCCATTTTTTCAGACATGCAAAAATCATGGGTTTCTTCAACGGCCACAAGTTGGGGTACCTCATTTTCAGACATACCCATATCATTTTTGCATGTCCAAGATGCACAGGTCCAAGATGTAGCGTACATGTTGCAGAGGCGAGGCTTCTGCTGCTGCTTCAACGACTGTCGTGATGTTGCGCCAAATTCGTTCCTGGCTTGGTAGCTTGATAACCTCTTTTGGACGGTGGACAGCTCCTTTCAAAATGTATTGACGTTTTCAATCTACACAAGCAATTGGAAATAGATTTATCATGATATATCTAAATCTCGATTTCCAATTGCTGAATTTGCTGCAGGGTTTCTTGTCACTCTACACCACGAAACTCTACCCGAACAGGATATAACATTCCCTGTTGCGGGACTATCATCATGAACTACTCTTGCTTAGATACTGTACCCCCTCCCAAAAAAACGGGGCATTTAACTACTATAAACATACAACTAACCATTTACACCTACAAAAAACAATAATTCCAACTGTAAAAACCACTTCATCCACCGTTCTCAGCCACGTTGTACCCATCGCATGTCAAGCTGCTAAGGTGGCGATGGGCGTTTTGCTGCCACTCTCCAACCATTCTCGCACGAAATCCAGGGGGATCGCTTTGGGCGTCAGCCGTCCTGGAAGGCACATGGTGGCTGTGAAAAAACCATGAGTACGGCCGGATATCCAATGGACCCACATTGGATAAATTTCACATGATTTCATGATCCCAATTTAATGGTAGGTTTTTCACATGTTCGTGGCCACAAAAATTCCCATCAATCAGAACACATATCAGAAGAACTCAAATCCACATAAAGATCTCAAATAGTCAGATCCATTCATTCACATAATAATCCATTAATCCACATAATGAATAATGGTTGATTAATCCATTAATGGATCCACATATTTATCAAAATAAATGTTATCCACAGATGATTCATTCACATAATGATCCATTAATAGTCAATATAATAATGTTTGCTATTTGATATGGTTTTCCTATGGTTTTCCTATGGTTTTCCCATTAAAACCTCCAATTTCTATGGTTTTTCTATGGTTTTTACCATGAAACCATGAGATTCCCCGTGAAATCGCCGTGAGATCGCCGTTGCGGCGCGTCCTCCGCCGGTTCCTTCCTTTTCACCCAGGCTGCGGTCCGCGGCGTCGCTGGGGTGTAGAAAACGCGAGCGCTGAAAACCTGGAATATCTCTATATACGATATACTATATATACATCTAGATGATATATGTGTAAATATATGTCTGTATATATATATATATATATATATGTATATGTATATAATATAAATATATATATGTATATGTATGTATATATATATATGTATATATATATATATACATGTGAACATATACTATATACACATATGATTCTGAACCCCCATGACACATGTCATAAATGGAGGTTTTTGTCGCTCGCTGCGAACATCGAATCTTTGATGAAAAAAACTCCATTGAGTTCACTGGAACTGCACTTGAAGAAGTGGAGTGCTGCAGAAAGCATAGGGATTTATGGTGATTTAGTGATTTATGGTTGGTTTATGGTTGATTTATGGTTGGTTTATGGTGATTTATGGTGATTAATGGTGATTATCAGTGTTCTTTATGCTGCAAGTATGCTGATTTATGGCTGATTTATGATGGTTAAAGTGGCGAACAAATCTATGATTACAATTGATGTATAGCAAACCGGGAACCTCCTATAAATGGAGGGTTTAGTTGGCAAAAATCCATGGTTGAGCCATAAATGGAGAGCACGACCTCGGATATGGATGAAGATTGGCCATAGGAGACCAAGCAACATGGCAACCCTATCATGACTGGTTGGTGGTTTTAACCATCTTGAGAAATCTGAGTTCGTCAGTTGCATGGGATTATTATTCCATATATGAAATGGAAAATAAAATTCATGTTTGAAACCATCAGCCAGATGATAGTTCTAAAATACTCTGTCTAGAGTCTATAGTTGTAGCATGTTATAGCCATAGTTACTCTAACTATGGCTATGATTTTAGTAACCCACCATATATTCTTGGATTTTCTCAAGGAACCTCAAACAATGCCCAAATGCCTCCCACAAAGCATTCCCCAAGTAGCGTTTTTTTCCGGGAAAATAGACATCATCTTCAGCTAAAAAAATGACATGTTTAATTAAAGGGGATCGACCGACATTGGCAAGAGTGACTGGTTGGTGGTATACCTACCCCTTTGAAAAATATGAGTTCGTCAGTTGGGATGATGGCATTCCCAACTGAAGGGAAAAATAAAAAATGTTCCAAACCAACAACCAGTCATATTAATATGAGAAGATATATTTATTTGGATGGGCGCCCTATTTTGGTGTGAAGTGTGAACAACAGGAACCGGGGGGCCAGCATAAAATGGACCTGTTTATTCTCGAAAAATGACTGGAACATTTAACATACACAAGGTGGTGCCCCCCCCGTTATAAATGGGTTATAATCCCACTAACTAGTTCGATATATCACCTATAAACCATAGTTATTGGATTTATTTGCAGCAACTCAGCTAACGATTTTTGGCACCACCCTGCAGGAACCACATGTGTTTTACTCATCAAATACTCTCCAGGACTCCAGTATTCGAACTAAAGGGTGCATTGGGCCCCCGCAAATCATGGCCATGAATCCCGGAGCGGGAAGAACCCGTAAACCCTGGTAACAAACAGTTTGCTATTGAAAATGGCCCAATCGAAATAGTGTGATTTTCCATAGTTATATATAGTTATGTTAGTTCACCAGAGGGTAAACCCTGTGAATTCCCAACATTTTCGGTTGGACACCAGACTTCCTGGACCTTGAACCAGAAGCAGTCGAACTCGTCCACAGGAAAACGGAGCGGATACCGTGTCCAAGAAAAGAGCTGTCCTGTGCAGGTAGATTGGGACAAGAATGTGGGATATTCATCCCATGGTCATGATATAATAATAATATGGTAATTTGGCAATTATAAGAATCCTATCATTGGCGGGCAGGTACTTTGGCAATCATAAGAATATGATATTAACAATCTGTGGTACTAGTTCATATCCCAACATTCGATATATATATTTATATATATATATATTACAAAAAAATCAAGAATGTGGGAAACCCAAAGCCATAAACAACTACCATGACTGTCAGTCTGGTTTTAATCGCAGCCATTTTTAGATGTTGACTTGGGGAGATCCATCAACAATCCGGGAGGTTACCCAGTCCCGAAAAAAAACCTGCCGGCTTCATCGATGCTATGCTACCAAGGTAGCTGAAGATTACTGGATGATTCATACATGGCGACACTATCGGGTCGCCCTTTATGTTTAGAGTGGTACCGAACCGTATTTGGCATACGTGCTGTTTTGAGTGCGACAAAGATACGGACACATTTAGATTGACTTCACCAGCATGCGCCTCATAAAATATTGCCAAGCACCAACCACGAGGTGGTGCCCCTGCAATCGTTAGCTAAAATGGTTTCGTTCAGTAGGTTCACGAGGGTCTATGGTACAATGTGAGGCCCCCAAGATTGCTAAGTTGGTGAACATAACTCCAACAACTATGGTTTATGGTACTTATAACTAAAGTTACTGGGGCTTTTGTTAACCAACTTAGAACTGGGGTCACATTGTAGATAGATCGGGGGTACCCTTTAAAGGGAAACTACCACTTAGATGTTGCCGGAAGATGCCGGTCTTTAGGATTCTCCGGGGCAAGCGGGGTATATCCCAGTACATCTCGTTTTAAAAAGCGATTATAACACCATCAGAAAAAAACAGGTAGCTGATCCACGCAATATGGCTAGTAATCCGACTTTTGATGATAGACGGTGATCACTTTTGAATAGCTACAGTACTTACAAAAATCCAACCATAATCATATCCATCTACTCATGATTTTTTGGTTCACCATCCCAAAAATAATCCATCCCTATAATATTAAACAAAACAATGAAAAATCACCACCTCTAATATTGCTTCACTCTGGCTACTCATAATCCTTATGATGAACCCTGACAAAACCATCTCATAATCCTAAGAATGATCGAAAAACCACCGGAAAACTTCATCCAACTAACAAGAGCCAAAAAGGCACACAATTTCGCCATTCAAGCTATACCCCTTGTTTTTCCATCTCAAAACTAGCTGCTTGAAGACGGTTTCCTATTCATATAGCTTAGTTCATAATCTCCTTTTTGTCACTCATGCAGTATGACTTCAACAAGGGGACAGTCGCATGACATACCCTCTAGTAAACTAACAAAACTATGGAAAATCACCATTTTTAATGGGAAAACTCACTATAAATGGCCATGTTCAATAGCTATGTTAGTTTACCAGAGGGTACTAACCAATTACCAACTTTTACAACCAACAATGAACTTCCAATCAACAATTGTTTGGTTTCGAATAGGTGCAGAAAAATCAACCATCATGCAAATCGGCTACATCCACTTAAATCACCATAGTTTGATGGATTTTTATCACATGACCTATATATAGTCTATATAGTCAAGATCCTCATCCGTTGATAGTCAAATCCCTATTAATCATGGTTAAACAATGCTTAACTCTCCATTAAATGACACAATGACTACTGGTTGGTGGTTTCCACCCCTCTGAAAAATACTAGTCAGTTGGGATTATTATGCCCAATATATGGAAAAATAAAAAATGTTCCAAACCACCAACCAGATCATCAACCAAGCATCCTGTATCAGTTACATCCACTTCTACCCCCATGATAGGGACTGTAGAAATATGTCCATGTTGACGTCCATAGGGACGTTGAAATCCCAAAAATGGACAGCAAAGTGGATATAACTGGACTGTAGAAATATGTTCATATTGCCCCAATCCATCATTTCGTAAATGACCATCTATTCTCATTAACCAACCATCATTTATCAATATTTATCAGTTATATCCACTTCTAACCCCATATTTTGAACCTATATCTGGATAAATGATGGCTTGATTTTTGATATATCTGGATTTTTCATGATGATTTAATTTCAAAATCCACATCTACTACCAGACTAGCAATTAAAAAAACAAGGGATTGCTTGAAGGGAAAATCTTCACCGGGTTTCCCATCGTGATTTTCCCACGAAAAAAACATGGGGCTTTCCGGTGAAATTTCCCTTAAACCCATCGAGCAAAATGGATGAGAACTGGGGGTGCTCCCATGACTTACAATGTGAGCCCCCCCAGTGATGTTAGTTGGTTAACAAAAGCCCCAGTAACTATAGTTATAAGTACCATAAACCATAGTTATTGGAGTTGAAAACCAACTTAGCTATCTTGGGGGCTTCACATTGTAGGAAACCTACATATAGTATAATATGGCTATAATGGTACATTACTTTAATGGTATGATATTGGAAACCCAATCCATTGTTCTTACTGGTGCTAAGTCAGTAGGGAATGGATGGGTTGCTGGGGGTTGCTGGGATGATGATAGTTCGCCAGTGGATCATTCCCTCATTCCCTACATTTAGCACAAGTAAGTGTTTATTTTTCCAAACGGCTGTTTAATTGGGAGGGCACCATTTAAGTATTAGATGAAATGATAAATTATGACTATTGGATGAACCCCCTAATTAATAAACCATGGTTTATTACTCCGGGGTTGACATTGAATCCCTATTTATTTGTACATAATAATGGTTATGAAAATCCCATATATGTCTATATATACATAATATAATATAGGAATAATGTTTATACTAATAATGGGAATATGTTGATTTCAAACATCATATGGATAATATAGATATTTAAGAATAACTTATATGTCCATCATATTTATCCATCATATTTCTAACATTGTGGGTAATTCAATAATGAACCATCCATATAAGTGTTTAAATATGATCAAAATACTATGAAACATCAAAATCATCAAATATCATATGGGTTTCTAACTTAATGAAACATCCATTACCCTCTGGTAAACTAACATAACTATGGAAAATCACCATTTTTAATGGGAAAATCCACTATTTCTATGGTCATGTTCAATAGCTTTTTGTATGTTTACCAGAGGGTAATGAACCATCCATTAAGTGTTTACCCTCTGGTGAACTAACGTAGCAATTGAAAATGGCCATAGAAATAGTGGATTTTCCCATTAAAAATGGTGATTTTCCATTGCTATGTTAGTTCACCAGAGGGTAATGGTCAAAAAATCCCATCATGACATGACGTCCGCCGGGCTGTCCTAAGGGCGCCGTCTCCAAGTCCTTCAGCAGCTCCCGGTGGACGAAGACCGTATCCTGCTCCGAAAAGACCAGCAGTTCGTAGTCCTTGGGCCGCCGTTGGGGGTTTTGGATGGGAACAACTTGGGAAAATCCTGGGAAAACTTGGGGAAAATCATGGGAAAATGGCGGTTGATGTCGATATAACTGATAGAATATGGTGATTTGATTGCGAATCGACCAGTGAAAATTGAGTAGACCAGCAAAAAATGGGAATTCACCAGGAAACATCAAGATAAAATGGGTTGATGGCTGGTGAATGAGAAGTTTTGTTTGTTTCAGTTGAATGTAGCACTAGGATACACTAACTAGGCTATGGGGTAGATAAATCTATAACTAGGTAAATTGCTTCAATCCCATTTTCAAAAGGCTATATTAGACTATCATCACAAGTCTTGTGCAGTTACAAATTTGCTAGTCTGGCTGCACATGATAAGTTAAACAAACTGGTTGGTGGTATACCTACCCCTCTGAAAAATGATGGAGTTCGTCAGTTGGGATGATGACATTCCCAACTGTTTCTGGAAAGTCATAAAATTCCATGGTTCCGGTCACCACCAACCAGCGGAGTAGGATGTTAACTGAAAAAACTTTGAACATGTGCTGTCCAAAGCTGTGGAGGACGGCCAGCACGTTGGGGCCCGTTGGGGTGCCTGCTTTCTTCACATGGGCCAACTTCATATGGCCGATCTTTTCTGGTTGGTGGTTGAGCCCTACCCCTCTGAAAAATGATGGAGTTCGTCAGATTGGATCATCATCCCAACTATTGGAGAAAATCAAATTCATGTTCCAAACCACCAACCAGCTATAGTTAGTGGGATTATAAGCCATTATAAGCCATTATAAGCCACTATAAGCCATTGTAAGCCATTATAAGCCTTATAATCCTTTAACCGGTTGGTAAGAAAGTCTTGGTAATTCATGGTAATTAATGGTGATCTTTCAAGTCTTTTGGTAAGAAATCCTTGGGAGAGTCGTGCAGAAGAAGAGCCATTTTTCCACCTGGGGTAAAATCAAATCAAGGGAGGAGGTGTCATCCATTTTATAATTTTTATCTGAATCATATGTTATATGTTGCCATTTAATAAAGACATTAATGCCATGTTTTTGGTGGTACACTAATTCATTGAGAAAATCCCAAACCAACAATCACCTGAGCAAAAAAAAACTACAAACAGAAATAACAAACTTTGTTTAACAAATCCTTTATAAGGTTGGAACCAAAAAGTGACTTTCAGAATGGCGTTGCCGATGTGGTCATTTTGGCTACACCCGTGAGATGGGCGAACCGCACCCTCAAGATGGAAGGGGTTCCCAAAGATACGATGCGCTAGGCGTTGGATTGATTTATTTCCAACTTGCCAGCTTTGGTGCACTCAATGTAGATCTCCTCAGCCAGGAGCACTGCCTCCCAGATCTGCTGATGACCCAGAAGCTGGTTGGCGGCGTTGGACGGCTGCAAGACTCCAGCGCAAAAAAGGGGAAGCAATTTGTGTACATCATGTTGCTCCATGAGAACGCTGCCAATTCAACACTCCCCCAGTTTTTCCTTCTCTTCAAGCCAAGGTTCATTCACCGCTGGGTGCGCTCCCCCCAAATACACGCTCAGAAAGGTTGACACAGCATCAGGGTCATGGATAGTTGCCAAAGTCTCCCTGATGACGGTACACCAATCCCCTGCAGAACGACCTGCTTGCTTTATGCGTGACTCCTGGAAGGTCAGTTGACCATTGGATTATGGTCATACGAATGAATTGAGTTTAAAACATGTTATGCCACAACTTGACAATACCAATGATATAGCATCAATTGTTCCCCAAGTGATTTTTTAAAGGCCAATCGTGTTTTGGGAGAACACATGTGAATGAATCCCACCTATTTTATGATTCCCTACCCCGGGATTCCTTTTGGTCTGACGACATGCTTGAATACAGTCGTCGGTAGGCCCTTGTTGTTTGAGCTTATCATTCTAAGTTCATCTTTCAAAGCCAGGTCATTGCAGAGGTGTGCAACCAGTTCTGGTTGGTGGTTTCAACCCCTCTGAAAAATATGAAAGTCAGTTGGGATGATTATTCCCATTATATGGGAAAATAAAACATGTTCCAAACCACCAACCAGCTGCTATACAATGTTTGGCACTCTTTTGCTAGGAAGTAGAAACCGGGGAAAATTGGACTTCACCAGTAAACAACATGGGTTTAAGCAACAAATATGGGGTCCCCAGGGTCGTATGTTTGATAGGTTTCTGTTCACTAGGCAAACTAATGGGTTTGTGGTAGATACTGTGCATGGTTGCGAAATCCTGCACCACTAAAAGGATGGTTGAAACCCCAACAAAATCATGGGATAAATTGCCCACCGTTTTCAACTGGTGCTTCGGATTTCGCTGGCCCATCCACCGTACATCACCCACATCACCCGGCCCCATGGCACGGCCAAGGTTCTGGCCGCACGAGTTGCAGCTGATAGGATAAGGAACAACCTGTAGAGCAATGCCCAGCGCCAGGATGTTCAGAAATGGGGCTTCCCCCAGTTACATTTTTTTTTTTAAATGGGGATGTTCCATGAAATAAACCATCCATTTTTGGGTACCATTTTAGGAAACCCCCGTATCTATTCATTGGATTGGGGGAAAACTCTGTAGGAAACCTCTATCTCAATGGATTGGTTTAAGGGAAAATCTACAGGAAACCATAGATTTTCCCAGTAAATATGGGGTTTTCCTGTAAAATTTCCCTTAAACCAATCCATTGATCTATGCTGGTTGGTGGCTGACCTACCATAGTTGATTGATAATCCTGAATACATCTATTGACATATACATATATATATATATTATGTAGACATATAAATATATGGATATACCAATCTGGTTGGTGGTTTCAACCAACCCCTCTGAAAAATATTAGAGTTCGGAAATGTTGGGATGATGACATTCCATTCCCAACTGTTTCTGGAACAAAAATGTTCCAAACCACCAATCAGTATACGATATGCATATCTTGGTATATCAGCTCACTAAATCACATGGAAAAAAAAATGTAACAAACCACCAACCTGAGACATAAATCTTCAACCATCTCATTAAAGCTGCTCCCAACACCAACACACCAGATACGTCGGGAAAACTGGTCGATAAAGAGGTGAATATGGTAAAATGATGTAACCTGACCAATTACCCCCTGTCCCTTGTGGCTATCATCTACCAGCCGATAATGGCGTGGAAAAACCCAACAGTTTTCTGGTTGGTGCTTTCAACCCCTCTGAAAAATATGAAAGTCAGTTGGGATTATTATTCCCAATATATGGAAAAATAAAATTCATGTTCCAAACCACCAACCAGTTTTACATGGGAAAAATGGTGTTTACGGATGTCTTAAAAAGGGTAAGTTCTATAAGGTGAGGCCTCCGAGTTATGTTGGTTGTTTGATAAACCCATTGACGACATCGTCACTATCGTCGGCAGTTATATGGCCCATAAACCCTAGTTTAAACCCTAGTCAAACAAGTTGTACATAAGTCAACTTAGCCTGGTGTGTGGTATAACCAATAAGGAGTCTTCAAGTCTTCAAGCATTGAAGTAGTCTCGGCATGCAACTCAGTGTCATACCGTTGGCGGTACCAATGTAGGAATGCTCTCAAACAAGTGACGGCAGGCTCCAGTTTGTTGGTGTGTTCCTGGAAGTCGTCATTCATGATCGCTGACAGCGGTTTTGCACGTGGGGGCAAAGTCAAACTGGTGCTTGTCTGAGGAACTTGTTCCGGAAACACCATTTGTTCGAAGAGGACCAGGCTGTTTGTAATGGCCGTCCATAGCTGAAAGATTGAGGCAAGATAGGGTGGTCTTCCCAAATATTGCAAGAGCGCCACCAAGGCCATCGTGATGGCTTCGAAATGCATGATCCTGGTTTCTGCATTGTCCAAAGTTGCATTGTCGGAATGCATGTATGCCACCCCGATGCTAGCGAACACGCTGAAGTTCACAATCGCGGAGTTGTTCATGTAAGTACAAGGGCGGGAAGTTGACCAACTGGGTGAAAAGTCAAAAAATTCCATGGTTCCAAACCACCAAGCAGTTATGATATACCATTTATCATGGCGATATATAAATCCCTATCAAATCCCATTAAATCCCTATTTGTTGCTGGTGAATCACCATGTTTGTAGCTATCGTAAATGGGGTATAGCCACCTTGTAACTGCGTAGTGAACGAATCCATCAATGGGACCGGTGGCATTTTGAGCGAAGACTGCAACCCTTCATCCTCCAGATTCTCGGAACACCGTTGCTATCTAGGTCCGTGTGCAAAAAAAAGGACACCAACCAGGCATATTAAGACAAAAATGGTTAAACTATGAAAAAAACATCTAAAAGGAGCAGCTGTTCAAACTCCGAAATGTAAAAAAAAACTCAATTTTTGTAGCAAAACCACATAGAATCCACTCCGGGCCCACTTAAGTTAGTAAGTCCCCAGTGGGCTTCTCCCGCGAACCTGGGGGTAGTTCACCAGCGAAGCATAGAGATGGAGGTCAGCAGTCGCGATTTCCACTTAGTTAATCTATATGTAGCTATCTATATAAGTTCATCTAATCTAATCTAATCTAATGTAATGTAATCTAATCTATATAACATGATATAACAGACATTATATACAAAGGTTATACCTAAATCTCACCATGTTTGTTGGTTGTAAACTTTGTGAACTGCATCCAATTGGATGCCCGAAATTCGCTACTGAAGGCGTCATAAATCGATGGTTTAGTTCGTATGTCCATGAATGTCCTAAATATACAATATGTCCATGTATAAATGTATTTAAAACTGTATTTCCATGTATGCTAGATAAGTTTTAAACAAACAATATGTAATCTACATGTAATCTACCATTTTGGGCACGGCTCAAGTACTGGATTTTATTGCCAATTTAGTGTACAAGAGAGTACTAAAGTCACTAGTACATACTGGTTAGTGTGCCAGATGTCAGGTCATCCCACAGACCTCCTGACATGCCCAGCATGAAATGGGGCCATTTCAAATTGGGGATTTAGCCCTGTGATGTGATGGCAATGTTTGACCAGGGAAATTGATGACTAATAAAGTTTCAAGCGCAAATAAACTTAATAAACCAGTGTTGTCAGGATTCATCACTCCTTTCTCCCCAACCACTCAACCACTTTCGACCTCCATCTATCGCTAGGGTTCCCAGCCAACTAGGCCTTGTTCAAGCGGATCGTCACCATGAAAAGCTCGTGCGAACTTGAAGGGTGGAGGGATCCTGATGGCGGCTTTTCCCGGTGATCTGGGAAATCCATATGGTTGACAAATGGTGGCGTTTTCCATGTCTAAGTTGGAAAAAACTGGGGAGACCACATATTTGAAGTAGTGGCAAATGATGGTTCGAATTGTTTTACTTTGTTTTTCGTATTACTTCCAAAGTTGAAATGGATCCCCATTTCAAAAATTGGGTGGATGAAGCACTGGAGAGCCAGTTTGGAAGGGTGCACTGTCGACTTGAGCCTCTTCGATCCTCTTCAGGCAATCGATTTTTCGCATCGCTCCACATGTAGTTGCCAATTCGGCCAGCACTATCGCTGCCATGAGTGCTGGCCCACGGGCCCGCTGGGACGGTGGTTGGGGGCGTGTGATGGGTTGTGGGGGGTGGTGGTGGTTGGGTGTGGCTCGTCCAAACGACGGGCTGACAAAGCCATGGTGCCTCCGGCTAGGATCTGGCACCAAGGATCGGCGGAGGGGAGTTCAGCTGCACTTGATGCGAAAGTGACTATGGGCCCAGCAAGTAGGCGAGATTCCCCGATCATGCTATCTTTCAAACACTCACAAACTGCTTGAAACAACTTCCTTAGTTTTTTTTAAAGATAAATGTGGCAGTTTCTACAAAGACCCCAAAATTTTTCGCGACCACTGCTGGCCGTCTCTGCCTTACCAGTCCCTATTTTCATCTTTAGATTTCACATTTTCGCTCATTGGATATCCATGTGGGCTGTGTTCTTGTCAACTCCCCCAGGGAAATTCTTCACACTCTGCTGCTGTTTTATCCCGATTTCTGCTCAAAACCCAAACGGTGACCCGATCATGAACTCTGCTTCGTGGTGACTTCATTCCGTCAGTAAAACACAGTAAAACCCTGTCACTTCTTCGGATGAACCACGTATGTTGCTGATATCATGTCATATACAAATCTGGCTGAGAGAAATTCACTATGAGAAATCCTGAATTTTGCGGCCATTTGGGGATGATTCCCTGAATTCTAATCGTCATTCCCCTTATGCGAATTCATCTAGATAAATTCCATGACATATCTATTACTATAGCCTAGATCCATTATGACAATTTCATGATTATATCCGTTTATCTGGATGATCATGATAAAGTTAGATGAATTTATCTGGATTTAGTTTACCAGTAGTGCCGCACAAGGCGGTGGCGGAAGTTTCAGAATAGGAAACCTATAGGAGAGGTTGGTTGTTGTAAATCACGGATGGCAGAGCGAATTCACTGATGGACCGAAAGGTGGTTGGAGTTGTGTTTTTGAATGGCTGCAATGATTGCAGTGGTCGCCTCACCACAACTGCTGGATGTAGTGTGGTGTAGTGCAGTTGTAGTTGTAGCTGCAGTCGTAGTGTAATGTAGTGTAGTGGAGTTGTAGTTCTAATGTGATGTAATTAGTGTAGTTGCAGTTGTTGAAGTTGCAGTTGTAGTTGTGGTGTGGTGTAATTAGTGTAGTATATTGTAGTGTCTTGTAGTGTACTGAAGTGTTGTGTACTGTAGTTTGGTAAAGTGTAGTGTAGTGTAAGGTAGTGTAGTTGTAGTTGTAGTATAGTGTAGTGCAATTTAGTGGTAGTTGCAACTGTAGTTGCAGTTGTAGTTGTAGCGTAATGTAATGTAATTAGTGTAGTGTAGTGTTGTGTAATGTAATGTAGTTGTGGTCGCATTTGTATTTATAGTTGTAGTGTGCTGCAGTATAATTAGCGCAGTGCAGTGTAATGTGGTCGAGTTGCAATTGTAGTTGTAGCTGTGGTGGTGGTGGTGGTAGTAGTAGTAGTAGATGTTGTTGTTGTTGTGGTGGTGTAATTAGTGTAGTGCAGTGTAATTAGATGTACTTACTGTAGTGTAGTGTAATTACTGTCGTGTAATGTAGCACAGTTTATTTGCATGTGTAGTTGTAGTGTAGTGTAGCGTAGTGTAGCGCAGTGTGGTGTAGTTGTAGTAGTTGTTGTAGTTGTCTACCTATCTATCTATCTACCTACCTATCTATCTATCTATCTGCAATCTGCAAGCTTAAAACGCAGCAATTCTGCGAAACTTCCTCAATTTTTGAACTTGACAACGTCAAAAACGAAACAATTCTGGGAGACTTTCTCAATTTTGGAACTTGACAACATCAAAAACGAAACAATTCTGCGAGACTTCCTCAATTTTCGAAGTTGACAACATCAAAAACGAGACTTCCTTCAAAAATGGAAAGTTGAGTGCAGAGCTGATGGCCTCGTACCAATAAGTTTTGCGATTTTTCGACTCCACCTGTCTAAATTACTGCGCCTGCCACGAAAAAGTGATGCCAGGTCATGCGAAGTGCTGCACCTGTCACGCAAAATCACCTTAGCAAACCTACAGATTTAATGCTCCAAAATGCAACCCCTCTCAGGAAATCAGCGCCCGTACCTCCTAACAGCTCTGATGAACATGTCTCTTGTACTGCGCCTGCCACGGAAAATGCATCTTTGCAGATCCTCTTCAAATGTCCGACGCCTGCCATCGTTTTTGGACATGCTACAAAACCCTCATGTTTTGCTCAGGTGCACACTCCCGTGCGCCTGCCATGCAAAACGACATCTGAACGTCCAAAAGTGTTCCGAACCCCCTCAGTTTTTTTGCACTTTTGACTTCGAAATGTGCTTCGCGCCACAACAGCGTGCACTTTTTTGACATCTCAACTTCCAAAAGTGGTCCGAACCTGGTGTGTTTTGTACATTTTGACTTCGAAATGTGCTTCGTGCCACAACGGCGTGCACTTTTTCGACATCGCAAGTTCGAAAAGTGCTCTGAACGTGAGGTGTTTTTATCTTTTTCACTGGATTTCACTGGCAAATGTGCTTCGCGCCACAACAAGGTGCACTTTTTCGACATCTCAACTTCCAAAAGTGGTCCGAGCATAGTGTGTTGTGTACATTTTGACTTCGAAATGTGCTTCGCTTCGCAACGACGTGCAATTTTTCATCTCTCATCTGGCCAGCTGGCTCCGCACCCGCCGCTTTAGCGAGCCTACTTTTTGACCCTGGGAGCCCCAAATCATTGGAAAAACACAGTGTTTCGCGACTTTCCTACCTTTTCTCGCATCTGCATCTTCTTTCTTCTGAGACTTTCTCTTTTTTGATCTTCTTTCTTCTTCTCTTCGCTGACTCTTCCCATCTCTGCTTTTCATCTGTCCATATTGTCGGAAGTTTGACTTCTAAACTTCCTTCGATCATTAGATATGTGTGCTATCCGTTTATATCCATCATAACCAGCACATCTTGTGAGTTAATGAATCCAAATTTAACTGTAAAATCCCAGGATGTAAAAATGATGTCTGCTCATGAGTATGCTAAAAAATGCTCAATTCGTTAAAATATCTCGTTGAAATATGAATCATTATCCTTATTCCTTGTTACAGTTTCTGAACATATCTCCTCATGTGAGGCTATCCGGCAAGGATTGTTGGATGAGTGAAGTATTCATGTCTACACATATTTCTATATAGGATATACAAATGTCTAAACATTCATGTATTTCATGTTATTATGGGAATATTCCAAGTGTGTTCTTGTCTCATCATATATATATATATATATATGTAGTGTATATATGTATATGTGACTATATGTGTATGTACATGTATATATATACATACACGTATATATATATATATACATACACGTCTATATATATATATATATATATTTACATACATACATACATACATACATACATACATACATACATACATACATACATACATACACACATACATACATACATACATGCATACATACATACATTACATTACATTACATTACATTACATACATACATACATACATACACACATACATACATACATACATACATACATACATACATACATACATACACACACACATACATACATACATACATACATACACACACATACATACATACATACATACATACATACATACCCACATACATACATACATACATACATACATACATACACACAT
>Ga0126342_10003608_pt1 | contig 25707 bp, 21 predicted proteins | sample Cyp1metagenome_FD_92528 | JGI IMG/M metagenome (GOLD analysis project Ga0126342, IMG submission 92528) | Coral microbial communities from Lord Howe Island, Old Settlement Bay, Australia - Cyphastrea 1 metagenome | ecosystem: Host-associated > Invertebrates > Cnidaria > Coral ... | reverse complement strand
TATGTATATATATATATATGTATATATATATATATATATATATATATATATATATATATATATATATATATATATATATATATATATATATATATATATGTATATACATGTATATATATATATATATGTATATATACATGTATATGTAGATATGTATATATATATATATATACATATTATCATATATTCTACACTTATATAATATTGATCATATTTTACAAGATTTGAAGTTTGAAGATCCTCAAAGCATCTCAAGGCAGAAAGAATCCTTTGCGCAACTGTGCCAGGAGGTGCCCAGCTTGTCGGAGCGCTTCCGGCGGCTGCGCCGAGCCTTCACTGAACCCCATGTCGACTCCGGAACGGAGCTCTACGAACCGGGGAAATTCAGCCGGGGAACCCGGGAAGTGTTTTGGATGGAAAGGTTGGGTCCACAATGGCTGATGAACCATCAGATTTTGTAGCATTTTTTCTGAGAAAGCCCAGTATGGATCAATGGATCAAGACCATGGCACCCTGGTGAACACCAAACTAGTTGGTAAATGGATGCTCGTAGCCCTCAAAATACTACATGTAGGCATTGACCCACTCTCATACCCTGGGGAAAGCGGGCGATATCAGACAGTGATGATTGATGATGAGTCATGATGGTCCATGGATGGCTGGATTAGTGGATTGAAATCCTGGTGATCATGATGAGTTGATCAGGATCCATCCAGGGTTTCACTTGTCTCAAGGTGGTTGTGAATTCCGTTACAATTTCTAGACGTTGCATTACTAGACGTGTTTTGAGGAGTGTGATATAGAGGCAACAGCGTTGACCTTTGCATACAGCTACTTGCCTTTGCAATGTTGGTGTGTCATTCGACATTTCCCTGGACAGCAAGGACCAACAACAATGGTGGTACAAGCTTTGATTACGACAACATATTTTGATCATAGATTCTTCAGTTTAAAGATGTGGGGATGATCACCTGACTCCCAGGTGATGATGCGGCAGAGAGTGACCCGGAGAGCGAGGATAGTCAGATGTGCGTGCCTGTGATTCAGGTGAGATCTGTGGATGAGGCGCGGTCGCGGAAATTGACTGGAAAGAAGTTGATGCAACACAAAATCTGAAGGGATAATATGAAGTTTCCAATTGCCGCCCGGGTTGGTAATATGAAGGGAAATGGTTTTTTCCAAGATCCAGGCAGTGTGACACTGTCACTGGAACTGTGCACTTCATATTCTCTTTTTCGTATCTCAAGTACCTACTAGGGATGCTGCAGGAGTCCACCGAGCTTGTGGAGCCCCGGCTTGACCTGCCAATGTGCTTTGGATGGCAATAGATTCAATAGATCAATAGATATTCACGATGAATCCTTCACTTGTGCTAATTGAATTCTAAGGAGTTCCTGCAGTCACTTATTCCGAGAGATTCTGAGAGCAACCCCAAAACAAATGGCTGAGGGGTTGGGCCGGTTGGGCTGTACATTTCCTGTGGGGCTCATGAGGATGGCAACTGTGCCGAAGGATGAGAAGAACCAGGTCCTGGTTATGCTTTGCGGCTGAATTTGTCGTAAACCAAAAGCCATTCAGGTGCTGGCTGAAGGGAATCAGCTGCGTAATGTCCACTGTAGGAAACAGACAAACGCCTCATCTATCTGATTCTTTCAGAAAAAATCCCGGAATCCTTTCAGCCCAGCTCTAAAGTCCTTTCAATTCATCACTCCCATCAATCTGAGCTTATCAAATGAACGGGTGATAGCAAGAGTGCTGTAGGAGCAGGGGAAGACAACTGCAACTTGTCAACCAATGCGTGGGATGGTTGGGACATACATCAGCAGAACGATTAGTGGCAATGTGTTTGCAGACCCTTCTGAAGAAATGCGAAACTAAGCATAGAGACTGTGAAGGCGGAGGAGAAACAGTACTTGCAAGAGGCTAGCTGCTGTGCAGTGAAGGGACTAAGTGAGAAAAAAGTCAAGGATAAAGATAGAGAAGGTTGGGCATGGATACCCAAGATTTTGCCCTTCAATCCAGCGAGTTCAAAGAGTCTCTCTATGAAAAGCACAAAGGGACCTCAGCGTCAGCTACAGTCGTTCAATATCTTTCAATCGATTGAGGTCATGCTGCGAAATCTGCCCAACAACTACACGCGAAGCATGCTGCTGAATTTGCTGGAGAAGCAGGGCTTTGTTGGTCGCTTCGACTTTTTGTGTCTTGTAATTCAATGGAGTTCTCACATTTCTCGTGCGTTCGCCTGTGGAAATTGCACCTTTCTGAACAAGTCAGCCAATTGATGCCAATAGACTCAATAGACCTATGATGCTTCCCATCCTTTTGGAGAGGATTAACGTGGGAAACATGATCACTACCTTGACAAGGGCATACGAATGGAAACATCTGGTTTTGATCCCTGGAGCAAGTGAATGGCTCAGTTGCAGCTCACCAAACAAAGTTCCTAGAGCAGCAGACTTCGATGTAGGGACACGGCCAGCACTTGCGACCATCAAACATCATTGAGCGTCTCATTTCCATGCAAACAGACTTGCCACGAAGGCAATGGCTGTGCCAAGGTACTTGCCTTGTGACTTCCAGCGCAAAGCGAGCCTTGTCATAAGCAGATGTATATATCTTCGGCAAAAGGCGAAGAATCAATGATTCCAGGCCAGGATTCGGCAAGGAATTTTCCATAATTTTCCGATGGCCAAATCAGTGCTCCATGTGTTCCTTGCACATGTCCTTGAAGCCATGGATACTTGTAGATCTGACTGATCTGACTGATCTGACTGATCTGACTCGATATCTTGGCTCAGGGAGATGGTCCCACGGTGCTGAACACAAACAAGTTGTTATGCTTACAATGCTTACCGGAGCTTATGGATTCTGTCCATTTTCGTAGGCTGAGTTAGCGCGTTCGGAACCGGGAAGGACATCCAGTTTATGCGTATGCAGAAATATCTACGGATACCTTAGGTATCCTTAGGTGATAATCCCTAGCATAACCAATTTGATTTCTTCAGTGCTGACAAATACACTTATTATCGCCTCACCGTCCTGACCCCTCACCAAGGAACTTGGGCTATGCGTTCGTGAACATGGTGAACTGCCAGGCTGCCAGGTTCAGTTTGACACTTTGAGCAAGTGCAGCTCATACTGTTGCGCTCTTTTCGCGGGGAAGTGAGGAACGCTCCTACTGTGATTATCATCCACTTCGATTCTCATCTCAAACAACAGTCTGTGAGTGGAAGATAGATTGTGACATCTGTAAGTCTGTTTGGGCACCGCAGGCAGTTGAGGACTTGTGGAAGACCTTTGATGGATTCAAGGGCTGGGCGCTGCCAAGTGCCAAGGACTGCTGGTAGGTTTTATAGTGTGCAGAAGCATGACTCCCCAAGAGAGCTTTCCGAAGTCCACCTGGCTGCTGTGGCTGATCTTACCTTACCATTCTTCACATTTCTTCACTTCATTCTTCTTTGGTTTCCCCAGTTGGGATATTTGTTTTTCTGTTACGCGGCAGGTGTGTGAAGTTCGTTGGAGTGGGCCACATCAAGGCCTTGAGGCACATGTGGAGCGCTATCGCAACAGCCCTGTGATGCACAAGAGCGTTCCTGATGAGCCGCCTGTCTGCGCTTGCGGCCTGTGTGACGTTCATAAGAGACGCAGCGCAGCATCTCAAACAACAGTTTGGCTAGGAAAGGTCTACTTTGGATCTTGTTTCTGTTGACATTGGATGGTTTTGGCTGCCTCACCGCCCCCAACCTTCCCTTTAGATCCCTGTTAAGCAAGATTGCAGAAGACTGACAGCACGTCAACGAGTTGGCATGGGAGAGTGCTTTAGACGCTGCGGATCGCTGTGGATCGCTGTGGATTCCTGGACTCCAAGAATTTCCATCGCAATTTCCATCGCTCAGGTACCGCCCTGTGATCTTTGTGGATGGACAGCGGCAGCGATTCCCAGCACCTACGAAGTTCATCAAGCCACCACAGGCGGGGTAAATCTCGAATCATGGCCTCCCAGACTAGATCCACTGGCAGCCACTAACCTCACTAACCACAAAGGATTGCGAGGTCATTCTGAACACTTGAAGCTTAGGAAAAGTTTGACCTACTATTTGATCTGGTTTCGTGTATGAGTACACGTGCTTCCCCAAGAACCAGAATTAGAAGCGCCGTTTGGGCAGGATAGTCCTACATTTCTGGATTCACACAGTCGCATTTGTTTCACGATGTTTCGGCAAAGGCACATTCCATCAGACACAGCTTCCTTCCTTCTTGATTGTGCAAGGCGCAGTCACGCCGATAGGAGCTGCAGCCGAAATGGGTCGCTGGGTGTGGCTGCACTGACAATTTGATACACCGAGCCTGAAGAATTTGACTGACGACATGGTCCCAACAGGTGGTGAACCAGGAAGACCGCCAACATAATTATTCATAATAGATGTATATACTGTATATATATATATATTATATTATATTATATTATACTATATTATATTATATTATATTACATTACATTATATTATATTACATTATATTATATTATATTATATTATATTATGTATATATATATACACTTATTGATCCAAATCAATCATGTGTAATATATCACAAAGCTTTTGTACGTTGTCTGATCTCAATGCTTTGAGCATCTTTTAATTAAGTCAAGGAAGCTCCTTTGTAGAGCTTCGCCGATCCACGTATGATTGCAGGCAGCATGAGCCCAGCCCCAGTCTTCATGGCCAGTTGGATAACCATTCGATTCACATTTGCCCTTGGAAGAGGACCCTGATCCAAGAAACATCTCCGTAAGGGTTGCTAGATTTGGTTGGATCATTTTATATCAGTAATATAGTGTTCCCATGCTACCACAGTACCCAAACCACCAAGTACTAACTTTTTTGGCAAAGCAACTGTCCGGGTAGAGGGGAACGCTGTGCTGGCAGGAGTACTCACGTTGAGCTGGGAGATTTCCATTGTACAGACATTTTTGTGCGGAAAGTGCCATGGCACTCCAATGGTCTGGGAGAGGGAAAGAGGGCGTAGCGAACATTTGCCTCACCCAGGGCCACTGTAACCACTGTTAGTGGTACACCTTGTACACACCTTGTACAAACCTTGTACAAACCTTGTACGCACCTATTAGACTCCGTGAATATCGAATGGCAGCTGGACAGACCCTAAGTGACTACCGAGCTGGGCGGTATAGACGCCTTACACCCGGTGGCCTGGTCCACGAGTCCACTGCATTGCAAGCTGCAAAGTGAATGCCAGCCGCATAGGGGAGGCCATGTTGCAAAAGTCGCCAACATGACCATGAAATTGTCATGAAATTGTCTATGAAAGATATGAAAGTTGAAAGATTTGAGAGCATGGGGTGAAGTGCTGTCCGAAATGAGGGCAATACAATGCTTGGAAGTAGCACTGAAAATTATCCGGACTCGAAACAGATTCAAAGAGTACTTCGATGCAGATGTAAAACGCATGACTGAATATGACTAAACCGTGCCCCTGGCTTTGTAGTCTGAAAGTCCAAGATAACCTAAAAGGAGGTTCAAAAGATGAAAACAGCAGGCTTTCCTCTCTTCATGGTGTGTATCATATCCAGCAAAACTACACTGATCATCATTGATCCAAGACCATTTTTTGTCCGTTGAACTTTTGCAACGTCTGTGGTCTCCCAACCGCAGTTTTCGTTGACACGGCACTGGTGGCTTTATTTGTAAAGCTTAAGACTGACCTGGGCCCCAAAAAATCAAGTGGGGCCTGGACGGTGGGCCACCTGCGTCCGGACCGCACAATGCATGCGAAGGTGCAGTTGCGAGGACTCGACCCCATGTCGTTTGTCGCAACAAAAAGGGTGGAGTGTAGCATTTTGGCCCAACCGGTGGAGCACCTTCACCCAGCATGAAATGATTGAGGCCTTTGGTTGGCCTGCTTCCTCTAGATCCCTAACATCCAAAAAGTCTAACACGCAGACCATTTCTTGATGGTTTTGTGTGACTCTTGTGTTAGAGGCATTGACATTCACAGGGGCTGCGAGTTGGGGTTTAAGGAGGTGTGTTCACCAAGCAGCTTCTAAACCACGCTTGCATTTTCATATTTCATGTCCTGCGGGTGGAAATCTAAGACAAGATTCGGAGAATCTAGGCATATACACCAGCTTCGTGGGTTTCTTCGATTCATCTCCATTCACTGCCATGAAAACCGTCCCAGTTTTTGGCCAGAAGCTCAGGTCACAGAAGATAGCCGCTTGGGTGAGGCATCTCAAGGCTGCTCGACTGAGCAGTGCAACATGGTTCGGGAATATTTAGAGATGTTATGCGGATGGTACAGATGATGGTACAGTATGGTACAGTTCTCTACACTTTGTGCAGTGCACCTGGCTTTTTGCCTGTCGAAAGGGTTTCGTTCCGAGAACTCTGAGGAGCTAGTGATCTCCAGCAGGAGGAGCCCTTGCGCATGCGCTGTGTGCAAAGCCAGTGACTTTGGGTTCGTGGATGAAATTTGCCAAAAACGAAGCATTCCTTGTGCATTCGGTGCTTGCGGTTTGCTCAATCGTCTTAAACAGTTGGATGACTGTTGGATGACTGTTGGATGATTGTTGGATGCATTGGATGCTTCAGATGTTTATAATTGTTTATATAATCAGCCATTACTATCATTACTACAGCCCTCAGAGATGACCGATGTTGTGGTCCTACCTTCGAGGATCCTTTGGAGTTCTGGCGCAGCCTTTTCGGTGATGTGTTGCGGCCACGGCGTGCAGCAGCTGTGGCTTGAAGAGCTTGTGAGCTGTGAACAGCGGAGGTAGACAAGAGACAGGCACATGTCACACCTTCGCACTGTTCCTCCTTTCCACCCTCTGGGGGCAGGGCTGCAAATGGCCCCGGATTCTGGACCCGGCGATAGCCATCCAACATGTTGGATAGCGAAGGCGAATTCAGGGCTGTTGCATGAAAGGGCTTCGATGCTCAAGGATGCTCAAGGGATCTAAAAAAGTCAGGATATCTCTGGACATCTATTGGTATCTTAAATGCAAGACTCCTTTGTTGTCTTTGTCACTTCCCTGTTTTTCCAGCAATCATCCTTTCACCTCTTTATATAACTGCATGCGCTGTTGCAAGATTTTGGATTTTCTCACAGAGTTCGGCTTTTCAGCCAATTTGAACATATTCTGACTCTTCAGCACCTTCCAAGCTGCTGTAATTTCTGGGGCAAGGGCTCCACTTCTGGTGGAGGCCCACACCAAACATGTCCAGCACGCTGTGGCTCGGGGGAGACATTGCCTTGAACCTGCAAACCAATGCGATCTTGGTCCAGTGGGGCTGGAACTTGAACAATTCTGCCATTTCCGCCATTCTCAGGCTCCAGCCGAGCACCAGCAACTCCTTTTTGGCAAGTCCCCAACGCAGAGCCAATAGCGTGAAGATGTGGGGATTTGTACAGTACAGGCCTGAGAGACCTGAGCTGAAAGCCTTGGACACAGAGAGACGATATGTTAAGGAGATAGAAGCAGATTTGCGACGGAATGGGAGTTATATTTTGTGCATTCGATATGCTTCGTGTATCTTGGTGTCCCATGGCAGAAATTTCGTGTTGCAGAGCCGGAAGATGACGAGCCGGTTTTGAAGGTTGGGAAAAAAGATGACCGAGTCCGCGATGAAAGGATGCTGCTTTTGACACATTTTGAACTGTGTTTCTCGTGTCAGTGCTGAAGTCTGCTTGAACGTGAAGTTGGGCTTTTGCCAGCCTTGAACATTTGGAGTGTTGCCCTTGCAGAAACGTATCAGAGGGGCTTGGAATCACTTGTGAAGGATACAAATACACTTTCTGACAAGCTTGATGTTTAGCTGTTCGCAAGTGAGCTCAAGTCTTTCCAACAATTCGCAGACAGCCTGGGTTTAGCACTGCAGACAACTTGTCCACAACGTGAGGCAGCCTGTATCTTGCGCTCTCCGCGCTTTTTGCGACTGCTCCCTGTGGGTCAGGACTATGCCATGGCCTGTGGTCTGTGGATCGGCGTTTTATATATATATATATTCTCGTACCTTGTCTTTTCTATGAGTCTGGGATACTATGTCAAGGAGCGTACAGATGAAGCAGTCAACTGAACATATGGTTTGCACATTGTTTGCACTCAGTGTAAACTTGAAAGCTATAATCCTATTGCTGCAAAAAGGCTCAGTGGGCAGCATTCTGTGAATTAAACTGCACGGTCATTTGCAGCTTTCATTCTGCAAGCTTGGGCTCACTATGATACAAAGACAGTCTCGGCTCCTGACTTCCGTCTTCAAGTCTTGACTCAACTTGAATAAGAGTTATCCACTGTTCAAGTGCACACACCGTAACAGGTTTTTCGTCATTCTCCTCTTACCAATGCTTCTTTTGGAATTCTTTTGGAATATTTTGGCTGCCTGTGCCCTTTTGAGTGTTGCATCTTTCTTCCATCGTGCAGCTGCCATGTCGACTGCTTTCGCGGCGGCGCCACAGGTGACAACACCTGGAATCAAGGCAAACCTTGTTGGAATTGGTATGTCACCCCGGGAGTCCCTCAACAAACAGCCTGGGTTAAGTTTTGAAGCTTTTGAAGCTACGAACTGTCGTTTTTTTCGCAGAAGGCAACTCGCATTTGCAGTTTATTCCGTCTACCCTCCTTTGGCCACATCTTGCAGATACTATATACATCATCTATATACAATCCCTGAACATATCGCTAAAGGAAGCTAGCATTGAACCGGGAGCACATCTCCCTCTTCCTCATTGTCAGTCATTTCATCTGAAGAAGAGGAGCAATTCATCGTTGCTTCTGCTTTTGCAATTCAATAGTGGATTCTGTCTTGTCATGTTGTCAACAATGTGTAAGCACTGTTTCTTCAGATCGACCACAATGCGCAGTACTAGTTGCTTCACTCGTCGTGGCCATGGACCCAGAGCTGCTCCGTAGCATGAAGATGCTAATCCTGGAAATACTGCAGCGACCCAAGCACATTAAAGAAGTTAAACAAGAACTTCGCGAAATCACACAGAGACATACTTGCCGGTATACAGTATATGTAATGATATTGGGTGTTTATCCTCCAGGTCAACTTGCAGCCAACGAAGTTAGATGCCCATCAAGACGAGTTGTCGCCCAATCGCCCGTCTGTCGCAGGTGGTCCCGAGTCGGTCCAGCCATGGCCGTGTGACGAAACCACGTGGCCTGAGTTCCCTTGCACAGCTTGCAGGTGGCACCAGCCAAGATCACAGTGTTGATTTGTTGATTCGCGGTTGAAGACTTTTTGGACTGAACTTAGAAAGGAGATGAGATGAGATAAATTGAGATAACCATATAAGACATGTCTTTGTGTTAGTTGAAAGGAGACACCTGGGAAATATGATAAATTATGTGAATGATGATGATGATGATGATGATGATGATGACGATGACGATGACGATGACGATGATGCAGATGATGCAGTTGTGCTAATCTAAAGCACCTCTTTAGCGCCTGTTTTTGGATGGTCCCCTCTTCGCAAAACGTAGGTGTTGTGTGGCCATCGGTGCCAGCTGTCTACGGCCTGGCTATCCGCAGGGCAAAGAGGTGCCACTGTGGGCCGTGGAAGGGCACAACGCAGGGAGAAACACATGAAACACATCCCTTCACAAGACATGGCCAGGAAATGCCAGGAAATGAGATATAAATGAGATGAAAAGAGCAGATATCCAGAAAGTAGATATCATCTTGAAAGACACCCTTGAGTCTTAGTTTCGTGTGAGGGATAAACAACAAGAGGCTAGGTAAAGATCAAAGCACACTCTGTTCAATGTATCCTCTTCACTTTGCTACTTCCATTGCTAGCCTTCACAGTTGAGCCGCTTGTGGGACGTCCCACATCCTTCATTACTTCGAATTCGCAAACGAGAAAAACTCTTCTTTGAAACATTTTGAAACTACTTGCTTGGATTTTCTTGGACTTGACACGATTCTGGTGTTTAACATCTCTCTCAGACAGATTTGTGCCTCAGCTTTGACGCTTTGACGGCATGGTGCTTCAGGCGTTCTGCAATGGCTGCTACAGCTACGACCACGACACACCACCGTCGCCCTGTGCCGCAAGCCGCACCTGCGGGTTCTGCGGAAGCGTGGCGTGAGAGGCAGGTTGTACACATCAAGAGCTCATGGCAGGCAGCATATTGTGCTTTCACCAGGGATGCCGCACTGATGTCTAGGATTGTCTAGGTATGTTTAGTGGCAAGACATCTCACTGACATGACATGAATTTGGCTTCAGACAGCAGCTCGGGACAAACCTGACTTTGATTCTGAGCCTTCAGCTCAAGAGGGAGAAGGCGATTACTTGCAGTCAATGAAAGCAACAGATCTGGTAGACGCTGAAAGATGTTTTCTGGCATATTACTGTACTGAGAGGCTTAAACTTTCTACGCTTGGGTTTTAATAGCTCAGAATAGCTCTAACAGCAAAGGCTTTGTCCCCATTGTGTTTTTCCAACAGGCCTGCACTAGCAGACAACCAGCATGCCTGTCAAGATATCTGTGACTTAATTTCTACATCATCGCTGGCGAAAGCCTTGAACAAATCTTCAGTGCGCAATGGCACCGCCTCTGGAGAAGGAGCTTGAAGACAAGGCGAAGGACAAAGCGTCAGGGGCTTGAAGGTTGGCAGTGGGCAAGCAGTACAAAACCTTCAACAAGCGACATCATTGTCGGGATATGACCGTTCCAGATATGGTCCACCCTGGATCCATCTTGCTTCCCAATGGATGATGTAGCTAACGTAGATGGTTGACTATGGACACCTTCTTGACTATCGCTGACGTCACTTGAAACTGGCTAGTCAGCCTAGCCCACCTGTTGCAGCTAGACATGCTATGTAACAGGAACAGCCCAAAGTGGGTCCAAAGTGACTTGCGTCCAGACTTGCCGGGGTCAGAGGGTCTTTCATTTCGGGACCCAGACTCTTCGACGCCAGGAATTAGAAAAGCTGCGGGACGAAGTGGAGACAGACATGCAGGGATCTATGTTGCCACACGTGGAAAACATGGAACAAGCTTTGGAAACTTGGCACTGAAGAGTCCTGCTGAGCACGCCATTTCAGGTGGGTGCTGATGTTTTGCGTTGCAAGTCAGCCTGCAATGGCGCAAGCTAGGCTCAGTTCCCAGAGCGATTGATACTCTGACTCTTCTCTTGGGGTTGACACTTTATGAGACATTTCAAGATATTTCAATTTTACAAGAGACATGCGCTGTGGATCTGACACCTTTTTCTTTAAAGCAGATGGAGGAGCCTACTGCCAAAGTAAGCCTGTGACCAATTGCAAAGGCTCAGAACATCTCAGAACCATGTTGATTTGCGGAGGGTCAGAGCTGATGAGCTCTGTCTGATTATCCTGGAAAGTTTTGAAACTCAGATCTCTGATTACACAAATTTTCAGGGATCTCCACTGCCCTCAAACAAACACTCGGTGTCGGTGCTTTCTCGAGCAAGGATACATTGAACATGAAAAACCTGGCAGAGATGCGCAGCAAAAAGAAGGTTTCTGACGAAATTGTGAAGGTGATGAACACGCTGTATTATGTACTCAATGAGTAGCTTGGCAACCAAACAATAGATGAAGTGAAAAGGAAGCTTTTGGCATGTGAACTGTGACAAGTTGATTCTTCACATCAGTTTGTCCCTGGTCAAATCGCAAGCAGAATGCCATCGAATGCCTCTGGTCGACAAAAAACTGTCAAGTCATCCGTGGCCAAGCCAAGGACGGAGGCGCGTGCCGAGGACTGGAGGAAGTTGGCATTTGATTATAAATTTGCGGAACGTTTGTGCCTTGGATTGAACTGATTGAACATCTCATGTGCATAGGCCGAATACAAACAATTGATTGTAGAATTTTGATCAAGACCGCCTCAGCGATGGACAATATCGCCAAAATATATCCTTCAACTTGGCAGGGTTGTTGATCTTCATGCCTTCTGTGAACTGAGGAAGTGCTTTGACAGAGACGATCTCAGTGATGCTTCACCTGCAATTGAGTACTTTGATGTGAGTGAACGTGCAAATCGGAAGGAACCGTTTTCGGTAGTGAGTGAATTCTGCACGCTGGATTTCTGGGCTGCCAGTCCGACCGAACCGGAGTGCATCTTGATATTCTAATCTTCACAATCGCAACTTGCATCGCTTATTTGTGTCGCTTATGTTTCTTCGTGGCAAGTCAGGACAGGGCCTTCGCAAGACTTGACGGCTTCTTCTCTGAACCTGAGCCTGATGTGGATGGCGACAGGACTGAACCAGCTGAGTCATAGAAGTGGGTTTTGTACTTTGTAACTAGGCAGGCCTGAGCAAGGCACTCCGGTGCATTGCTTCTGGCCAACGTTTGGTTTGGCGATTGACATTGGCTTGACATCCAAGAAATTAAATCCGATAGCTACTCAACACTGGATCATCCTCCAACACTCACAAATGCGTATGTATTGGCCAGGCAGTATTTTTGCACTGGACTTGTTCACCTGCAGATTGCAAATGGCCCTTGAAATGCTGGCAATCTGAATGCTCCGAACTTAAGCTCTTACACAAAGCACTGCTTCTAACCGCTGGTTAGAGCGCTGATGTTCACTCCAAAGACCAGAGACTGAATAGGAAATTTGGTGACATTGTGGTGACCAAAGTAGTTCTCACTTGGATGCGTGGGCTTTACAACTACTGCGACTTGGCATCTGTCGCTGTGAACATGTGAAGATGTCAGCATAATTTTCTTCATGAAACGTATCATTTTCTCGCAAACATGGTAAAGACCGATGTATTCACTCTCAAGAACATGCGGCAACCGAAGCAAGCCTGGCCTCCAACTAAGTTCAGACCTTGCCCTGATCACAGAATGCGAAGCCAGACAAGCTCAAAACACATGATGAAAATCCGCCCATATCCGCCCATCCTGTTCTTTGCTGCCCAAGCTCTTTTTTTTCATTGAAATGTCTTGAAATTCTGTTTTGGATTCGGTTGGTATTGATGCAATTCCCACAGTGGCCTTGGGAGTCGCAATGGCTCTAAGTTACTAAGTGGCTCTAAGCAATTTTGCATCTCACGTTTGCAGTATTCCCTATCTCATTCCCAGGAAGATGGACCCTGAAGCCCAATTCGCAATCATGCCCAATCTAAGGTGTGATCTCTGTTTGGATGACTGCTAGTGAATCCTGGTACACACACACACAGACTCATTCCCTCACTTTCCTTTGAGAGTCTTGACAGTGAATAGTGATAGCGAACTCTGCAGGCAAAGAGAGAAAAAGGCTGCAGCCCCGACTCCTGACTGCAAAATTCTTTGAAGCCTGATTCAGCTTGACCCAGCTCGACTCATTTACCCGTGACCGCCTGTGACAGCTTGACTCATTCAGCTTTTGTGCCTTGAGGAATTGACCAAGTGAGGAGGCTGGACGGGGAGCTCCAGGCACTATACGAACTCAAGGCTAAGGACAAGTGATCCGATTGGAGCAGCTGACAGCCCAGGATGACATGCCTGGGGCGAGGGCAAAGTGCCAGAACTCAAAGGTTAAGACAGATTGACGCAATGATGCCATCTGTTGTAGGTGGCTTCAGGCCGAACTTGGGTGTTTAAAACACCTTCAAGTCCCTCTGCAACTCTTGGTCAAAGACACCATCCCCGCATTGCCGGTTTAACAGGCCACAAATCTGCATGCTCTGCATGCTCTGCATGCCACCGTGTCAACATGCCAGAGGTGCCCTCCCATTTTCCACCCATTTTGGGATCCGCCCATCGGCTCGTTCCGCAGAGGCATTGGTTTCCCATTGCATCGACTTTAGAGCTGGATCCCAAGAGACCGACGCCGGTTCGCCTGGATGGCTTGGACCTGGTGGTTTGGCAGGCTGGGAATGGCCGGCAATTGGCATTGCAAATGGTTGCAACTGGTTCAGTCCATTCGACTCATCAAGGCTTCATCAAGATCTACATGAACTACTTGAATCTATATATTTATATGTCATTTGTGATTATTTTTGTTGAACGTTATTGATAATATTTGATAACATTTTTTTTTTTCTCGATCAAAGACATTACATACTGTTTGGACGAATCTGGAAGTCCACATCGTCCGAAAATTCCGCACCAGGTGCCTGGAGAGGAAGATTCAGAAGATGGCGGATGGCGGGTGCCGTCGGAGTGGAGCTTGGAACGGGGAGCGTTGGTCCGAGAGCAGAGAACCAACGGATCTCAAAGATGTGCTGTGAATTGTGGTGCTGTTCATGATACTGATACAGGATGATATGATGATATAGGCAATCCGAGATGTGGCAAGTCTTTCATATTATGCTCTGGACTTATAAATAGAGTAAACAAGCTTATTTGCTAAGAAACGAGCCAACTTGAAGCGTGATGACGAGGAAATCAATTGCGGGGAGGGACACGGTGGGTTCTCAAGACAGCCTACAGCCACACCCAGCACTTGATGTAAACCCTCCCAAAATCCAAGAAGAACATCGTACAAGACCAAGATTAGGCTAGATTGATTAGATAAGAAATGCCAAATAGATATATCTCCAACTCCGAACTTCCTGTTCCACGACCTGTCTGCCAGCGTAGGTGATGAGTGATGCGTGTCCCCATCGCTTGGCTCCTCTGTCAGAGGGGCGCATAGAGCCAAAGACCAAATGCTTGCAGCCGGGACACTCGGATCTCTGACAGCTCCAAAAATGGGACACTGAGCAATCAAGTTGATGACTTCATGATATTGTGTGACATTTCTTGGTGGCCATCCCGGTCCACATGCTCCGTCGACTTCTGTAGAGGACTTGGCTAATTTTGCTGGGATGGTGCACAGGGATTTCTGAGATTGTGAGGGTCAGGATGCATAGCTACAGATCCCCCTCCACAGTTATGCTTCCTTCAAGCATCATTTTAGAGGAATAGCTTCAGATCTCCTCGATCTCCTCGATCTCTTCGATCACACCAAGTGGCAGGTGTGCATACCATGGCTGGGAATTCGACTCCAAGGGCAGCTGCACCAAGATTCCACAAGTCGAGGACATAATTGAAGGAAGTATGTATATATAGAGTGAGTAAGATGTGCTGGGCAGATGAGGTATTGGTCTTGCAGCATATGCCACTCAGATGCCCTTTGTGGTCAATTGTTGACTCGATTGACTCAGTTGACTCGGTTGCTTCAGCAGGACGCTGCAGCGCAAAAGATGCGAGCAAGTGAACGCTCGCAGGCGGGGCTCAGTCTGGGCCTCTTGGCTTAGTCCATAGGGCCATAAGACCGGCTTGAACGCAAACACGCATATAGGTTTGGCTCCAAACCAGCTACCAAAGGGACCACGAGTAGGGTGATTTTCAGTATCTAAGCCACAAATTTCAGGCAATATTCTATAATAGAAATCATGTACACGTACATATTGTGTTGTAATGTTAACCCTGGATTAATAAACCTCTAGGCTGTTTAATTGGGGGGGTACCATTTAAGTATTAGATTATGACTATTGGAGGAGTACCCCCCTAATTAGTAAACCATGGTTTATTAATCCGGGGTTGACATTATATGATGTATATATGTGTATATATATATAAATAATATGTGAATATTCAAACATATTTATATGTATATATATATATCATTGTATATCCGTATTCATGAGCCACAGACAATATGACTCCCTGGTCGTGCAGTGGTGCAGGTGCCCAGCTTCCCCACGAAGGTTGCCATGAAGTTGGTTTGGGTTTGGCTGGGCGAGGGAGAGCCCCAGGGTCATCCTGGCGACATCTTGAAAGGAACTTTGGTTGAGAGAACTGGGGTGGATACAAAACTTCAAGCTGGGGACAGGATGGTATGCCGCACACGATCCGTTGGGGTTTAGAAAAAGAGATGAGTAGCCGACAAAATTATTCTAATACTAATTTATATAGTTTGGCTTCGCCTTGGCCTTTCCGAGGTTGCACACAACCTTCATAACCGGTAGGGGACCGACCCCATACCGATACCCAATTTGTGATACCTCCGGGAATACTGAAATCCTCACAACATCTCACAACCGATAGGGGACGACCCTAATTTGTGCATGGCATTAAATTGAATATATGATTTTGTCCGCTACTTAGATGTCTTTGGAGGTACTCAATGGATTTATTTGCGGGCACCGGGCACTTTTTCAAGATGAATTCAACTAATGAGGGAGTTTTCCTGTTTTGCCAATGTCCAGTTACTGCATGCCCTAGATCTAGCCTGATGGATCGATTAGAGCATTTCATGAGGCAGCCATTTGGAGTCTGAGTTCGAAGTCTCTGGGACCTATACACGAGATTTGCCCTATGGCCGCCTGGCTTGAACGTGGCAAGGTCTCAGGTATCGGGCTCAAAAGGGTGGAACCATAGCCAATCTGCTCCTGTAAGCGTCATACACCCAGAGCATTGAGATGAACTCTAATGAACTCCATTCTTTTTCCATTTCTAAGCTTGACCCAAGAGAGACCCGTCACAGGGTCTCAAGAGGTGCCAAAAAATGTCAAGATTTTTGGCTTTTGCAGGGAGCCTTGCAGAGCGTTTGGCTGCGGTTGCCATTGCTTCTTTGGTGATTCCGAGGCTATGACAGTTTGATCGAGAATCTGATTGACGTCTCCCACGTGCCCTTTGCTCATCACGGCCTGCAAGGCACAAATTCTGTTTTCAAAAGCCATGGGCAGAGGCGGCATGTGAGATCAAACCACTCACAGTCACTCTCGTGTCTCTAAAGATGCAAGGGACTGTATTGAACCGGGCTTAGCCAACTAGAAATCATCACAACCATACACCTTCGGATCCTTTTGGATTTATGGACATGTCATGTCGGGCTGAAAGGTCATGAGCAGCATTTGGAACAGGGGGGGATTGCAGCACTGTGGTTTAGAGAGAAAGAATAGCACACTCCTACGTATGCATCCTACGAAAGTCCAAAAGCAGACAAGTGGCGAGATACCCTTTTGTGCTTTAACTAGATGATGTCGAAAGGGTCAAATCAATTTGGTAGAACACACTGAACACCCTTTGAGAAAGGTAAGGCGCAGCTTGTTGTTGGGATATATATATAGATCTTCTCAACCCTGTCGACATTTGCATGGCTTTTGCCAACTATTATGACACACCCATATGACAAATAATTCCTCGTTCTCGTCTCAGTTTCTGTGACGGACTTCAATCCAACGGGTGAGACCGGCTGATACCAGGCACCCGAGACGATGCTGTCCCTGTTTCCATGACCATTCCAGAGGTGAAGTCTTCTGATGCTGGGCGAAATCTGGCAGGTAAATTTTGACCTTGTTTGATTCTTTTTGGGTAAATCTTGACAATTTTGGACACCCAAAGTTTTTTGGACATATAATATTCTGGTGTTCTGTTGGGAAGCTGAATGAAGCCGAGGCTGAACACGGTGAGATCCTAAACTTTACGTTTTGGGATCGAACCATGGGCACTTTGGATGCACAGATTCACCAAGGGTCTGGGGAAAAATTCTAGCCTCTTCTCGCGCAACTTCAACGAAATGAACTGCCAGGTATGAGGCGAGAAGCGCAGTTCTCTTTGCGATCGCCGTTCTTCTTCTATTACTTGGGTGAGTATCTTGGTCAGATATCTTCTGCCGGTGTTCTGCCGGAATTGCTTGCCGCAAAGAATGAAAGTGGTTTTGGGCAAAAGATGCCAGTCCTTCTAAACCAAGCTGTCTTTCACGGGCTTTTTTGCAGGCTGCAATGGTTTGTGGGCTGACGTACTTTCACTGTATACATACTAATACATCTGTATAGGTTTCATTATGTGTTTTGCAGGTTCAAAGGAGACGGAGATAGCTTGGAGTTCAAGAAATTCGCAGAACGCCGTGGAGGCGGCGAGGCCGATGGAAAGCCACGCTTCCGTTCCTTGGGAGGAAACGACTTTAGGACCTTGGGGTGTTGCTTCACAGCCGTATTGATGTGGCCGGATTATGCCAGACGCTTCGGAAGTAAGTTATACAATGTTATACATATAAAAATCAGCTGCAGATAAAAAATGTACAGAGGCCAGAGACTCCAAACTTTACAGCGGGTTTGAGCTGAGTGGTTTGGAATATGAACAACCTCAGGACCTTCACGTCTTGAGCTCTCTTTTCTCAAAGCATTCCGGCTCTGTAGTGAGGTTTGCATTGCGCCTGTGTGCCTGTGGCCCCCGGCTGGTCGCGACTGATCCTTTGCAACGCCACCAGATCAGGTGAGGGATTCAGCAGAAATGTTTGCAGTCGAGCTACTATATAACTATATAAAACATTATATAACCCAACCTGCGAGCTTCCGGCAGATTTCGTGAATACATTTGACATCATTTAACCTCACCTGCAAAGGTAGTGGTGACAGAGCAGGTAGACCTGCTGGATGTGAGGGGTTTTTGATAGCATGATGCATCACCATGGGGGTCGAAACACCTGGTCCCTACCCTTCCTTGGGCTGAAAGCCAGGACAGTCTGGAAGTTGCTCGGCAGATCACAGTTGGATTTGTGAACAGCATTTCTATTGCTCCGCTCATCTACTGGGATACAGTGTGATCCAAAGACCGACTGTTTTCCAGGAGTTCCAGGAGTCTCCTACCGCAAAGAAAGCGTCCTGCTTTTTTTTAACACTTCAAAGATCTGCTCTTCAGATTCCAAGGCATCCTGCCACAATGGGCAATTCACCTTTTGTCCAACCGCTTCCTCGATCCTTGGCTTTGATGGAGATGCAATGTGAGACTTTAAATTGGATGTGTTTGGTGTTGCGCTGTGTTTATTCTCGCTGCAGTATTTCGCTTGAGATCGGGCCAACCCGCTGTTCCCAGTCTGCCATTTGCTTCCAAGGACAGCGACATGGCATTTCTGCACTACCAGGAAAGGACGCTGCGCAACAAGACAAACAGCGCTGATGGTTGGTCCAATGCCTACTACATGCCAGGCTGGTCGGTCACTGTCACCCAGCCCAGTGGTTTCCGTTCCATCTGCAGGGGAAGCGGATCGGAGCATTGGAGCCTGGCGGCAATGGTTGGCAAAGGCCCGACCATGTGTTGAACAGATTTGATCGTCGAGATAGATGTTGATAGAAGATGACAGAAGCATATGTTCAATACACCTAAGAACGGCTGACAATAACATGCATGTTTCTGTGTGCCCAAAAGCAGACCTTGGGGCTTTGAGATCCTGGCTGTGCTTACTGCGACCATTCAAACTCAGAAAGTCTTAGGGTGTGCTATGTGAGAAATAAGTTGAAATAAGTATAAATAAGTATACTACTAGCTTAACAAGTGTCTTGCTCTATTATGCTACATGTATTTTCTTTGTGACAATGCTACAATTTTGTGTCAGGAAAAAGCACGATGCGTGGATCCTGAGGCTGGCAGACTGGCTGAGCCCACAACTTCTGGATGTCCTCTGGTTTTCCTTTGCTTTTCTGGAGTGGAAAACTGGAAGTTGAAAGTTGAAACTAACAGTCACGGGACTATCAAACCATTATCAAACCAATCAACAGGCCTGCATAGGCCCCGACATGTTTTGGTAGGGTTCTGGGAATCATTCATTGCCTGCTGATAATCCTTTTCTTTCCCAAAATTAGAGATACGGTTAGGTGTTTCTCCCCAAAGCCCATGGAAACTTGAGCAGTGGTACTGGAATCAACTCTCACTTAGAGGTAGCTTGCCTGCAACAGCAAGCTCAGTCCCTTGGTGAGTCATTGGTGTGCGCAGGTGGAATTGCCACCATCTCCCTTGTCAAGGGAGGAGCTGCTGAATCGATGGGATCAGCATACTGCCTACTGCAAGCACTGCCGCGAGGCACTGTGATGTTGATGCTGGGATCTTGGGCATAGGAGTCTGACACCGGTTATGCAACCAATAGTACCGTTCATGGTACCAGGATCCCACATATTTTGAGGTCCAGAATGATTTGGGTCATTTTGATGCTGCATGAGTTGCGGAGGCTCTGAGCAACATGGAGGTGGTACAAAAGGGCTGTGCTGCGCTCTTCTTGGCAGCGCTCGTAGGGGCTCAAACAGAGCTTGCGCCGAATGCCTTGTGCAGCCCTCAGGATCTCGGTGCTTGGGCAAATTTGGAAGTGAATCACACCCCATTAACCTGTGCCGGTCTTGGTGTTGATTCAGAAGAGCCTGTTTGGTAAAGATGGCACTTCAAACATGATCAATGATGATCAATGATGATCAATGATGGCAGTTCGTCCCAGACTCGTCCCAGCACTGATGTGGCGTGCTGTTTAAGCCGGCTGAGGTGTTTGCCAGTGGAGCTCTTGGGTGCAGTTGGGATGGCAGGTATCGAGACATTGAAACAGGCTCCGAGCGGGTTGTGAAGGTTTTGCCCACAAATCCTGTTAATGTTGGAATGAATGCTACTGGTCATAGTCATAATAGTCATAGTCCTCTGCACATTTCCTTCCCAAGTTCGAAGTATGGATGCAAAGAGTCTGCTTAGAATGTTGCTCGTACAGTAGTTCTCTTGCCAACTCCTGTAGCCATGCCTCTCTATTTCAATTCGCTTGATCCTTGCCTCCACGCTGCCAGGAGTTTCGCTTCAAGGATTACGAACACTACAAGACTTGAAACTCCTGAGAATTCATAGCTGTGGCAACCTGGAACCCTCTTAGACACAAAACGACGCCTATATTCAAATCTGCTTAAGCTGAGCCCTGGACAATGAGTTCCTGCCAGGATTTTCGGAGCACAGTTTCACTTTCAGCGTTGAAGTGCTATCAAATTTCCCGACCCCAACATGACAACTTGAAGGAGCGCACCAGAGCACATCAAAGCTTGAAATTTGCCATAGCGACTTGGAGTTGAGATGCAACCAGCCACGCACATTTTATTGTGGGAACCATCAGGTGCTCCCCTTCTGATGTCAAATTGGACAGCGAAATCATGTGAAGTCCGCTTAGTGGCGCGAATGCAAATGCAACTTCAAGGATCTTCAAGGAGCTTTAAGGCACATGCGAGGGTCCTAATGTTTTTGTAGCTTCATGCAGCTGATCAATGGTTTCAAAGGGCAATCGAGTAGATTTCGATAGTGTGATTCTAGTTGTTGTTGCTGCTGTTGAACAGCCATAGGAAGTGCGACAAATGTGTTATATATATATAACATATATATATAATATATATATGTAGATATATGACAATAGATGATATATATACAGTAGACAGTATACATATATATATATATACATACATACATACATACATACATATCATATAAAGATGTTTTATCTATACTATATGCACATACGTATGTACCTTACATACCTACTGTAGATATTTGTTTGATTGTTGCTGTTGCTCTGAGCCAACTGCGAAGATTGGAGCCCCCACCTGGTAACTCTTGAGCCTCGCTGGTCAACTCCGCGTTGACATGCCACACGTAGCTGGCTGTGTCAAACATCGTTTTGGACAAAAAGTGATAGAAAACAGCATTAGCGAGGTACCAATCGACCTACAAAACAGGGGTTTAGTATGGGGAATTTATGGAAATACAATGGAGACATTGACATATAACATCATATAACCAAGCATATGATATTTGGGTGGGCAATTTTACTGGGGAAAATCGTGATGAGCCATCAAATTTGAGAGGAAACCTACAAACTTAGGTCAGTTTCTCATCACCTCTTGGGTGGCCAATACCCAAGGTAAATCACATGGTTTCTGTGCAGGAGCTGGTCTCAGGCCAAGCGCTGCCATTGCTGGAACAGGCTGGACAGATCAGGATTGAAGTGTTGAGCACGAATGATGAGCTCAGACGCCAGAAGCTAGTATGCGTTGCAGGATTAGTTGCAGGGCTCATAAGAGGTGCACAAATTACAGATATAAACTGGGAGCACGGCTGCTTCACCTCATCTTTTTCCAATCTATCAATTTGGCTAGAACGGACTGCAAGAGTGACCCACTCACTACCTTATCTGATGAATTGTGGTCATCCTTGTCATTTTGGACCTGGGCATACCGTGCCAAGAATCAGCATGTTAGCCTCCTCGATGCAGGTGGTGCGCCTTTCGGGTATGGAGAAGAACTCCGACAAGATGGATGAGGCCCAAGTTTTCCCAAGAGATGGATCACTTTGATCACTCGACCTTTTGACCCCTTGACCCATGTGCGCTTGACTTGGAGCAGCTGTTTCCCCACAAAGAGAATGTTTTTTTTTTTCAGTTTTGGCCTGGAAACTCCTTCAAAGGGTTGCTTTGTCGTAGTTTTGCCGCGCATGAAATTTGATGAGATTCATTGGATTTACAGAAACTTCGCAACCATACCAGCCTGAAACCCGACGCGTTGTCGCGCTCCAGCGCTGAATCCCAACAACGAAGGCATTTGCCAGAGTGGTCGGGATGTTCTGTGCCTGTTGGGTCCTCCAGCAATGGTCAACCGAGCTGCATTGACATGTTGGGATGTCAAACATCGTTTGAAGCAAGAGGTCCAAGAGGTGCATGACGTACCAAACATTACCAAGAATTTGTCACATTGAATGATCATGTGTAAATACGTTTATGACAGATGTGAACATCCGAGGTTTGGATCACAGAGAACTGCGGTTGGGCGATCTGCCGGGCACCGAGATGAAGTGTTTTGCAAGGTTATTAGATGTTATTAGTCTGAGAGTCTGAGATAGGTCTGATCGGGTGCTGTGACATCTGTGACTGTGACCCGTTGCAGGTTGGCACAGGGCAGCTTGGCGGTCTCTCTGGAGGTGGGCCATGACTTCCTGGGATCAACTTGGGCCCGGCCCTCATGGCCACTCTTTATTGGCAGGTTCTGCATGCGTACCGGCAGCAGGAGCTCCATTTTGCAGGTGCAGTCTGCAGACACAACGTGACACTGGAACTGAATGGTGATCACCACAGTATGCCACAGTTCAACATTGTTCAACATAGAACAAACATGAACAGAATACTCTTGGGTCCAAGCTGGTCTCTTTGTCTTGCAGGTCCACCATCGCCAGAGCGAAGCAGAAGGCGCCATGAAGGGGGTATGCAGTATGCGATGGTTTGTGGTAATCGTGTTTAACCGGTGCAGAAGAAAAGTCAGCCAATGCCATCCGTATTTGATCAGGTCCATTTCGTGAATTACCCTTCAGTGTACTACGGGATCATAGCAAACTGTCTCACAAGTATCAACGACTTGGACTGAGGTCAAGTGCAACTGGCCCCGAGTCCGGAGACAACCCAATACAGGTGCCCATGTGACCGTCATGTGACCGTCATGTGACCGTCATGTGACCCATGTGGCTCTGGTGGTGGCCTGGGACATGTGGAGAGGTGAGACATTTGACCATCAACAAGGATGTTGAAATTCTATGGATGTCTATGGATGTCCATTGATCCATTGGTGCAACGCTATTGCCCGAACCGAAGCCTAGCCCCTGCAGGGTGAGCAAGGCAGGCGTAGTGCCTTCGAGTGGTCGGGTCCCCTGTAGCCCCCTCCTGTTATCGGTCTTTGGTGGGTGAAGCAGACGAGGAAGAGAGGACCATGGGAATCATGGGAATTGGAACAGAATGGAATAGAGTCAGTGTAGAGCTCTATCCAACCAACTGCATCCAAATCGCCAATTTATTGAAGCCCAGCCTAATCGTTGAGCAAGGTCTGCGCACAAGTTCGCGGCCATAGTATTTCAGAAACACCTCAAGTTGGAGGCTGAGGTTGGGCCAAGCGGCGCATGCCTTGCTGGGTTGGTGAGGTCTAATTGTCAGGTGGGAAAAAGGGACCGTCAGAAATGTGACAAAATGCATCAAATTCCCACACCATTTCTTCGAATTAGTTGATGTGGATCCTGCCGCAGATTCCCTGGAATTGCCTTGGTTTGTGGGGAATTGCTGTGAGCGAAAACCTTCCTTTGAAGTGGCCACCTTCCCAGTCCAAAAGCGTTGCGTAGCTCTACTTGTAATTCCTTGACGTTGCTAAGCGCAGCTCACTGCAAAAGCTGACGCTTTTGATTTTTGCTCATTTGAGTGATTTGAGTGCAGGCGGCTGCATCTGTGGGCAGAAGACGCAAATGCCTCAGCTTTTGATGATCACGCCATGGTGTTCCTGAGTTCCTGTTGCATCTCGAGACTTTTGACAGTTTGTAACAGAGTTGGTCGTTTTGATGACGTACTGTAGGAACCTTTAAATGCTTTCGTAATGCATTGAACACTTGCTGCTATGAGGGAAGACCTTGCTGCTGTTGTAGGATAGGGTATGGATATGTACTGTAACCGATGTAACATGATCCTCAACCCTCCGAGATTGTGACCTTGGAGGGAGACACTGCATCGGATCTCAAGATGTGTTCACAGTCAGCGTGACAGCATGATCTGTTCATATCTCTTTGCTCTGAGGTGTTGCACCCAAGCCGTTCGGCCGCGGCGCTGCGGCAGAAACGGTGGACATGGAATCAGAGGACTGAATTTTTTGAAAACAAACGCACGGTGACAACGTGAATGAAGTCATATGAGTCATGTCATGGTTGCTTTTGTGAAGCTCCTGTGGGACAATCTTCTGGGCACTAATTAGTAGATGTTTCGATGTCAAGAAACCGGGAGTTGGAGTTGATGGGGACCAGAACATGAAGCAATTGTAGGTGCATCAGCTGCATCAGTATGCTTCCGTTAAAAAAAGTGTTCTCTGAGTGACGTCACAGTGACGTCACAGTAACGTCTTGGGGACTGGAAGCTACAGCAATCGACCCAGGAGAGTGCCGACATCACAACCATAGCTTCGCCGGAGCTTGCACGGATGCTTAGGAAATGGCTGCGTTGTGATGGTTTGTGCTCAAGGCTCACCACAATTATGTGGCATTATTGCATTATGAGTCAATTATGAGGCTATGTTGGCAGAAACACCGGTTACAAACTTTGTGGTTGTTTTCAAGTGACTCAGTGCATTTCCTCTAAGCCAAGCCCTTTGCGATTCGCAGAAGAAGGTGGCAATAGTTGCCAAATTCAGGAGTTCTTCTACTTGGAAAGAGTCTTTACACAATTCACAATATATTTGATGATGAGTTTGATGCCTTGGACTCCTTCCTAGCGAGGCCATTGGGTTTCATCTGCTTTTTACTGGGAAAATAATCTAGGTGGCATTTTCCCATTGTCAGCTTAGAGAAACCAAAGGGATGCAAAGGGTATGTTGATGGAGCAAGCAGGGCCATCCATGGGCTGTGAGGTGGAAGACATCGACGAAGCAAGGGAATCCCAGAGCAAGAGTGGCGGATGAATGTCGAGCCAAAGATGGCTTTTTCCTTCTGACACCTTCACACTTTTCCTAAATGTGATGGTCCCCGGGCCCCTAAAACGCTTTTCGATAACGAATGTTGGTGTTTCATTCCAAGAAGTCAGACGCTGTTTCAAACAAGCTGCAGCTCAGCAAGAGCTCTCTGACAAAAGCGGTCACGACGGTCACGACGGTCTTGTTTGAACTGACCAAGGAAGGGGAAAGGGGACTTCAGAACATTGACCGAGTCAGCAACCAACCGAGTCAGCAACTACGAGTCAGCAACTAAAACCAACCGAGTCGGCAACTACGAACAACCGAGTCAGCAACCAAGAGTCAGCAACTAAAGCAGCCGAGTCAGCAACTGACCGAGTCAGCAACCAAGAACGTCCGAGTCACCAACCAAGAACGTCCGAGTCAGCAACCAAGAACGTCCGCGTCAGCAACCAAGAAAGCACCGAGTCAGCAACCAAACAAGGACCTTTTCAGCAACCAAAAATAAAGGCCAAGGGTGGAGGGGTG
>Ga0126342_10003607_pt1 | contig 25708 bp, 21 predicted proteins | sample Cyp1metagenome_FD_92528 | JGI IMG/M metagenome (GOLD analysis project Ga0126342, IMG submission 92528) | Coral microbial communities from Lord Howe Island, Old Settlement Bay, Australia - Cyphastrea 1 metagenome | ecosystem: Host-associated > Invertebrates > Cnidaria > Coral ... | reverse complement strand
TATATATATATAACGTGTGTGTGTGATATATATGTATATGTGGGTATGTGTCTGTGTGTGCGCCGTTGTAGTGTTGTTCTGCCCATGTGTGTTTGCGTGTGTGTGAGCATGGATGTACAGATGTACAAATGTATAAATACAATACTGCCGCCCGGAAAGATAGATACAGTAGATGCATAGAAAGGTGTGTGACAATATTTTGTGTTTGCACATTGACGGCAAGTTCTGTCCACTTCAGTGAAGTTGCAGGAGGGCGTTGATGAGTAAGGCACGGGCCAGCATTGCGAGGCGACATCGAGAATAATCCCAGGACATCGCTCTTAAAGGATCTGCTTGTGGCGAAGACCATCGAGGACCTATATTGGGACATATTGGGACACCTGTTCCACCAAGTTCCACGTTCATACCTCATCCGCAGATTTTGCGGCGTATGTGCCTTGTTGACCTCATGTCATCTCATGTCCATGTCCGGTGCATTTCTTAATGGTTCTCATCGAGATCGAGATCACCTTGAGACACGCATAGCATCGAGCAGCTGTTCTGCAGAAGCGTCCAGAAGATGGCTGAGTGTTGCGGATCAGCACCAACAACGCAATTAAATCATATTAATTAAATCAATTAATTATATAATTTTATATCTTTGTACTTGCAAAAGAGAAGCGCAAACAGAAGCCATGCCTGTCGCCGGCCCAAAGAGAACCTAAATCCACTGGCAGAAGGTTGAGATCATAGGGCCATAGGGGCCATGGGGCCGGGTGTCCCACTGTGTCGCGCATGTGGGGGACCAGCGAAGGACCCAGTCTTCCCATCGTAGAACCATGGCAGTCGCACCACCTGGGAGCGCGAATGATGTGTGCGACAGCCTGTTCCATACGTTCCATGCACTGCGGAGAAAGAAAAAACTGAGGATTCATACCGTGTCTCCACATGGTGCATCAATGATGCACGTCAGAAGGACCTGAGATGGCCCAACATGGTCTAGCAGTGTTTAGTTTGACTTCAAACACAAGCTCGAAGACAAAGTCACAGGCCACTTCACTATGCAAGGCTCCAACCCCTGCTGGCAGCAGCGCAAAAATACTCTGCAGCTCTGAATCGAAAAGAAGGTTAGCTGGAAAAGGGTCCTTCAAAACACGAGTTCATGTCAGCTGAGAACTCCAAAACGCAAGGGTGCTCACTGTTGCTCTGCGTCCTCTAGTTCTGCTGCCAGAAACCTAGCTTGGCGCCGCTGTTTGGTTGTAAAAACATCGTCGAACCGCGAAAAATTGCCAGAAGTGCAAAAAACACAAAAGTATCAAAAATCAAGAAACTTCTGAAGAGAGAAAAGGGAGCAGCTCAACGTCAATAACATAACGTAGTTTTTTTAAATATTGTTTTAATATTTTTCAGCATCAGGAGACATTGGATACAGCGCCTCTCTGCGACCAAGAGGCGCCCTGTCCAGTTCATCCCTCCGGTCGCTGGTGGTGCAGGTGGTGCAAATTCCGTGGCCCGCAAAAACGAACGCCAGGTTGTCACCTGCAGAGGAGGACTGGCGGGTGGCAAAAGAGGTGCAAATGTGAGCACCGTAGTCACCATAGCTGCACATGTTTTTTTGCCCGGAAAATCCCGGATGATGAGGGAAAATGATGAACAAGGTATGAAATATAGCCGGGCTCCTTTTCCGCGCTTCATTGGCAAGCTCTGTGCCCCTCGGCATCTAGAAAAACATTCCGCTCTGTACATTGAAGTTCAAGGTGACATCTTGCATCAAGCCCATGTATGTGGAAGTTGGTTGAGGTTAGGCGTTTACCGCACACACTTTGGACCAAAGGAACAGATACAAGTGTCCTCTCCCCAAATGATTGAAAGGTTTTCATGGCACTTGGATGTCAAACCTGAGGTGCAGCGCACACCCGAGGATTTGCATTTCGCAAATGATTCCTGGCTAAACATCGACTACAGAAAAGTGTCTCTGAAAATAAGGTACCATAACTCCTGTGATTAATCCTGTCCCTTCCCCCGTAAAGTCGCATAAAAATGCATAAAGTGGCTAGTTGTGGCATCCCCTATTTTCAGAGCCACATGACTTCAGAGCTGCCATTGCACTTCCGGCACCGGAAACTCCAATAGCTTCGTCTCACCTGTCGCCATTGGACCCACGGCCCGGGAACAGGACGTCGAATATCTCGAATGTCATGTCCTTCGGGATCATCATCCCACTGTTAGATACTGTTATAGTCTGTTATAATCTGTTATAGGGATTTGTTTAGCTAGAAAATACTTCCAACATCTTCAAACCAGCAAGTCACATGATTGGTCCAGTCTTACAATCCTCAACTGCCCGCGCTCAGCCTGCTTCTGATCCGCTCAAATGTCAACTCCGCTGGGGGCACCCGGTAATTCCTCAGATATTGGCCCTAAATAAAATAGAACATGATAGAAAAGTCGGACACCTGGAGACTATGGGGAAAACTCTATATACCATCCTGCAAATACATGCCAACACTTTCTCTTCCATCTGGAGGGGTGGCAATAGTTCAAACTGCGGAATCGATGGAACGCTGAAACAACTGGAACTCAGGAAGTACTGCCACAGAACCAAGGGATTAGAAGAATCTATCTCCAAATCAATTTTGTCACTCTAAATTCTACAGTATACACACCGCTGAAAACCAAATGAAACCACGATTTCAAGATGTTGAACATGCAACCCAAAAAAATGGAAAAATCAAAAGATACGATTGGAAGATGTTTCTTGACAAATAAGGACAATAACAAAAAAAATACGAGCATTGCGGCTTCCATCCATCTAAGATCTGGTGTGATCTCAGGAACTAAATTGCCGAGGTGCTGGAAGCACTTCTGGAGCTGGCAGTGCTGCTGGTATGGCGGGGGCTTTGCTGCATAAGCTCAGCGGCATGAAGGTTGGACCATCCAGCAACCGGAAAGCCTCCAGCATCCAACTTAGTAAGTGGTTTATAATTCAAATATAATCCATATAAAATCCATATTATAATCCCACATATAAGTGGGGGTAGTCCATAGTAATTGGGGGTATAAGCCATTTACTAAGTGGGGCCTGCACCCCAAAGTGGGGGATGAAATTGATGGTTGATTCTTGGGATTGGTTGCTCTTGCCTATGAGTTTCAGGAGAGTCTGGCCTCTGCAGCGGTGCTGCCGATGTTGGCTAAACCTGACAGGGAGAATCAAGCATAGGTCAGCGGCCACTGCTGTCTAGAAACTCTGGCTCCAGCAGGACTCCAGCAATACAAAACACCAACATCACAATATGAGACAAGTCACGGCATGTCCACTCAGGAACGCGTCCAATGTCAAGACGTTGACACAAAGCGTCTGCGAAGTGGCAGCAGTTTCGACCGAACACGTTGTAGCTACGTCCAGTCCATTCGGCTTCGAGCTCTGTGATCACACTGGCAATCCTCCGCTTGGATAACTTGGTCGGGGCCATGCGCACGCTCTCTCGAAAATGGTGGGCCGCTTGAAAGAGCGGCGGGGTCCAAAAGACGCCCGTGCCGTCCGCTTTGTACCCATAGGACCATTCCTTCTGACCAATTTGAACGCCAATATGGAAAATCCCTCCAAATTTGACCGGGGAATACTGGTTGGCAAACAAGGCATTCAGCCATTGCACGCCAGCATAGTGAGTGACATCATAGATATTCAGGAGAATTGGAACGTCATGAGGAGCGGACTTCTGGTGCGAGACACCGTGTTCATCAGATTTGGGGGACGGTGTCGGGTTTTGTGAGGATTGCTGGCCATTCTCTGCAGGAGGACTTTGATCATTTTGGTCATGTTCATCACTTTGGTCATTTTGAGAAGCTAAGCTTTCAGAGCTCTCAGATCGCGATCCAGGGCCATCCATGTCTGATTCGCCTCCGCGACTTCGGGACCTCTCACGGCTCTGCTTTGCTGACTTGCCGGGGCTTCCCCTCACTGCCTCGAACCAGAGCTGCTTCAGCCTTTGCTCAATCTGCTGATTGGTATCTTTCAGGGTAGCCTTTGAAGCCATTCTCAAAGCAAACAGCTCTTTGCAGGGCAGGGCTTTGGCTATTCTTGCGGAAGCCTTTCCAGGAAGGTCGTGCAAAGTTAGCCTGGCATCTGCTGCCGGATCTACGTCTTGCTCAATCTTGGCATCCAACTTCTCCCCCTGCTCATCTGATTTTGACTGATTTGCCACGGGCTCATGTTGGGGCAAGGATCCCGACTCCAGGGCAGTGCCCTCCCCGGCCCTATGCACATCAGGATGTCCCTGGTGTTGTTGGAGGTCCACATTTGCATCACAAGGACCCAAGTCGGGCCCAGGGGCATTGCATTCTTTGAGCTCCTGGTTCTTTTCAACTGAGAATTCCAAACATTTCGTATTCGCAACCTCATCGCTGAAGTTGCTCGTCGCACAGCCCTCGGCTGTGATAGACACGTCCTCACGTCAAGTGCGAGTTGAGCTCTGAAAGATTGTGAAAGGCAATCAACCCCACATGGCCAGATTGAAAGAGTATCAAACAAGTATTGACTTTGAAAAACATCCCAGCCAATGGATTCTTAGAGAGTAGCCAAAGTTTAGGTGATCATCCATGATAATCTGCCATTGTTGTGCCATGAAAATGGCACCCAACTAGACACCACCCATATATATATATAGGCTATCCTCGAAACCTTGCTCTGGAGCTTGTGCCAATACTTCAAGGTTTCCCATCTGACCTTAGACACCACAAATCATCCACCATTGGTCAAACAAAAGCATGACAAGCAGCAAAACTATGGAAAATGATGAGTACTGTAATTCAACCACCAAACAATAAATCCGATCAATTCTAGCCAGGAAACTGGAAACATCAATCTCCTTGGGAGATTGTGAGGCGTGCGAATTGCTGAGACTCTCCTGGGCTTTTTTTTTGGCTGCGCGACGCGGGATGTGCTCTGCTGACCCGGCCTTGATGGTCGAAAAAAGCGCACAGAGCGCAAGCGCCTGGAGCAGGCCCGAGAAGCTTTCACCAAAATGGCCCCATGAAATCCCATGAGAAATCCCATGAGAAATCCCATTGAATCCAATCCCATTCAATGAGACGTCCATAAGAATCCTCAACAAATGTCCCCATTGGCACCTCAGCCACTTCTTCTTTCAGACACGTTTGGAGCTGAGCCACTTCCGGCTGCGATCCACCTGGCGCTGGAAATCCGTCGAGAATTCCATGGCATAGAACGGCCAAAAGAATCGAAAGCCCAAGACTAAGAAGTTCAAAATATAGTTCCAGACATTAAGTATCATGATATATCATGATTTACCCTACATCACCTGAAGCAAGAAACATCAAGAAACTGTGAGATGACACATGTGGTAACACGTCCAAAACCACCTGCATAGAGCTTGTCAAACAAATGGGAGTCCTGGTGAACCTCATCGGGCCCGGCTGGGTCGCTGGGTCGCACACGGTTGGGTGCAGAAGGTGGGATGAGGGGAGAGTTGATATATCAATACAGAGCCATAGATACAATCCTGTATACATCACCGTATTGGTAATATAGTAATATTTATCGATAATTTATGTATATAATTATGTGTGTGTGTGCATGTATCGAATCACATCGAATCATCATAACACACACACACATATAATATATATAATGCCAATACTTGGAGTTTTGCACCTGAGGCATCTGCCTGTTCTTTGAACGTTTGGGCCTGCCAAAGCGCTTGCCGAACGATCCGCTGCAAGCCCAGCGCCTGTGGACTGCCTCCGAACGGCACTTTGACTCATGATTTTCAGCAAGGCGCGGAGAAAAAAACCATGGAATTGTGATGAATTGTGTGTAGTTTTTGTCTAAACATGTGCGGAGGAGAAAAAAAAACAAACTTCAGGAATCTTCAGGAGATTGTCAATGGCGCTGAGTTCTGCAAAGCAGCAGCCAGACTCGCCTGCAGACTTCGACACAGCACCTGTCACCAAGACTTCGGCACGAGTGTCGATCAAAGATGCTGTCGCCTGCCTTGGAGGTTCATCGAACACGTTGCCAGGAAGGGCCGCACGCCTGAGAAAGTATAAAGAGAATTAAAGAGACGCGATCAAACACAAAGGTATGGGAAATGCAATGGAGTCATGTGGAATCGTGATATTGAAGCATGATATGGAAGCTTATGGAATCGTTTTGTATATGATTTTAAATGTATATTTATAAATTTACACTACAGTACACTACAGTAATATACTACAGTATACTACAGTCATCTAAAATGATCTAAAATGTGTATGATGTGCAAACTTCATCAAACTTCATCAAACTTCAACAGCTTCAACAACGATCACAGCAGAACCTTCTGCTCTGGCGTTGCATCGTCTCCACAGCTCTTCGGATGAAGGTACCGGGGTGAGAGCTTCAGGCTCCATGACGTTCGATGGCGTTCGGCAAGTTCGAAACTTGCCCAGGACTTTTTCTGGGGATTGTAATCTAACCATCATTGGGGGGTTATAACTTAGACCATGAAAATAATATAAAATAATGGTCGCAGGATGGATTGGATAATTCTCAAATGGTTTCCTCATATCCCTGCATTTGCTCAGCGACACTGGTGAGACCACATCTGTGTGAAGAAAGGATGCGCCCCCAGCAGGTTGCCGATCTTTGAGCCAACTGCGGAAGTGCATTGGATGCATTGGATGAACTCATCATGAGATGATCTTGACTGCCATGTGGTAAGCCCAAGAAGTCATCCCAATTGGGATTTATGACTATATTCATGGTGATTTGTGATGATTCAGTGATGATTCAGTGATGATTCAGTGATGATTCAGTGATTTATGAACTTCGAGTTCAGTGAGCTCCTAACTTTCCTGCCAATCTCTACGAACGGCTGGAATGATTCTCCCACCGTGCTGGCCTGGCTGTGCATCTTGGACCAGCCACTCTACGGAGCGCAGGATCTTGGCGAAACAGCGGCTGGGCCCGTTTGGCTGGGACATTTATGGCATTCTAATGGGATTCCAATGGCATTCTAATGGATTCTATTCTATGTGATTTGAGTGGGATATTGGGATGGCTATGACCTACCATGACCTCCATCTTTCCAAATCCATGACTTTCAGCCTGTGGCATCCCGGCAAGCCAGCTGCACCTGGGCAACCCTGGGCACTCCCACATTCCCACGATGTGAGCTCTGTAGGCCTGCACCGTTCAGTTTCTGCCAATCGATACTGCATTTTACATCATTTTACATCATTTTACGGTTTTATCATGTTTTATCTGGTTGGTTCATAAGGATTCCCAGCTCATGGATTATGATAATTCCTATTAGGTCCTACTAAAATAACCAACCAACCGGGCTTTGGCATGGTTTTGCAGCCATCTACCACGCAGCATTTTCACGGTGGGCGGGTAACTCGTCGGCATCGTGTGATGCGGCACTTTTCAAGGATGTGTCTCGACTGTGGGATGGCAACAGCATGATGCTGCTCAAAGAAGCATGTCAATCCTGACCCAAAAAATAGAAACAGTGCAAGTCTTCTGCCGATCACAACTTACAGGGGCTAGCTCGCTACACATTTCATAGCTTGCGGCCCTTGCTTGGCTTGCTGGAAGCTTCAATTCGGAATAAGGGTGCTGGCATTTGTCAACACCATTTTGCAAAGCAGCCCCTGGATAAACAAGATCAAACAAGCATTGATGACAATTCTCATGAAGCATCGCTTTACGATGACTGTGGAAAGAAAGCCCGGCTGCTTGCAGTTGTATGAACAGTGAAACCTGCGCTGATGGCTAATCCTCGGAAGTGAACCATTCCACAAACTCAAAGAACCTCAGTGTGGCCAAGCATTCCAAAAGCATTCCACCGGCCGCGGCCACCCAAGTGAATCCAATCACAAAATCGGCTCCAAATTGACCAGTGGCTCAATCTCGCCACTGCCATCACTGTCCAGCTCCTTAAATGCCTCTGTGCAGAGAGAACAGCTAACAAGAAGGGCGGTTTATCCGTTCTTTGTGGATTTGTACCTGAGAATTGCCATCGTCACTGCAAAAATGATTCGCCAAATGGCTCTTACAAAATCTCCGTTACAATTTATATAGTTGATTTACCCCATTAAAAATGGTGATTCTCCATAGTTTTCTTAGTTTACCAGAGGGTATTTCGGCTTTCCAGCGCTGCCAAATCAGTGCGCTACTTGGCCTGGTCCAGCTCTTCTTCGCTCAGCTCCTCTCCGAGCTTTTCCAGCAGTCCTTTGAGCTCCTGGCGAGGACTTGAATGGAATAAACTGGAATAAATGACCCAACAAAATCATCAAAAAAATTATATCATCCCACATTTTACCATCATGAATTCCAAATGAATGATAATTCAATATAATTCATGGGGTTAATTAATGAAAATCAATTTTATCATCATGGAATCATGGTCAGTCATTTTTCCCCGTTGTTCACCATGAAATTGCCATTTAAGGGGTATACCCAAAATTAAGGACAGAAACCATTCGAGAGATTTGGCTCTTGGTTCCTGGGTCCTGAGCCGGTTGGACCTGCCACAGGACTAGTCCCCTCCTTGACATCAATGTAGCCGCTGCGATCTTCATCGTAAGCATCAAATTCCTCAAAGGCGATGTTAGGCGATGTTATGCGATGTTGGATTGTCAAATACCTGGTGCCGGTAGACATCTCAAGACATCGCAAGACTCTCACATCCTGCCTGCTTTAGGTAGCACAGGTTGTTGAGTTGAATGCCCATCTTGTCTGCCATACCTTGCAGCTCCTCCTTTGACATTTTGTAACCTGGAGGGTCATGCAGGCTGCATATCACTTCTGCGAAGCATCTCCTGTACCCTGTATCTGAGATAGTGGCGTTTGAGGAAGATTTCGTTGATCTCTTCATCCGTCGGACCTTGTTCTTGACGATAGGATGCAAGAACGGATCAAACAAAGGGCACCAGAGGAATTGGAGAGAAGAATCAAAGCAATCCTTCCTTCACACAATCTTCGTGAGTCCTTTTCCTCGCTTTTCTGAGGGCAAAGCCAATATCGTCATCCAACTCCTTAGCTGAACATTGCAATGCTGTGCCACACGGCACTCTGAATACATCCTCTCTTTCACCAGCGAACTTATTCGCAGCCAAGCCCGTGCCGAGCTAGTGTCCTTTTCCAAAACAACTCCCACCAAGCTTCCGAATCGTCTGATCCTCCGGATTCTTCATCTTGATCCTAGGCGCAAAATTAGCACGCAACTTGCGCACACATGGTGCAGAACACCGACAAATCTGTCCAACTTGCTGTGCGCTACCCAGGCAGTCCTTCTTTCCTTCAACGATTTCCTGCAAAGTAGCAAGGCACACTCAGCATGTTCAACCACCTGGAATCCTCGCTTGCCAGTCTACTTCAGCATACTTCAACCTGTTCATCGAACACGGAACTTTCATGAACTTTCAACTTTTATGATATAGAAATAATCTATGTATAAGTGCATCCTAAACATCCAGCGTATATATATATATATATTTATTTATTTATTTATTTATTCATTCATTGATTTATTTATTTATTTATATAATATATATATTTATATATGTGTGTGTGTGCTGCAACTAGTTATTCCCATAGGTTTTCCAGTCAGCTAGGTGAAAATCCCACAGGGCAACGCCTCATAGTTGAGCTCTCCAGGCGCTTCATCGCTGCGCGCCGCTGATGTCGGAGCCGCATCCTCTGGACGCGCCTTGAGCGATGCGATGAAAGCGGGGCCGCCAGGGGAAACAAACGTTCAACCGTGAACCATCTAACAGCATGAAGGATTTTTCTGAAAAAACAATGTTATGTAAAAATATATGTATAACATATATGTACATATACATACGAGTATATAGATATAGATACATTCATTTTGTTTATTCAGTTATCCATCCATTCATTTGTTTATTCAGTTATTAGGGTTTGATCATCCAACCATCATACAGCTCCAACATCTCCAAGCATCTGCTCAGCGCCAGGTCCGCTTTGCTGACCTGCGCCAGGGAAGAAACCAGTGAAACCAGTACCATCCAGTAGCCCTCTCCTCCAATCCATGATCAAATGTCTATGTTATATGATTTATGCACTTATAAATTCTATGTGGTATATGATGCGCATGTGCATATATAGAGATATATAAGCACACATATATATATATACAATTATATATATACACCAAATGGAGAAGGATGATGATGCTCATTGCATAGTGTTACATATTAGTACGATCACTTTCATGATTCGTTATTAAGAGACTGGGGCTAAACCAGGAAGCCAGCGAGAAGACTTCCTCTGAGTGGTCTCGTGGCTGTCAGAGGTTTGTCTGAAAATAGTGGATCCCAGAATTTGCTGGTTAATCCTCATTTTCCCCATCAAAATAGCCATTAAATTGGGGTATACGGTATACTATATTTTCCGACACACCCAAATAGCATCAACAAAGCGATCAAACAGGAAGCCCTCCAATACACACCAAAACCTGTTTCTACATACGCACCTTTTGAATCCTTTTGAAGGTTATGCTATCATCGGATATCATCGGTCAGTCCTGAAAAATTGAAAATCCCACCAGGATTGCTATATTTGGCTTACCAACCCAGATCGGCAGCAGTCTACAGCCCTGCAGGCCCTTTTCCAGCATCACAACCTCTTCACAGCGGAGGTGTCTCACTCAGACGTCCACTAAACCAATGGCAACCTCCCGACCGATCAAGTCCATGTTGACACCATGAGCACCAGTGGAGCAAGCAACCGTCCAGCTACCTGCTTCGCTCTGCCGTTGCTGCTGCTGCTACGAAGATCTAGAAGCCCCATGCTGCTGCCCAGGAATCTTCGCCTGCTGTCGCATACGCCTCCTGCACGGGGGCGGCAAGCACAAAGTGCCTAACCGTCAACCAATAGTAAAACGTATAATTTGTATTAATTTGTTACAACCAATTGCCCCTTTTTTCCTGTACAGTCTCATATTTCACTGAACTCTTGTCCGGCCTCACATAAAGACCTTCCCAAAATCAATCAGCAAATAAATGTTATAATTACAATAAATCCGAAAAAGATATTGACTAGATGTTGTATGATGTCTTTGACAAAGACAAACCGAACAATTCGTCCACACCTGAAACTGCCGCTGGGTCTCTGCTTGTCGCAAGAGCTTGGCCATATGCACGGACAAGACGTCTTGAACTTCTGGGAGCGCTGCAGCTTTGACAGCGTCCAAGATCTGAGAAACGTTGCTGTGCTGCTTGGCCTCGAGGCAACCCTCTGTCAATGTTGGTTAAGCCAAGGAGCAAACTGACTAAATGGGCTAAAGATGCCTATAGCACTTGAAGAATAAAATGTGTTTGGCAAAATCCACAGCTGCTTCAGAACATCCAATTCCAAGTCCGCAAGGGCCTCGAGTCATCTTGAGACTCTAAAACAGTACACAAGTTACACATCTGTAGAGTTTTTGAGAGGCAATTTGGGATAGCCAGGTGCCGAAGATGCGACATGCAGCGATAGCCATATTATCAGCCACGTCACGGAGAGCGCACTTTGGGCTCGTCGGAGACCGCGTTGGAGCACTTTGGCACAGCGGCGCCAGGACGCAAAGTCGCTGGCTCGTTCGTCGTCACCCATGGCCCGTGCACTTTGACGCCCCTGAAGCGCCAGATCGTAAACTTTCGAAAGATCAAAGGCATCCAAGCCTTTGACGCAGTGCAAACGAAGCAATACGTCGAAGGCATCTAACAAAGTGCAATCCCGAGATATAGCAGCTTCGCAGTCTTCAAGCACCTTTTGAAAGTCCTTGTGTTGAAGTCTACTGAGTATACTAAGATCTGTCACATCAGCCTCCGGAGAGGAATGAGAGGACAGTCTCACCCGATACATTGCCCGATCAAAATAGAGTTCCCCTCGATCTGGATGTAAAGAGATGGCCTTCTGCAAATGTTCTGCGATGGCAAATTGGTGAAAGCCGTTCTGACCTTGCTGCTTCGCATAGAGCCGCCATGCTTCCGCCTCCAAGCGATCCATCTTTTGCTTCCATGGGTGGCCGGCTTTTTCAGCATCGAGGCCACGCGTTCGTCGGGCGAGTTGGATGGACGTAAAGGCGTGCATGGCATTTTCAAAGGACCCCGAAACCAACAAGGGAACGATACCTGAATCCTCATCATCTTCAGAGTCTGGTGTCCAATGGCTTCCCATTTGAAGCTCAGCTCCTGGATTCTCAGAGTCTGTACTAAGATCCTCAGTACTGAAGGTGAAACTTCCGGAATTCTGAGAATTCTGAGTCTGTGTAGGCCCTGTAGGCCCTGTAGGCTTTGTGCTCGGTTTTGCCTTTGGACCCTGCTTTGAAGCATTGGATCGGCCCCCCGTTTCTCGCTTGGCGTTCCGCGTCGCTGTGCCCTGGGCTTCGTGCGAAAAGGCACTGGCCTGTCGCCGTGCCCATTCCCAAGGCGAGGCTTGGCTGGCCCAGTGCCCGTCTGATCCATGGGGTTCAGGGGGTCCATGGGGTTCACGGGGTCCATGGGGTCCATGGGGTTCACTTTTCATCTCACTTTCTTCACACTGGGACTCCCACTCCCTCTGAACCAGCAGAAACAATGGCTGTACCACTGAGCGTCGATCTTCGGGCTGCTTGTCTGGATGCAGCTCCAATTGTAAGGCTCGCAGGCGTTGCCTCCAACTGAACTTGGTTTGGAAAAGCTTGAGGTGGGCTCATGTGTTTTGTGTGCTTAATGGTTTCTGAACAAGATTCAACAGCCTTGCTGAGCACAACCCCTCGTTGATCCTCGAAGTCTGCGGTTGATATTTAATGATACCTATGAAGTACCCATGACATGACATATCACGCACAATCACACACACACACAGATTTATATACATTTATATATAACTATACAAAACTTGTAATCAAATACCTATGAGGTGCCCGTGATACCTTTAGAATTTCTTCCAGTCGTTAAAACAATGAAAAAGTTTGCTGTCCTGCGGCTGTTGGATGCCAGTCCCTGGATGCTACGGAGCTCTGCAGTCAGTTGCGCCAAGCGCTCCTGGGCCCATTGCTTCGCATCGTTCCGGCGACGTTGCTCTTCCACCTGCTGGGCATGGCAACGTGCGGCCTCCTGTGCCACCTTGAGTTGTTCTTCTCGTTCCTGGGTGCACCAGAAACAGATGGAAACAGAAAGCAACCCGCACAGCAGGATACCAGCAACGGATTTCAGAAAAAAGGAAAATCTGGGAAAATCCGGAAAGCATAGCAACACAACAACACAACAAACATGGCCATGAACCTTCATAAATCAAATGAGGTGGTTTATTTAGAAAAAAAAAACGTATAAATTTGTTATTGCCGGTTTCACCTTATCGTTTTTTTCTTCCTTATCGTTTTACAGGCTTTCGGCATTCCGTCATAAGAGTCAAGCAGACATGAAGAGGTTCATGCACATGCGGCAGCCATTAAGAAATGATTTGCTCAATTTCCATTGAGCTATGTATTTATTCTTTGTATCGGACATACTTACCTTGGCGGCAACAGCGCTTCTTGGAGCAAATTTACTGTAGCCACATTACGCCAAGACTCTAAAACAAGAATAAAACAAAAATCTTATTTTATCTTATTTTTGTCTTTGGGTCTGACCTGTTGAACACAATTAAGGATATGGTTTCCCTCTTTGAGGCGAATCTCCAGGCGATGGTGTTTGAAGCTGGTTTTCGGGCTAATTGTGTAATCGTTTTTGTTATCGTTTTGATTCTCCCAATCCGTGGTCCGTGGAACATACTTGATCTGTTCATACAAATGCTACAGGCGCAGCAGCAGCTGCATTCTAACTCGGATATCTCTAGAATCACCATGCAGTATCAGTAACATGATGTTAATATATGCTCACAAACAATTTGTATTATACTTGTGGTTATCGTTATTTTTTCTCCCTTATCGTTTTACAGTGAATGGGCTATGTCCAGCAAAAATGGGGACCTGCTTAGCTAAATCTAATTGGCAGCGGTTATTTATTTATTCAAATGAAACAACGAGATAAGGCATCACAATCCACTCACATAGCATGTTGCTGTCAATCCATGGCTCTGCTTCCACCCGCTCTTCCTCTTGCAGCTTCTGCAACTCAGCCAGTTCGCGATGCTTGGCGGCCACTGTGGCGGTATCTTCTCGCTCGGCTCGCGCGACACAACTTAAACCCCTCGCAGCGTCGCACATTTCACACACTGAGAGCGAAACATCGTTGTCCCAGTCACAGTCAAAACAGGTCCATTTTCTTCTGGAAACCATTATTCTTCCAGGTGCATGAATGGCCACACATGGCCACACATTGAGCCAAAGTCTGGCTGCAGAGGAGCTGGGGAACTTATGACCTATTGCCCTGTAGTTTTGAGAACCAGAGATTCACCAACACTTAGTCTGCCTAGTAACTTAGTATGTGATTGCAAAATATTGGGAGCCTTTGGAATTAAACACACATGTGCGGATATTCATGTGTGTGTCGGATACAAAATGACGAGGCGTTTTTGTTCCCTTGTCACAAGTTAGTTTCAATCCTGATGGTGCACGCCACCACACCCGGCCTTGTGCTGTGGTGCCTTCCGTGCGCCGGTGACGTCTGCGCTTGGCAACAGAGGCATTGGCCTTGACAAGTCAGGCACCGGTGAAAGCCACCAGCAAAGTCATAAATTCTCCACGATTCCACCAGTCTTTTGGCGCCTTGTCACGGAGATCTTGCCTCATTCAGCACTCACAGTTGCACAGTTGCACAACAGCAACCAGCAATGCACACATCAATGGCAGAATCCTCTGAATGCTGCTGGTGCCTGGGCCAAGGATGTGCCATGAGTTCTTCTTCATCATCACTGGAATCCTCCTCTCGGCCCAATGCTGCCTTGGTCAAACCAACGTCTTCCTGGGGAAGTAGTGAAGCCTTCGGTTTTCTATGGTTTTCTGGTCTTTTCACCCTGCTGACTTTTGCAAACAAACCTTGACCCGGTTGCCAAGAGACTCTCTGGTTCGGCCCTTGCTCCAAGAAGAAATTGGCGGCAGAAGGTAGCTCGCTAGGCTGAGCAGGGAGAGGTTGCAAAGTGCAACGCACAACGCAAGAAACTCAAACTGCATGGAGTCAACCGCACGTCCCGGCTGTCGCCTTGACCAACGAAACAGGTTGCGTGTTGGGCTTCTTGGGCTGCAGGGCCAAAACCTATCATGTGAATTGCTTGACACACAATGAATTTCTGCCGTTACATCCATTGCATGTTATCATGTTATTCGTATTGATTGTTATTGCAGTTCTTTCATGCCTGATTGCCCACTGTATATTTGTAGTTCCTTAACTCGGAGCTTGTGAGCTGTCCATGGCAGTCCATTTCCTGCATTTCTGCAAATGCCTCACACTTCTGCCCGCAGATGTTCTTGATAACTCGAAAAATTATTGAGCTTTGCCAAGTGCACCAAGCATCTTGTTGGGCGTCTTGAAGTGGCCCTTGTCTCTGGGATCAGGCAAGAAGTCCTTCCACTGGGTCAAGGTCTTCTCGATCTCAGGTGCAGGGCATGTCGTCACTTCAAAAACTGGTTGGTTAAGAACGGGATTTCCGACTCATGAATTGTGATAATCCCCAATATACAGGTATATTTGCATAATTTACAGATCTATTTATAGATTTATATTTATATCTATATGTTCATGAATTGTTCATTAGTACATTGATATTCAGATATATATATAATTATATACGTGTGTAGTATAATTCCCGAACTATCAACCAACGGAGGCTTGAAACACTGCTCACATCACTCGCGTTGCGAATTCAGATCACGCAGCTGAGACACGTATGTAAGCCAGCCAAACCTCGGCAATACTCGCTGACGTGACACGCAAGTGAGTCCTGTATGGAGCCATATATCATATATATATATATATGTATGTGTATATGTGTATATATCATATATATATATATATGTGTGTGTATGTATGTCTACATAGCTGAATTTAACGATAAATATTGATAATTGTGACATATTGTGACTAAATACTGTATTTCATGAACACCTTTGCGTCAAACAGTGCGACGACTTCAGCATCATCCATTGGTCCATTGGTCCGGCTGCCGAGATGCAAATTTTCGCCCGTGCTGCCGAACTCTGGAGCTGGGTGCCCGCCAAAGCCACGATTTTCTCGCTCGACTGTCTTGAGAATTGAATGGATCACCGGCCTCAGGGACCAAAACAACAAGCAACAAGCATTGCATGCGGCATCAATATTATCCATCCCCTGATATCATGACAAAGATTGACCAACTATGCGGAACTGTTTTCAACTGGACACATTTGACTGGTCCTATCTGCTGAGTTTGGCCAATCCAGAAACTAGGAAAGTCCAGGAAATTTGGCGCACAGCTTACAGCTTCCTACAAATCGGGAGCACCTGCACCTGTCAATGATCTCGGATTGCTGCGATGCCTAGCCGTCTCTCGGGCGTATGCACCATGATACACCGCAACATAGTGGATTGTATACATAGATATTAGATTATATAGATATAATGGGATATATATATAGGGAGCGAGCGAGGGAGGGAGGGAGGGAGGGGGAGGGAGAGAGAGAGAGAGAGAGAGATCAGATTTGTCCTTGTGGCAGCTGAGTTTTTGCAAAAGAAAACGAGTTTGGCTCAGAGGAAGACAAACGATATCCGATCGCCTGGAGCTTATTGTCTTCGGTCCCTGCAGCAGTACTTTCGATCTGCGACTTCAAATCCGTGAGAGCTGCGATCCTCTTCTTCTCGCCTTAGCAACGCTGCGACTATCAATATATAATATCAATAACATTCAATAACTATCAATCAATAACTCACTTTGCATCGGAGAAAAAAACAAGAACACGGTAGGCCCTCACTCTCTCTCACATTTAGGTTCACGCTGTCAGCTTCAATTTCTTGCTGGTTGGCCAGTTGTTCCTGCAATTCTGCTTGTCTTCCATCCATACTTGAACGTGCGAACCCAAAAACCAGCCAATTGGATTCCAATTGGCACATATCCCAAGTATCCAAAGATATCCCAAGATATCCCTTAAGATATCCCTTAAGATCTCCCTTAAGATCTCCCAATAAAAGGTCCTTTAGCTGGCGATTCTGCTTGTCAAGCGCTTCGATTTCCCGGTTCAGGGCGTTGACGTAGGTCAGCAGGCTGAAGTTGCGCTGCTCCAGGGCAACAAAAATCTTCACCTCGGGAAACAAGAACGAAAAAGTGACCATCAAAGGAAAAACAAATGCCAGATGTTGATTTTTATATATGATCACACGTGTATATTATAACATTTTGTAACAATGACCTCTCTCTCCACATCACCATCACTATACCAAGATGGTATGCCATACAGTTCAGTCATCTCAACCAAGTTGCGATTTCTTCAATGTCCGAAATGCCGGTAGTTGACTTGATCGTTGCAAAAGCCTGAGGATGAATCGGATAAGTTTCGATTGCAGAGGCGAATTGCAACACGTGAAAGTTAGCGGCAGCGGCCTGCTCAAACACTTCGATGTTCTTCTGATGTTGCCGAATATGCCTATCACAGGGAGTGACATGCAAGCCCTATGTGAAAAACATGAAGAAACATGAAGAAACAGGGCAAGACTGTTCCTGGGCCCACCTCCGCTGAATGGCATTCAAAAATGCCAATTTCAGGATTCGACGCATCACAAGCGTTGAATTGAAGTGTTCCTCCTCATCAGCCTGCGAAAACTGGCTGATTGGACAAGGACAGTAAGAGGTGCTCGCACCAAACGCGGAAAAGGGCGAGACTGAAACCTGCAGCACTGATGAGGTAGTACAATGTGTGCTCAAGGCCTTCAAGCTGCGAGTCTTGCTGCCCTTTCCATCCATCTCTTCCTTTTTATCCGACTCCTCACAAACAGGTCCAATGTATTCTGCTCATCTCACAATGCTCAAAAAGGCGAGAGGGAAATGTTGCGCAGCTACCCAGCTCCTTGACCATCTTCACTCTTTCTTTAAGCTCATACTGCTCTCTTTCTTTGTACTGCACTTTGAGCCTGAGCAAGTTCGGCGAATCGCCAAGAGTGCAAAACTCCATAAAACTCCAAGGCTGTGCTGAGGAGATGGCTCTTGGACCTTCCGCTTAAAGGCTTTCCTCTCTTCCTCAACCTGAGCAAAACAAAGCCATTCCCATGGCCATGAATCAATGAATTTTCGTTAATGTCACTAACCAAGTACACGCACACATGTATTTATATATATAATATTGTATCAATTTGTCGCTATTTTGAGGGTAACCTTCCCAATTGATAGTCAAGGTCATAAATCTAGAGTTGACAATGTTTGTCAATCCAGGGTTGGCATTAATGCAGTGACATGCAATGATTGGTGTTCCATTCTGGCACCAAAAAAAAGGCGCAAATGGTCGTCAAGTCCTGGCAGTCGCCTGCTTCTTCAGCGCAGCCATTTTGTGAATCCGCTCCTCCTGCTCCCGTCGCCTTGGCCACAACGAAAAACAGGACATCTGCAACCTGGATCAACCATGAACCGAGAACCCCAATGGATCGCTGATCCAGACAAGCATCGCTGCGTCGCTTTCACGATGGATTTGGGACACCATACCTTGGTCAAAAGAGTGCAGTGAGTCAACGCTGTGAGAGTATGTAAAACTCAGCCGCCCCTGTGCATGTGAACAAAAGGGACTGGAACTTAATTTCTAGTGATTCTAGTGGTTTCCCATTGTTCCCTTCATACTTCCTCAGAGCGACTCATATTGTCTTTGATGTCCTCAGCAGAAAGCATCAAACATATTCAAAGATATCATTTTGGAACGCTGCAGTTTCTTGCAGTTTTTGCAACTGAGCCCAGTGCATTTTGCAGCTTTTTGAAGACCTGCAAAGGAAAAAGCTCAAACTACCATCTTGCCAGAAATTGTATTGTTAAAGCCCCACACTGGACGGCGCAGTTGGATATAAGATATATATAGATATATAAACAGTTTATTATAAAGATCATAAACTCACTTTTTGTTGTTTTTAATTGTTGTTTTGTTCCTCAGTGGATGTTTCATAAACCGTCACTCAAATGGTAGCCACTGGCTGCCCATCGGCCTGGATCAGCTGCAGCCTCTCTCGGCGAACGACATCTATTCGATTGCGGCACTCTGCATTCTCCTGAGCGGCGTTCAAGGACCGAAAACGGAAGGCCATGGAGTGCCAGCTCAATAACGATTTTAAACGGAGGTTCATCGGGTAGAAAATACATGAACATACAGTACTTCGAAATACAGTTTTATGATATTATAGGTGCAGAATATGCGCATTTCGTCGTTGTTCTGAACTCAAGCCGGAGTATGCAGGCAAGCATCATGTCCAAGCAAATTAAGTTGGCTGATTGCTTTCGCCAGTCTGTTCTCCAGCTTTTTGAGGGGGACTCCCTGGCCATCTTTCTGCACTTTCAGAGTTTTCTCATTGCACTCTGCTCTCATCCTGGACGCATCCTGGTCAGCCATCTTGGTTTTCGCGTTGAACATATTGCAACATATTGCAACATATCCCCACAGAGCAACTCCCCACAGCTCATTGTCCTCATCCAACTTGTTTAGTCGCCTCTTCTCAAGCTCTAGCCTGTTGGATTGAACCGCACTGGCGCATTGTACTATATACTAAGAGCAGGCGATCGAGGCTAGAGTCTGAAGAGAACTGAGATGCTGACTTCCTGGTAGTCGACTCAATCTCATTGTGCATCCCTTGCATGGGAGTTAATGGCTCAAACTTGCTCCAACAAGGACATTTGGCAAGGGAAAACATCTCTACCGCCACAGCTGCCAAGCAACGTTGCAGGTGATCTTGCAAATACCTAAGAAGTCGAAGAAATACCGGGATCGAAAAAATTCCGCACAGGTCATTTTCTTTGGAATGACGCCAAGATTTCGATGAACTCTCTTGATAGCTTTATGGTGACATCACATGGTTGTGCCCAGCGGCGCTTGATGCGCAGGTAGGGCCCTCTGTGTGGCCATCCGGACCGTGGTATCGCCATCGTTGCTGTCTTGCCGCTGCATTTTACCTTGGCCAAGACTTTGGCATGCCAGGTGCAAACGGGGCGATTCCCACCACTTACTGGGATAGAATTTGATATAATTGGAGATATCATCAAATATCATCAGATATCATCAAGTATCATCAAGTATCATCATATATCATTCCCAGTCGGCCTGGTATGGCCTGGTAAATCGGAGAATCAACTCACCAATGTCTGGGATCCATCTTGAGGCAAGCTGCTGCACACGGAGCCAGCAGGAGAGTGAGCAAAAAGTTGAGATGTGAAGAAATTGACTTAACATTGAAACATATTGAAATAATCGAGTTGCTGTGACTGCAGAGTAGATTTTACACTAGAATGCCTGTTTGCCCTTCGATTTGAGCCGACATCCTAGCAAAGAGTAGCATATCTACGCCTGACTGAACTGGCAAAGTGCTTTGGCACATGTAGTGTTGAATTAGTGTTGCTATGTTTTCAAGTGGTCAGTTCTCTCTCCTCCATAGGCAGTGCAAATTGAACCATCCACTGTCTGCAGCTGCGAGCCTAACTTCAAGTCGCTAAGCCGACGCACAGTGAAACCAAAGCTCTTGAGTAGTTGCTCCTGGGCACCATGGCTACACCAGTGAAACCATGCCCAAGGTACAGCTTGGAGCTTGGCACTTCCAGGGAGATGAACTGAACCTGACGGAAGCATAAGGCTCCCGACATAGAACTGGGCATCGTTTTCCGGAGCATCCAGTGCATGGTCTGACCTGGAAGGTCCGTTGCTTTTGCATCAGGCGAAAGGCCAGGGTCTAGGCAAAGCACCATTGTCCAACTTGGATCAAACCTTTTGAGGGAAAATTCATGCAAATTCCCCTCAGCCGCCTTTTTGTTTTCTTACTGCTTCTTTAAATGGGTCAGGGAAGCTGTCCAAGATATGATATACATTGATATACTCCTTATTTATTTGAAACCACTCTTCGGTCTCAAATCCAAATGGATGGCACACGAGCTTGCAGGCAAGTCTCTGTGGGTAGCTGCAACTCCTGAGATTGTGAGTCAACGGTTTATGGGCCTCCCAACTGGCACCTTGAAAGGGGAACCCCCTAGGTTTGCGTGGGGCAGTTTCACGAACGTTCCATGAGGGCACATAGATCATCATATATCATAGATGGCTCATGATAAGTTTACAATGGTTTACAATGGTTTACACTAGTCCTTCCAACCAAATTTGTCTCTGGTCGTATGTGTATGTGTATATATATATGTGTGTGTGTATATATTATGTGTGTGTATGTGTGTATGTATGTATGTGCCAGACTGTTGGGGCCTCCCAGAATCCCGGGATAGCCATGACAGTGCATCAAAGGTACACGACCAATCCTTTGCACGCTTTCATTGCCTTTCATGGAAGCATTGAGAGCCTCCAGACAAGCATCAAACATGAAAAGTATGAAGGAAAAAATGAGCAGCTCTGAGCACTGCCATTGGCAAACCCTGTGCAATCCAAACCTTGTTGATCAAGTTGAAGGCGCCATTCTTGCACTGCTCCGCACTGCTTTTCGATCACCAATGGCTTCGGGTGAGGGGAGAGCGAGACCGAAGGACATGGTGATGCCTCTGCGTCCATAGCAATGCAAAACCGGGGGGACAACGCCTTTGCAGTGGTTGGCGATTTGAACTCTGAGTCACTCAGATTGATCGATTCATCAGCAACCATAGTGTGGGACATCAGCAAGCTGCCTTTTTACTGAAGAACGCTAGAGATGCTTTCGCGAAAGGACACAAAGGAATCGAGCGGGACAGCTACCACATGAAATACATGAACAAATCAACATGGGCAGCGAGGAAAATAACATAGGTTCTGACATGCCCCAAGTACCTTAAAATTTTAAAACTGTCCCGTTTTGGAGCAGTTTGTGGAGCAGTTGGGCCACCTCTCAGTCAATCGGCGGCAATTCCTCTGCCACTTCAGTGTCCCCCGGACCGGTCTTCGGTCGCCAAGGAGGCGGTAAGAACTCGGCATCACTCGCTTCCCTCATCAGTTGGAGCAGCCAGCCGTTGGTGCCACGCAGCTTTTTCAGTTCGTTCTTTGGGACTTTCGGATCCTGGACATCACTCACCTTAACCTCACTGACATCTTGAAGCCACTTCGACTGCATCTTCCCAAGGCGCAGTCGCAAGGATTCGTCGCTTTCGACTCCGACTGATGCACTCGATGTGGCACATGGACCACCCTCACCTTGTTTCAAGGTGCCAAGGCCCAAGGTCATGCTGACACCGAGCTTCGTTGCTTCATCCTGAAGACCGCTGGGAAGTTCCAGTTTTCGCCGGAAGGGCCTAGAAAAACCCAAAGGGCCAACGCGAACGAAGCTCTCTCGCTCTGGTTGCTCTGGCTGCTTGGGTTGCTCAGGTTGGTCAGGTTGCTCTGCAGGCGTAGTGGACCTTGCAGAGAAGAAGGACGTGTCTGAGCTGCGCTTCGGTCCTATGTCCATTTCTGTGATTGCACTCGTCTCTGGCTGTTGGGCGTCCAGCTTCAAACCTGCTTGTGGCATGTGCGTCACCGAAGTGCGGCTAGCTGAAGCCATTGGAAAATCAGCAGGGGTCGCAGCCTCCGAGGCGGACAGGGGCGGAAGTGGTTTAGTGCCACCAGCCTCAGCTGGAGCCTCTTGGGGCCCTCCGGGCATATCCAGAAAAAACGCATCGACTTTGTCTGCGCGGGACTTTTGTAGCATCGAAACGGATGATACGGATGTTGATGATGTTGGCCCAGACGAGATTTTTTGCAAACCTGTGTCAGGCCAACGGCTCACTAGGTTCCCAAGTGGGAGATTATCATTGGGTTCACAAAAGCATTGATAGTTCCCCCTACGAGCTACACCCAAACATGCCAACGTCATGCATCGTCTATCACTAGATGCCACATCACTTCACCCTGCCTCGGACGCCGAGTTCTTGCACAGCTTTGCGTTCGCCCACATTGGCATTCAGCTCTCCGATCCTGGGAGCGAGCAGAACCTAACATACAAATTTCCTCTTGGGCCAAGCTGGAAAGTTGCGATTAGAACACAAACACGCCAAGAGATCCAAAAGTCTATCTGATGAAGAATGGAAGAATGACATTAACTTCACAAAATGCGGAGAATGAGGCCCGTCCCTCTTGGAAGCTTGTTCAAATGACAAAGTGTCTAAGGTATACAGTACAGGCGGTTGTGAATCGAATTTTGGCCGCCACCACTTGCGATTCGACGGAACATGACTCGATATGAAGTGACCTGTTGTTAAGCTACATAGCTAGCCGAAAGTCAAGGCTAATCATTGGCTAATCTCAGCAATTGGTGCCTTCTTCAAGCAGTCCCAGGTCAGATGGCAAGGCACCTGTCCAACAGCCGCTGCGACTGAGAAGACAGCATGCTTCGCATGAGGGATGGGAGAAAGTACCTGGTCGAGGTGAGATCAGCAACCATTTGCTTTGATGGCTCCGCTTACCGGTTCTTCAGATTCTCAATTCCATCAGTTCATAGCTCATATGCATTTCCTTTGCCACCTTTGCACACCAACACATCACCTACGTCTACTTTCGATCATTGAGTCTGTGTATATCCGTGCAAGCAAGATGCTGAAGCATGCTACTAGATAATTGCACGCGGGCCATGGCCACAACTTTTGTCTTGCTCTTCGGCTGTCGACTGTCTCGAACCTCAAGCAGCGTCGAGACAGCAGGCCATGTGCAAAGATCACCCGGACACTACGCGCCACAGAACTGTTCTGCCAAGCGGCCATGCCTGTTCCAAACGCAGCCGGCTTGAAACAGCCTCAAGCAGTTTGAAGCTAGAAGAATAGCAAAGGAATGTGGGAAGGAAATCTGGTACCATGATGGTATCAATCATGAAACAAAAGTGAAAGTGAAGACACTGGGGGGCCAAATTGGGCCAAAGGCATGCCTTCTCTCTTGTCCTAAGGAAAGTGATGGGAGAATCTTGCGGCTCCGGCCTTCATGGGGTGGCAAGCCTTCCCGTGAAACAGCTGCGGGTTGCCACAAAATAACATAGCTCCACAGTGCATTTGCTTCCTTAGTTGGTATGGCCATTGCCACATCTTGCCACTGCCAGTGTAGAAAGCCGGCGGATGCATGTTCAAGCAGCATCTGCCCTTTCCACGCTACAGAGCAATGCAGACCGAATTGCCACAGAAAGAAGAACAAACACCATCAAACCGCGTTGAAAGCTGTTGAATCAAATTAGCTAAGTGTCACATTCAACAAGATTCCTATCATACGCTTGCTGCGCATCCCACAACAGGAAATCTTCTGCAGCCAAACCCATGAGGCCTTCAAGTCTGAAGGACACAAAACTGTGGCCCTGCGACTTGTACTTCTTCATGCTTTGCCCGACAACATCATCCCACTTGGCACGCTGCAGTGGGTCGTCTACCAATGCATACACCGCTTCAATGGGCGCATCCAGGGTGACTTCGCAGCGCGCACGTTCCACCGGAAGTCCTGGCCTTGCCTCGTCCGTCTCGGTCAGCCGGTACACCGTGAGGTCAGAGATGGTCTCCTTCTCCCAGCTATCCGCGTCCGGTGGATTCAGGGTCCAGCTCAGGAGCTCTCGTAACTCAGATGCACTCACTGGCACATCATTCTTCCGCGAGGGCAATAGAGGCAGGCCGGGAAGGCCAGGGGCAGAAAGGGTGCGCATGTCATGCCGCTTCGGTCTGTTTAGCTTCCCAACTCTTGAGCCAAGTCAAAAGCAGGCCAGTTCAGTTTTTGTGCGGACAAATCAAGTGCATGATGCTTCGCCTTGAAAGCATCGCAGAACGCTCAGGAACACTCCACAGAAGGAACCATACCCGGAACTGACTGCACCACACAATGGCTTTCCGTTCGCAAAAGAGCAGCAGGATTTTTTTGTTCAGGGCACTTTGCAGCATCCTAGGCTGGCTGCAGAAGTCATACATATGCGCGTCATATATAATTCCAGTCCGGGTTTTGTGGTGCCTTTTCCACTGAGAAAGAACCTTTGATTAGAATCTTCCAGTAGCGATGCTGACTTGCAAGAACATGTGCCCGGCACCCCCCAGCTATTGTACCATCACTGTGCAACGGAACTCTAGGCTGAATTATTGCTCCGACGGTCCATGGCAGCAGTCATGCAGATGGAGCGAGGTATGGCTTTGGCGCTGCTCATTATGGCGCCAAACAAATGCCAAACCTGGAACTCAAGCACCTCCTTTGAGACATGCTTTCTTCTGCTTCTGCCGCCGCTTCTTTTCTCCGCGATCACACAGGTGGCAGAATGAGCATGCGGCACCATTGAGACAACCTTTCGCGTAAAAGAAACCGCAGGGTTTGCAGGTCCCAAAAGCATGTCCGGCTGATCCAACGCTCGGAAGTTCTTTCGTTCCATGTGGTTTGGGCGCATGCGGCCCCAATGAACTGGCGGTTTGGCCCGTGCCAAGGATGGGACCGGCAGGTGCTGGACCGGCCGGTACGGATGGCACGAAAGCCACAGGACCGATGGCGCCAACCGTGTGGGATCTCGCTGGATTCAATGGATTCATATCTCCACCCGTGGAGGAGTAGGCTGTTGGAAGCATATGGGTACTTTGACCCCGTCCACGTTGATCTCCAATGACTCCCAGGGCACGTCCAGTGCCCTGTGATCGCCCCATGGACAAAGGAACTTGTGGAACTTGTAGCCCAGCATCAGCTTGAGCTGCAGC